>Ga0180435_10000461_pt1 | contig 42494 bp, 26 predicted proteins | sample SS_ome_3_FD_132467 | JGI IMG/M metagenome (GOLD analysis project Ga0180435, IMG submission 132467) | Hypersaline lake sediment archaeal communities from the Salton Sea, California, USA - SS_3_S_1 metaG | ecosystem: Environmental > Aquatic > Non-marine Saline and Alkaline > Hypersaline >... | reverse complement strand
TCTCCCTGTGCTTCACTTCCGCCCTGCTGATGAATGACAGCTTGCTGTCTCCCCACGCCCCCCTTCCACTCCGCAAAAAATCGACAGCTTACGGTCTCCCTGTGCTTCACTTCTGCCCTGCTGGTGAATGACAGCTTGCTGTCTCCCATTTGCTCTGTTGAAAAATAGCCACAATGTGGCCCCGCGCAATAATGCCGAACTACGCCCCATCTTAACAGCTAAAATCAACCAAAAATGAAAAAAAACGAGCAAAAGTTGGTTTTTATGAAAAATAAGCGAAAATTTCTTGTCAAAAATATCCCATAAAATACACCTCCGTCACTTTTGCGCGAATTCCCCCCCATCTCAAAGATTTTTTCCCGGTCATTTCTTTATTAAATTCATATCCACCGCCGGCAGATGTAACTGGAGAAATACCCTTTTATTGATATGAATAATTCGAAAATGCGCTGATATTGAGATTGGCAGGATAAAAAAAAGGGCCTCTGGTTCTTGTCGAACATCAGCAGGCCCATAACCACCGTCGGCAACCGATCAGCCGCACTAAGGCAGCCAACACTGGCGTCGACTTAAAAAAGTTTTAAATGTTAAAATAACCGCAATTGAGTTCTCCCGTTTTCCGTGGTTTTTTAATCGCCGGACCTGGCGAGCACGTCGATAAATTGGCGTCTCGCCAGGTCCTGCCAGCCACGACAGAACTTACTGCCTAAAAGCCGGTTGGTATCGCCGAACGATTACCCGCGTATCGAACAGCACCACTGTTCTCACTCAGGCAGAACCGGCCCAATCATCACCGTCTGACGACAGTGTTAACTCCTGAAAAGGCCTTGCCTTACCAGCAAGGCCTTCCACAATACGAGGCAAATATTTACTGTTTTAAACTCGGGATGAAACCTTTACTCAACGTTTCGGTGTCCCTGATCGCCGCTTTTTATCTTTCAACAACACCTTTCGCATACGATCCAGAACTACATACCTGCAGTCTCAAAATAATAATTAACAACCTCGTCGTCTTAACTGACTAAACCTTAAAATATAAATTCCATTTGGGCAAATCAAAGAAACGTTTTTTTTTCTAAAAGTTAAAAAAACGCTCCAAAGTGAAGATTTATATGAGGAGAAAAACAGGGAATTGTCATATAATTTTGTATTTATCAAGCACTTACGTCAGCATGGGTTGTCAAGAGAAATGGAGGGAGCGATTTAATGAACAAAGCCGTATTTTTGCTGTATTCTGGCCGTCAAAAGAATATGTTGTAATTTTTCGATGGGGATTTTTTTCAGATACTCAACGGTAAAATCGAGTTGGAAACGCCCCTGAAAATTCAAAACAGCCTTTTCGATATCGTGACGTCCCATAGCGGCAACCTCACGAGCCATACATTCTAAATCTGTCGGATCAGCGGTCATCAGTAACTTTCAAAAACGCCACAGACTCTTTGCCTTATACCCCCTGGGTATGAGAATCCCTGGCAGGGCCCAATGTAAATGTTTTATGGATAAGTATATACATAATGCAAAAACGGCAAAACTCAATCGTGACGAATATGCTTTGTCCGTTCCCATGTTTTATCGGTAGATGAACAGACAAATTTGATAAAAAAATCTTGCCTAAAGACCAAGGTCTGATAGTCTGCATTAATGCGAACAAGTGAACTTGATTATAATTTGCCGGAGCATTTGATTGCTCAACATCCACCGGGTAAGCGGGAAGAATCGCGTCTTCTGGTTCTGGGTTGGAAACAGTCGGTCCCTGAACATCGGTTTTTCCCTGCAATTATTGATTATCTCGATCATGGTGACTGTCTCGTTCTAAACGAAACCCGGGTGATACCGGCAAGGTTTTTCATCCGACGGGCGACGGGGGGGCGGCTGGAAGGGTTGTTTTTGAATCTTACGGCTGAGGGAGACTGGCAGGTCTTATTGAAAAGCGCCACTCGTCTCAAGGAAGGAGAACGGGTGCGTCTGGTCGATCCTCTGGATGAGGCGGACCACAGGGAATTACCGTCAATGACCATTCGTCAAAAGCTGGGGCAGGGTCACTGGCTGCTCACCGGAGAATTTATTCAGTCTCACCTGGAAATTCTGGAGCGTTATGGTATTTCGCCGCTGCCGCCTTATATTCGCAGGCCAGTAGGTACGAATAATAAAATGATTGAACAGGATCGATATCGTTACCAAACCGTATATGCCCTTCATCCCGGTTCGGTGGCGGCACCAACGGCAGGGCTGCATTTTACGGCGGGACTACTCGCGAGACTGCAACAAAAAGGAATTCAGATCGCCCGGATAACCCTACATGTGGGACTTGGTACATTTAAGCCGGTAACCGCGGCAAAGCTGGAAGAACATGTGATGCACGCGGAGCAATACGAGGTAGATGAAGCAAACGCGGCGATCATTAATCGTACGATCGATCAGAGCGGCCGGGTTGTAGCGGTGGGCACGACATCGATTCGGACCCTGGAAAGCGTGGCCCGGGACAAGCGAGTGTGCGCCGGTTCGGGAAGTACGGACCTGTTTATCAGGCCTGGCTATGAATTTCAAATTGTACGGGGCGCGATTACCAATTTTCATCTTCCACGCAGTACGCTGCTGGCGTTGGTGTGCGCACTGGCGGGGACGGAACGCACATTGGGAGCATATCGAGAAGCGGTCCAGCGAGGATACCGTTTTTTCAGTTACGGAGACGCAATGCTGGTGCGGCATATCCCAAGTTCATGAGAAATTTCGGCAGGGCCCGATGTAATTGTTTTCTGGTAAGTAAATACATAATACCAAAATAGCAAAACTCAATCGCGATGAGTATAATATAAAAATGGGAAAAACCAAATGCGATGATTATCGAAGAAGCTTATTTCTGCCGACGAGCCGTGAGGAGATGCATTCTCGTAACTGGGATCAGGCCGAGGTGATACTCGTAACCGGGGACGCCTATGTCGATCATCCTTCTTTTGGTGTGTCATTGATTGGTCGTTGGCTGGAAAAGCATGGCTATCGAGTAGCGGTCCTGGCCCAGCCGGACTGGCGATCGGTGGAAGCCTTTAGAAGCCTGGGCCCGCCCCGTTTATTCTGGGGAGTCAGTTCCGGTGCCATTGATTCTCGTCTGAATATATATAGTTCCATGGGCAATCGCCGCCGAGAGGACGTCTATAGTCCGGGCGGGAAATTGGGTTTGCGACCAGACAAGCCATTAGCCGCCTATGTCAGCCGCATCAGGCAAGCATACAAATCAATCCCGATTATTCTGGGTGGTCTGGAAGCCTCGTTACGTCGTCTGGTTCATTATGATTATATCGAGGATCAACTCAAGCAGTCGGTTTTAACGGATGCCAAAGCGGATTTTCTCGTTCACGGCATGGCCGAACAAGTTGTCATCGAAATAGCGGACCGTCTGGACCGGGGAGAAAAAATAGAAGATTTCATCGATATCCCCGGTACCGCTTATCCACTCAGCCGGGGCCGAACCATACCTGAAAACTCCCTGCGGCTGCCATCACTGGAAGAACAAAGACAAGATTCATCGATGGTAATGCAGGCCCAGATTGAATATCAACACCAGTCCCATCCCGCCGGGAAACCGGTAATACAGGACCAGCAGGCGGGCTCGATTGCGGTGCTGCCTCCCAGGGCGCCGCTGACCACCGCGGAGATGGATAGCCTCTATGATTTGCCATTCACGCGCCGTTGTCATCCCCGTTATGACCAGCAGGGAGGGGTGCCGGCTTTGGAGACGGTACGGTTTTCCCTTACCAGCCATCGCGGCTGTTTTGGCGGCTGTTCCTTTTGCTCTATATATTTCCATCAGGGCAAGCATATCAGCAGTCGTTCTCATAGTTCCATTATGAAGGAAGCGGAAATTTTACGTCAGCGGTCCGATTTTTCCGGCACTATCAGTGACATCGGCGGCCCGACCGCCAACATGTACGGGATGGGTTGCGGGAGAAAAAAACAATGTGCCCGGGTCAGTTGTCTTTTCCCCGCGCCCTGTCCGGATTTGCACACGGATTTCTCGAACCTGCTCGGAATAATGGAATCAATGATTACCTGGAAAGAGAAAAATCGCACCCATGTGTACGTCGCCTCCGGAATCCGCCACGATCTGGCCCTGCGGAATCGTGATTATATAGACTCCCTGGTTCGGCACTTTGTAGGCGGGCACCTGAAAGTGGCACCGGAACATTATTGCTCCGGTGTTTTATCGCTGATGGGTAAGCCCGATTTTGAGTTGTTTGAAAGATTCGAAGATCAGTTTTATCGCGTTTCCCGCCGGGCGGGCAAAGAGCAGTATCTAGTACCCTATTTTATCAGCGGTCATCCCGGCTGCAGCCTGGACGACGCCTTTTCCCAGTACGATTATCTCCGCCGGCGCGGCTGGCGGTTAAGGCAGGTTCAGGATTTCACTCCGGTTCCCCTTACCTTATCGACGGCCATGTATTGCTCCCAAACCGACAGCAAAGGCAAAACCATCCATGTTCCCAGGGGACGTAAAGAGAAGCGATTGCAGATGGCTTTATTAAAGTATCACGAACCAAAAAACAAACAATTAATTCAGGATCATATCAAAACCCGAAAGGAATTTCCCTCGAAAGTCAGGGCAAAAAGAGTTATAAGAAGGAAATAAACTGCAATGAGTATAAGGATAAAGTAATTGGCTAAATGGTACAAATTTTCCATATCTTTGGCGACGAAATGCCGCATAGGGTTTGCATTAGCGATGCTCCTGATTATCGCGGCCGGTCTTTATGTTCCTTATCAGTGGATGGACAAGCTCGTCGAGCAAGGTAAAATTGATCTGGCTCGCACCGAAGTAAATCATGTTCTGAACCGTCACACCCAACCCGAACGCGACTCGGAAATCGAAGGGCAATTACCCCCTCTTGTTCTAGACGATGAATTAGGCAAAGGCCAGCCCGTTACCCGCTGGATACCGGTCGTGAAAGACTCCCAACATCAAACCGGAGACGCGTTTGTGAAAAGAGGGATTAAAAAATTTCAGGATAAGACAAAGGATCGTCCTTATATTTTCAAATTACACCGCCCGGAGCAGATTCCGGCATCGGGGGCAAGAAACAATGCCGAAAGCCAGGATGACATAACAACAACACTGGACGCAAACACAATTGACCCGGCTGCCTCGGATAGCGTACCGACCGGCGGCGTTCTCAGCGAAATTCTCCCCTGGAGCGCTCCGGCAAGATACCTTTATCCAGTCCGGGTTAAAGCGAAGTGTCTTTCCGAAAACTGTCATGCCGGCAAAACTACGAAAGGAAAGACAACGGCAAACGAAATCGAAGCCGCCGGTCAACCGTTTTTCGCAGAAGGAGAATTAGTAGGCGTTATCTCCGTAATCCTGCCTGCCGGGAAAACGGGCGTCACTCTATTATTCAATCGGATATTTATTGTCATTGGCGGAATTTTGTCCGGTATTTGCGCGGTGGTAACGTTTTATCTGATTACGCAGCGATTCATATTACAGCCGGTTCGATTCCTCCGTGATGCCGCCGACCATGTCACCGTAGAGGACGAAGACGACAAAGAAACCATGTCGGAAGAAACGGCATCGTGGCAGAAGGCGTTAAGTATGATGGAGCAGGTCAAAACAGGCGATGAATATGAACGTCTCGCCCAGGCCTTCCATCAGATGTTAACCCGCTTAAAACTGGCCCATGACCGTTTGCGTGAAACCAATCGCGCTCTCGATTTGCGACTGGGTGAACTGGAAGCCAAGAACGTCGCTCTGTATGAATCCAACAAACTCAAAAGTGAATTTTTGGCCAATGTCTCCCATGAGTTACGCACCCCCTTAAACGCCATTATCGGTTTCGCCGAGATTCTCAAGGAACAATCCGAATCAAGAGGCGATGCCAAAGAAATCCGATATGTTTCCAATGTTTTGAACTCCGGCAACCTTTTACTGAATTTTATCAATGAATTACTGGATCTGGCCAAGATAGAAGCCGGCAAAGTGGAAATACACTGGGAAAAGTGCTCTTTAGGAGAGATTGTCGAGGCCCTGCTGAATGTCACCCGTCCCCTGGCCGAGGAGAAAAAACTGACGGTGAAACACTTTGTGGATGATCAGATTGGTTTGCTGGAGACCGATGGCGGCAAACTACAGCAGATACTCTTTAATCTCATTAGTAACGCGATTAAATTTACCCCCGCCGACGGCAGAATTGATTTGATCGCCGAATTAATCGATACCGGTGATTTATTCGAAGGCCAAACCGCGGCCGTTTTTGATATAGACAAAGATATTGACCGGAACCATTCCATGGTAAAGATAAATGTTATCGATTCCGGGCCGGGAATCGCTGTCGAGGACCGCGAAAAAATATTTGAAAAATTTCTTCAACTGGATGGCTCCGTTACCCGGGAACATTCGGGCACCGGCCTGGGTCTGGCGATTGTCAAAGAACTGGTCGAAGTTCTGGGCGGGACCATAACCGTGGGCGGCAACGTCGGCCAAGGAGCCATCTTCACGGTCCTGCTGCCCTATAAATAAAAGGGCGAAGTGTAGGGTATGAGAATTCCCGGCAGGGGTGATTATGAAGGAAATTCCTTGCGGATGGCTGCCGACATGGCATCGATGATTTTCCCGCGGGCCTGGGCCGGCGGTTCGGAAATGGTCAACCCGGCAGCCCGGGCGTGACCGCCCCCGTCGAATTGCCGGGCCACCGCGTTTACATCCACCGCCGCCTTACTCCGTAAGCTGCAACGCGTCTCTCCACTGTCAAGCTCGACCAATAAAATAACCGCCACCACCGAGCCGATCCGTTGGGGCTCATTCACGATATTTTCGATATGCTCTCTCCGGGCGCCGCTTTTTATGAGCGTTTCCCTGGTAATCTGCATTACCGCTAATCGTCCCTGACAATGCAATTCCAGCGTTTCCAGCGTCAAAGCCAATAGCCTGATTTTTTCGGGAGGATCGTTCAGGTACAATTTTTGGTATATCTGGTCGGGTTTAACACCAACACCGATAAGTTCGGCCGCGATTTTATAGGCTTCCGGCGTACTGTTCTCAAAACGGAACCAACCCGTATCCGAACCGATTGCCACGAGCAAAGCTTCCGCTGTTTTTTCATCCAGCGGCCACCCTGCATTCCGACACATCAGATAAACAATCTCACCGGCGGCACTGGCCTGGGCATTGATAATTCTGCAACTGCCGATCCCATCCGTTGCCAAATGATGGTCCAGAACCAGGACCTGCTTTTGCCCCGTCTGACGAGCTTTTTCACCCCGCTCGATCAGATATTCCCCCAAACCCGGCAACTGTCTCTCAGCACTGGTGTCGGCAACAATGATTAAATCAAATTCATCAAGCTGGTCCTCTTTAATTTGCTCTTCGGTTAAGTTTTGGCTGTATATCCAGGGCTTCCCCTCCACCAGATACTGGTAATTTTGCGGCAAATTCGTTAAAAATAAAATCTGAACTTCGCAGGAACGTCCTGATTCCCGAGCCGCGGCCAGGATCATCCTTTGCAAAGCCACCAAACTCCCCACGGCATCGCCGTCCGGCCGAGCATGGCAGGTAAGCAATATTCGTTGCGACGACTCGATCAATGATATGGCTCTGTCGAAATCCACTTGTTTTACGCTCCATCCCGGGTTAAAATTTTCCGCACCTCTTGACAATCTTTCTCAATCGCTGCCGCCAGGAGCTCAGGAGAACGGAATTTTTTCTGCACACGAATTTTTTTTACCGGCGACAAAATAACAGACTGTCCATAAAGACTAATTCCATCGGCAGGATAGTCAAGCAGATGCGCCTCGATTTTCCAACAGCCATCGGAAAAAGTTTCGCATCCTCCGATGCTAATCGCAGCGATATAGCGCTTGGCGGAGGACCAGGCCCGATCGATGTTTTCCCCCATTTGAGCGTAACCGGCATAAACGGCATCTGGGCAAATGAGCTGCTTGTTATCGGCAAGCTCCAGATTAACCGTGGGAAAGCCAAGTTCACGCCCTTTGGCTTTACCCCGGACAACCTTACCGGCCAACATATACTTGTGTCCCAGGCATTTTCGGGCTGAATCCATCTCCCCTCGCGTGATTTGTTCGCGTATCAAAGTACTGCTCACGTTAATAGTATCGACCTGATCCAATTCTACGCATTGAGCCGGTACCAGGTGGGCCTGAAATCCGAATTCTTCGGCTGTCTCCATCAGATTCATCATGGTTCCGCTACGCCGTCGGCCGAAATTGAATGTTTCCCCTTCGACAATATGGCGTAATCCCAGTTTTTCCTGGAGAATTTGTTTGATAAATTCCTCAGGATCGAGCGCTAAAAACTCCCGGGTGGTTTCGACCACAATCAACTGATCGAGTTTTTGCCCGGACAACAGTTTAATTTTGATATCCAGGGGACTTAAAATCGCGGGGGCCTTTTCCGGGTGTAAAATTCGAACCGGCGCCGGTTCAAACGTCATTCCTATCAAGGGCAACGACTCCTGAGCCGATATTCGATGCCCATATTGGATAATCGCCCGATGGCCCAGATGTACCCCATCGAAGTTGCCTACCGTCAGGACACACCCGTTTTCGGGCCGAGAAAAATTTTTCCAGGATTTATAAACTTCCATTGTTGATTTTACTGTTAATCCGGTCCAGGCTTAGGCGGTATTCCTTCCGGCCCGAGAGCGTCCAGGCCCGCCGATAATATCGCAAGGCCCGCTCATAATCACACTTAACTTCACAAACCACCCCGGCGTTGTACAGGGCGGCATCATCGTTCGGTTTGGCGTCAAAGGCCTTTTGAAACATCGTCAAGGCCCGCTCATAATCTCCAACCTCAGCAAATTTGCGACCTTTACGATCATAGCTACTCCGGCCCGGTCTCATTCGGACCATCTCGCTTATTTCCGCCAGGTCGAGTCGCAGAAGAAATAAATCAGCGCGTTGACGTAATATATTCCTAATCGCAGTGAGGTCAGGATTTTTCAGGGTAGTTATCGAATAAATTTTTTGGATCTCAGTGCGTTTTTTCGTCTCAGTCACGACCAGAGTGGTTTCAATTTCCACTTCGTTTTTGCCCCCGGAGCCGTTTCCGCTTTTCTGTTTAACCGCGGTCCGGCCGCTGATGACCATAAGCGGAGCTGATTCGACGTTCATGGCCGGAGCGGATGGCGGAGATGACAATTCAACACGTCGCAATCGTTCTCTGATATAATCACGGAGATAATCGCAATATATCTGTCCATCGGCCTGGTGAGCGACAAAATCACCTAGCTGCCATTGGGGATTTTCAATATGTCTAATCCAGGAAAAGGTATTACAACCAGGCAGAGTAATCAGCGGGCCCTTCGTTTGACAACCGGCCCCGGAAATCACCAGGGCGATTATCCCCCCCAGGCACCTCGATGTTAAAATTGACTTAACCATTATCCGCATTGGCATACCATAGAACCTTAACCACATTTCAGCAAGGGAAAAATGGTTCTTCTTGACTAATATCAAAGAAGTAACTATGCTATCATACCGGAGTCTAACATGGCAGATAAAATTAAAATGGCTCGTCGAACCACCAAAGCAGTACCTGTCGGTAATGTAACGCTCGGCGGTAACGGTCCTGTTATTGTCCAGAGTATGACCAACGTGCCCACCCATGATCTGGATCGGACACTGGAGCAAATTGACCAAATGATCGAAGCGGGCTGTGAGATGGTCCGTCTGGCCGTTCCCACCGCTCGTGACACAGCGGTTCTCGGTGAAATTGTCCGGCAGGTTCCCATTCCCGTCATCGCCGATGTTCATTTTCATTATGCCCGCGCCCTGGAAGCGATTCAGGCCGGAGTTTCTAAAATCAGGCTCAACCCAGGCAATATCAACGACCGGAAACAGGTCGAAGAAGTAATCGCCGCGGCACGCGAGCACGGTACCGCCATTCGGGTGGGCGTCAATCAGGGCAGCATCCGCGTACGAGATAAACAACATACTCGGGCAGGAGAAGATGACATCGAAGTCCTGATGGTCGAAAAGCTGCGTGAATATGTTCGAATATTTCAGGATAACGACTTTCACAATCTTGTCCTATCGGCCAAGTGTCACGACGCCGCACACGGCATTGCCGTTAATCGCACCATAAGCGAACAATTTGATTACCCCCTGCATTTGGGAGTTACGCACGCCGGGACCATAGAAACCGGATCTATACGATCCGCCGTCGGATTAGGTACGCTTTTGGCGGAGGGCATCGGGGATACCATCCGGGTATCTCTGGCCGGTGATCCGGCAGTTGAAATCGGAGTTGCCTGGGAGATTCTCAACACCCTGGCACTTCGCCCTCGGCGGGGACCGGAACTGATTGCCTGTCCCACCTGCGGTCGTACGGAAATCGCCCTTTTGGAAATGACCGAACAGGTCTCCCGGGCCCTTGCCGGCATCAAAGAGCCGCTTACAGTGGCGGTGATGGGCTGCGTAGTCAACGGACCGGGAGAAGCCGCCGATGCCGACGTGGCATTATGCGGGGGGCGTGACAAAGCGGTAATCTATCGCAGCGGCAGAAAAGTCGCCACCGTAGCCTCTTCCCAGGCAGTCGAGAGTCTGCTCGAACAAGTGAAAATATTTATCGACAACCGGATGCCCCATGGGCAATAGAACTCCTGGCAGGGCCCACCGTAATTGTTTTTCGCAAGTAAATACAAAATAAGAAAACGGGAAATCTGAATGGCGATGAGGACATGCCCCATGGGCAAGAGAACTCCGGGCAGGGCCGGGTGTAGTTGTTTTTCGCAAGTAAATACATGATACGGGTTGGGGCCGGCATATTTTTCAGTAGTACATCTGGAGCCAGGCGCAAATATCTTTACCCCAGAGAATAATTATCAAGGCCGACAACGCCCAGAGAAGCGCGGCGAACTGAAAAGGCCTATCATGCAGAATGATATCAGTAGGATCGCTATAGGCCCCATTCATAGAGAGCATAGCAAAGCGGAAGATTGAGTAAATTACGACAGGAAGAGTGTAAACGAAATAATTAGTTCCAAAGCGTTCAATCGTACTGTCATTGACGGCATAGGAGAGGAAAGCCAGCACCGCGATACCAGCAGATACGGTTATAAGGTGAGTAAGCAATTCCGGAGAATAAGTTCCCAGGATTCGCCGGTGTTTTCGAGCGGCATTTTGGTCAACAAAGGTTACCAACTCGTTGTAGCGTTTGCAAAAACCCAAGAATAAACAAATGGTAAAGATGCAAATGAACAGCCAAGGGCTGATTTCGCTTCTGATGGCAATCGTTCCGGAATAGGTACGTAATACAAATCCCAGGGCAATGGTAAGGACATCGAGAAGTGGTTCCCGCTTGAGCAGGAAGGTGTAACATATCTGCAAGACGAGAAAGGCCAAAGCCAATATCCGCAGTATTGCGGGGAGCCGAACCGCCAAGAAGATGGCCAGGCCAAGAAACATAACCGCCTCGACCACGGCAGCGCGGCGGCTGAGCATTTCCGCGGCCAGGGGGCGTTTTTTCTTGGCGGGGTGCAGTCGGTCGATTTTATAGTCTCTGATGTCGTTGACAATGTAAGCAATGCTCGACAGGCAGCAGAACAAAGCCAGGATATGGCAGGCGGATAACCAGGCGTCCAAGTCGTTCATTCTTCGGCTGAAAACCAGGGGCATGAAAACGACGACATTCTTTACCCAGTGGGCAGGACGCGCCAATTGCAAAATGGGACGCCAAGATATATTCACAAAAGACTCACTATCACGATTTAGAGGCAACCATCGAAAAACACTATATTTCAGTTTCTTTAGCCAAGACGGAAAACATTCCTCCTGAAGTCTGGAAAACCTGTTTGGTTCCGGGCGGATAATTTCTATGTTTCAGTTCGGGATATCGCCACACAATGAACAACTGCGCCCCGCTCGGCAAGCACAGGTGCTTTCGCGCCATTGACCAACCATCTTCGCGGCCCTGATATAAGGCCAGGACCGCTTCTTTACGACTGCGCAGCAATTTATTATCGTATCGGCAAACATCACGTAAATACTGCAGTGAGAATCCCGGATCCGACCACTTGTCCGGAGCGATAAACAAACTCCTCCTGCCTAGAATCGGAGTCAATATATCGGAGTCTATGAATACACTGTCGGGGCTGGAGTTTGTTCTGATCCACTGATATAATTCTTTTTGTTGGGAATCTCTGGGCACAAGGGCCTGTCCTTCTTCCCGGTAGAGCGGAGGTTTTTTATCATGCAGTCCCAACACCGAGTGAATGGCAGAGCCGGAAGGTATCAGGAACAAGGCCAGTACGAGCAAAGCGACAGGCTTTCGAGCGTGGCTGATCATGTTTACAAAAGGAGCCGCCGCAACAATACCAAGGGTGACACTGGAGAGGATAAGGGCTTTATACTCGGTTCCCGTGGGAAGATTTAATAATATATAGACCGCAAAGTTAGCGGTGACACAAACGGCTAAAACAGAGACCAGCCAAAAATCGGCGTTGTTCCGATAGCACTTTCGATTCAAATATATGACAACAAGCAATGGCCCCATGAGAATGAAGTAACCTAAAACCTTATAGATGATTGCCTGCCCGGAAGTTAATGCCTCAACGACGCTCAGGCCAGAGCTTATTCCTTTAAGATACGGAATAAGCGCCAGAGCAGAGCCGCCCAGTACCAGTAAGAGGAAGAGGGCACGTTTCCGTAAATTCAGTGCCGGTTTGTGCCGACATTTTGTCCACCAGAACAACGCGACAGCCAGGGCCGTCGCATACAGTCCGAACAACATGGCAGGGTAGAAAAAACCCACTCCCAGAGCACAAACCGCTAAAACAGCCCACTCCAGTCCGCACTTTTTTTTACTGCTTAAACGAAGAATAACTAACAGGAATATACAGTAAAACATCAATCCCACCGGGACGCCATTGATACCGATGAACTTGTACAGAACGGGGACCGCCCCACGATACTCAAGAGGAATGTTTATGTAACCACCAAGGCTTCTGATGGCGTTAACGGTGAGAATGGTTGTCCCAAATAAAGATATAATAACGGCCATGATCCTGGTGGAAATATCGGAAAAAACAAACCCGGCTATCCGATAAATCAGCACCATTACCACAATCAGTGAGGCCAGATTAATAATGTTGAAAGCATAAAACGGAGAAATATTAAAAGCCGAGCAAATCAAGGCCGCACCTGAATGATATCCCCAGGGATACAACAAGGGCTGGCCGGCTAAGAACGGATTAGTGGGGGGAATCTGCCCACTCAATATCCGATAAACAATGCCACTATGAATAAACCCGTGAATCGAATAAATTCTGGTGTGTACATTGATAAAGTAAACCCCCATAATAACCAAAGGAGGATAAACGATAAAAGACCCCACCCCCTTTGTCTCCATGCGGCTAATTATCCACAGAAACCACAGCAAGCAAACCCCGGCAAGAAATAACAATACAAACCTGTCGGCCAATCCGAGGTAATGAGCAACAGGCTTTTCACGGAAAGAAAGCCAATCGGCGAATCGGTGGATCAACCCAGCTTCATTTAAGCACATAACCAAAGGCCGCCCCAACCAGATATATAGACCGAATATCAATAGGCAAAGAGCAAGTATTAGCCAACTATATTCGGATTTACCGATCTTTTCGAGCACTCAACTACTCCTAACCCAGACTCTTAATTATACCCACCGGGTATCATTCCGACTGGCAGGGACGATTATAAGCGATTACTGAAAATAGAGTTACAAAATCACTCCTATGTTATTTTCGTATGGGACAGATATGGTAATCAATCCAGAGAAAAATGGCAATATAATTCAGTGAGGAGCGTACTGCATATCTGCTTAAGCCTTTTTTAAGAGTCAGTTGCAGACATGTTGCTGACGCCGGCGTAGATGCAACAACAATTCTGGACAATTCATCTATACCCCCTGGGCAACAGAATTCCCGGCAGGGCGAGAAGAATATTTGCGGTTGCCACAACCAATTATATTCTTTAATATTGATTTACACTCCATGGATGTGAAAAATCCAGGCAGGGCTGATTATGAACATTTTTAAAAATAGAGTTACAAAATCACTCACATGGCATTTTCATGCGGGACAGGTATAATCGCCCTTAATCGGCGATTTCAAAAAAATTATGTTGCCCAATATGATCCGCAAAATATTTCTGACAGGGCTCGGTTATCTCCGCAGCCGCCGTCCCCGGCATCACTCTCCCCGCCAATGGCGACGTATTTATATCAATGCCATGGTGTTACTTTTACTGCTCGGTTCGACAAGCTCGTTTTTGTGGTATTATACCGGCGATGAGAGGATTCGAACTCAAGTAATAAACACCCTGCAAAAAGTTTCGGGGGGCGAAGTGGAGCTGGATTACGCGTCCCTCAATTTTTTACGCCAGATCAGGATCAAGAATCTGTGCGTCTATCTGCCGAACAGACCTCATCAGGATGAAAATCTTGTTTTTGCCGCCCACGACGTAATTCTCGAACATAATCCGATTAGTCTTTTAAAAAAACAACTGCGTCTCAATAGAATTGTCGCCCAGAGCGCCCGTTTGAAGATATGGTATGACCTCGATCGCCAAGCAACCAATCTCCAGTTATTAAAAATACCCAGAATTACCGTAATGTCCGGAAAAAAAGCAACGGTTGTATTACGTCATGCTGTTATCGAATACCATGAAATTGTCGCGGGCAAAATATCACCAGCTCTGCGTCAGGGAGTTGCCGGCCGATTCTACCCCCATCAAGACCTCCGCGACGTTTACGAATTTGAACTGTCAGGCGACCGATACAATCTTTTGCGGGAATCTTCCCTGCGGGGCTCTTTCAATTTTAAAACCAGGCAATTGATAACGGAAGGGAAATTTTTTCTGGATGCCGCCGATATCTCTTCACTGCCTCCTCGCCTGGATTCCTGGCGACGATTTTACCAGAAGTGCCTCCCTGACGGGCAATTACTCGTCCACAGTGAATTTTCACCCTCGACAGGTCATAAGACCGAGCTAACTTTTCATAACTGCGGTTTACAGATTCCTCTCAGCCAAACCGCACAAAAGCTGCCTCTGGACAATATCCAGGCCCAAATCGTCTGCACCGACAAAGAAATTCAGGTACGTAAATTTACCACCGATATTGAAAACCTTTTCCAGCTGCAACTCCACGGGACACTGAAAGGGTATTCGCGGCAGGTGCCTTTCGACTTTGTATTCCAGACCCGGGGGCTGCATATCCCTTCCGGACAGTGGCAGATGTTCGATCCCAATACACCGCAGCCGGGATCTCCACCGGAGAATCTTTCATTGAAAAAAAGAGCCACTCTTACAGCCCTGGCTCAATCCTCGTCGGCATCGATCCGAAAAATAATTCGAAAATATCAACCCACCGGCTCTATGGATTTGCAGGTTCGTATTGTTCGAGATCGGCAATCGGTTCCCGCTTCCCAGGTCTCCCCCAATTCCGTGCTATATCAAGGTAAAATATTTTGTCATGACGTCAGCGCCCAATATCACAAATTTCCCTATTTGATTCATGGTTTAAGGGGGGAGGTCACTTTCGATCCCAATGAGGTTATTGTCGGACCGTTAGAGACTCAAGAAAGTCGGCCGGATATAAATGCCCGAGCGTACTGGCGGAAAACGGGGCAGTTTGCCCTGGACATAAACGCCCAGGGCGTAAAACTGGATTCCAGACTGTATCAGGCCCTGACGCCCCCTCAAAAGCAAATCTGGAACCAGTTCACCCCCGGCGGTATTGCCAATATTCGTTATCGTTATTCCGCCAAACCACCCTGGACACCGGCAATGAATCTGGATGTCGAGCTATTAAATGTGAATGCCCGCTACGATAACTTTCCGATCCCTTTGTCCAAAATAAAAGGGCATTTTCACTGGGACCCGAACTACGTTGATTTTGATATCCGACAAGCCCGCGCCGCTTCGGGAGACGTATCGGTGACCGGGGCCATTAACAATATAAAAAGTTCCGCCGCCCAGGTTCAATATTATGTCCATTTTCATGATGTTTTGCTGGATAAAAATTTGGCCGCTAATATCCGTGGTTTTCGCGAATATTTTAACGAGCAGCTCGACATAAACGGCCGCATGACCGGCCACGGCAAATTTGAATTCGTGACTGATTTCGGCCTGAACAATAGAAACAGCCAAGAATCCGCTATAGAGAATCTGTCACCTTCATCAAATTACCAAGTTAAATTCAAACTTCATAATGGTAATTTTTTATATCAGAAATACCCCTATCCTTTAAATAACATTCAGGCCGAATGCACCCTGATTAATGATCAACTGACCATTTCCTCATTGCAGGGGCGCCACAAGGACAGTCATATTGAGATGGCAGGAACTTTGCGGGATCCCAACCATTATAATCTGCAAATAACCGGAAAGCCCCTGGAGCTTACCGAGCAGCTGCGACAGGCGATGGGAAAAAACCTGTCCAACTTCTGGTCATCACTCGAACCGGAGGGTAAAATCAATCTTGCATTGCATCTCCAGCGCCGCCCGGAGAGACCGGCACTCGATTATTCCGCGAAAATCACCAGCTTAGACTGTTCGGTTCACCCCCCTCAACTCGATTATAAAATCAATCATATCAATGGAACAATAGAAGCCAACCCCAAATCGATCGTTCTGGCGAATCTCAAGAGTATCGACAACAACACTATAATCGAACTAAACGGCCATCTTCGGCAGGCCCCTTCCGCGGGCAACTATGACCTGAAATTAAAAACCATTAATCTCCCCATAAATAATTCCCTGAAGAAAGTTCTCCCCGAAAATATGCACCGTCATTTTGAACTTCATCAACCGGCCGGGGAAATCGACGCGGATTTACGTATCCTCCGCCGGAAAGCAGAGAATACAGAGTGGGTGATTATCGGTCGTGCCGGTCTGCGGAACGGGTCGTGTGACATCGCCGACAATATCAATATTACCCTGGAGGGACAATCTAATTACGGCAGCCGAGCAAAGGAATTGAACCTGAAAGCTCGTCTTCTTTCCGGCGAAATGTCGCTAAAAAAACGTTCCATAACAAAAATGACAGCTAATATTGATTATGACCAAGCCAAAAAACAATTGAAATTCACCGAAATCACCAGTGATTTTTGTCAGGGCCGATTGGCAGGCCATGTCAGGGCCAATTTTGATTCCGGTCATATGGGCTATGAAATGGATATAAAATTTCTCGATGCCAACCTGGCCGAATTTCTATATTCCGACCGAGCCAAAGTCCGAAAATATAAGAATCCGCGGGGCCGACTGAATGGCTGGATTACCCAGGCCAAGCACGCGTCTTCTGAGCCTCGGCGGGGCAGTTTTCATTTTATAGTCCAGGACGCCGTTCTGGGAGAATTACCAATTTTTGCCCAACTATTACATGTTCCCAATCTTTCTTTACCGAAAGAAGGCGCTTTTAACAACGCTTCATTTTCCGGCCATATTATGGGGCAGACCACCTACTTTAACGCCATTCATCTGCAAGGCAGCGCTGTTTCTCTTTCCGGCGCCGGTCTGATGACCGCCCCGGAGAATCACTTAAAGCTGATTTTAGTTGTTGATCCACCCCAATGGATGACAAATGTCCCTGTTTTGGGAGACCTCTTTAGAATAATCAGCCCCGAACTGGTTCAATTGCGAGTCCAGGGCCCCTTTGAAAAACCAACCGTACAATCCGCCGCCTTTCCATCTTTTGGGGCGGCGTTAAAACAGTTTGAAAAAGAAAAATCGCCCTGAACGGATATCAGACAGGGGACCTGTTATACCCCCTGGGTATGAGAATTCCTGGCAGGGCCAGATGTAATTGTTTTTCTGATAAGTAAATACATAATATGAAAACAGGAAAATTCAATCGTGATGAGTATACATAACGCGAAAACGGGAAAATTCAATCGTGATGATTATAAATCAATGTAAAAACATGAAAGCTCAATTGCGACGAGTAAATTTGTTTTTTCGGCAAAACCGTTTGTAGTCGATCCCCAGATTCCGCACCTTGTATCTAATAATGCGGGGCGTGATACCCAAATCCCGTGCCGCGGCGGCCAAATTTCCGTTGGTGCGTTTGATAGCATCGACAATGATATCGCGTTCGAATAATTCGACCCGTTCCTGGAAAGAGCCGGTTCCCACGGTTTCGGTGGCGTCCGAAGTTTGCAGGGTGGGGGGCAGATGATACCCATGGACAACTCCGTCGGTACTTAATAATACGGCCCGTTCGATACAGTTTTCCAGTTCCCGCACATTACCCGGCCAATGATACGCGGCCATCATATTAATCGCCGAAGTGCTGATTCGCCGAATTTCCTTATTCATTTTCCCGGCATATTTTTCCGCGAAATAATCGGCCAACAAAAGAATATCGTCTTTACGGTCCCGCAATAAAGGCAGGAAAATGGGAAAAACATTGATACGATAATATAAGTCCTGACGAAAAGTACCCTTCTGGACCGCGACTTCGAGATTACAATGGGTAGCGGCGATGATTCTCGCATTGGTTTTAATAATACGGTTGCTGCCGGCGGGTATAAACTCTCGTTCCTGCAAAACCCGTAAAAGCTTAACCTGTATCGCGGGAGAGAAGTCGCCGATTTCATCCAGAAATAAAGTGCCGTTCTCGGCTTGTTCAATATGCCCCATACGCCTCTGCACCGCGCCGGTAAAAGCTCCTTTCTCATGGCCGAACAGTTCACTTTCAAGCAGATTTTCATTCAAGGCCGCACAATTCACCTTGATAAAGGGGCCCTTGTCCCGCGGGCTGGCGTAATGGATGGCATGGGCTACCTGCTCTTTACCCGTGCCCGAACCGCCTCGAATAAGCACGGTCGTATCACTATGGGCCACCTGATTGATTTCCCCGTACACCTGTCGCATGGCATTTGAATTACCAATGATATTTTCCGGGCGAAATTTATCTTCCAGTTCATTGCGCAGCCGAAGATTTTCGTCTTCCAAAGTTTGCTGTTGTCTTGCCGCTTCCCGCCGCGCTCGGACGTCATGGGCGATCATACTGGCAATGATACTCAAGACTCTTTTGTCTTCCTCCAGAGGAGCGTCTTTATCGAAAACCCGATCGGCTGATATCGCCCCGATTACTTTTTTACCGATAGCGACGGGAACACAAATAAAGCTAATTTCTTCTTTTTTATTTTTTTTTCTCTGAGAGCGATTGAGAAACATAGGTTCTTGTGATGCCCTGGGCACAATCATCGCATCTCCCGTTTGCACCACGCGTCCCGTGATACCTTCCCCCATTCGGTAGCGTACTGAGCGAGCTTGCTGTTTCGACAGGTTATGAGCCACTTCGATCATGATTTCATTGCCGTCGGGGGACAATAATGTAACCGTACCGCCTTTCATCCCCAGTTCACTATCCAGGACATCGAGAATAGCTGACAAGGTCTGCTTTTGACAGGAAACCTCCGCTAAAATCTGACTAATCCGATACAACGTCTCCAGTTCCTTCAAATGATAATCAGCCAGCGAAATACGCTTATGCAAGTCAAAATCAATGTCAGCCATAATAAGCAACTCCAGTTTGTTTATACCCCATGGGTATGAGAAATCCTGGCAGGGCCAACTGTATCTGTTTTCCGTATAGGTAAATCAATGTCAGCCATAATAAGCAACTCCAGTTTGTTTATACCCCATGGGTATGAGAAATCCTGGCAGGGCCCGATGTAACTGTTTTCCGGATAGGAAAATCAATGTAAAAACATAAAACTCAATTGCGACGAACATAATAGTTACTAAATTGTAACACAACTAAGCAGATTAAACAATATTGTAATTTTAATGTCAAGCGTAATCCGGGCCAAATATTCATAATCACATTTATACCCATCGGGTATGAAAATTTCTGGCAGGTCCAGATGTAATTGTTTTTATGATAAGTAAATACATAATATGAAAATGGGAAAATTCAATCGTGACGAGTATAACAGGAGCCCGCCTCATTTTGAGACGTTTCACTTGACCTCGAACTGATATCGTTTTGTTCGCGCCCTTTTCCGGGCGATTTTATCTTCGACATTAACCGCGATTTCGTATTTACCTGCCTCTAATTTCGGCAGCCTAAACGAACCCTTTCTGCTCCGCAAAAAGAAATCTTTCCGCTTGTTGTAACTGGGGGTATCGGGAACGTCACCGTTTAACCGGGCCAGGACCAGATAGTCTTTTTGCAGATCGTGCAGCGTTATGTCTATATATAAACGGGTTTTATATTTCCCCTGAGTGTCACGTTCGTTTTGAAAGTTCCGCAATTCGCAATAAACAATAATCGACTGGGGCTGGCCGGACTGCAATTGTTTTTTCTCGATAGGTTCGTAACGTCCAAATCCGTCCACCTTGCGACATACCTGCAGATTGGTAATTATCAGATCGGCCCGGGCGGCGATTTTATCCCGCAGTTGTTCAACCGCCTCCAAGGCCCGCTCGACCACAAACGGATTATCTTTACCCTCGGCACTGCCGGCCTGTGCAGACAAAACGGCAGCCTGCAAAAGCGTATTCAATTGGTATTTTTTTTCCTGCGGCAATGAAGAAACTTCCAACGCTTTATCATTCTGACCCTGATTAGCATATAAAAAGCGCAGGGCCAACAGCGTATTAATATTGTCGGGATTTTCGGTCACCAGCCGCTCCAGGGCTGAGATTACTGTTGGAATGTCTGTTAACGCCCGGTGGTTCCTCTCCGGCAGGCTATGAGAAACATCAGGCCGGCTTTGGTTGGCACCTGTATGAGCAGGGGCAACCGTTACTTCCAGCGATTCGTTGTCGGTGGTGGTAAAAGCATTACTGGGCGAGGAATCTGTCGAAGCTGGTGCGGGTGTTACCCGAATACTATTATCAGGGACAGGTTTATTCGTTTTTCCCGGTAAAGGTTTGTGTTGAGATAAATTTGAACCGGCGGAAGAAGTTACCTCACGGTAGCCGACATCGGTCACTACCGGAACCGGTCCGGGATTATTCTGGCCCACCAATGGTTGTAAAGTCGGTTTTTTAATCTCTTTTTTTTGTTTCTGCATTAAAGGAGGAGAAGTCACCTTTTGGCGAACGGATTCGGCTGAGATTCTTTCCGCATGAGATTGATTAATTTGCGGGGAGTTATTTTTAGGCGTACGATTTTCTTGAGTGGTTAGACGAGCCTGCTGTTTGCCGGGGGGCAGGGAACGGGCCGGCACCTGAACAGAAACAAATCCTTCGTTGTCAGCATCAGGATGGCCGGGATCGTAATTATAATAAGTACGCATAGGGATCGGCGACGGGTTACGATTGGCGGCGCGGGATTTGGCATAGGCAGGATTATACGGCGAGCCCGGAGGCGGAGAAACAGCAGGTTTATTCTCACTGATTCCATAGTCCCGCTGTGAATATGCCGATGGATTCCGCTCCTGTTGATTCCCGGCAGGCTGTTGACGAGGAGTCTGGCCGGTATAACTGACGTGGGGCTGTCGATTATAATCATAAGACCGCGCGGGCCCAAAACAACCAATCATCGAGAAAAACAAGAGTAAAGATACCAGAAACATCATCGAGGGGTTATATCCATTGGCCCGCTCCAACCACCATCTTTGATTAAGGTTTACATCCATGACAACCTTGCCTCCGTGCTTAATGGTATATCCGACCCACATGAAAATGTCATGTGAGTGAGTTAGTAACTCTGTTTTTCGGCAATCTCTTATAATCGGCCCTGCCCGGAAATTTCATACCCAGGGGGTATGTTAAAAATCACACCGTCGCGGCATGTCCGTGACAAAACTGAACGATAAATTTTTCCAGGCCTGATTTTACCGAGCCGCCGCCAGTTTTGGAACTAAAATCTATATTCATCAGGCCTTTGAGGGCCTGGGCAAGCCGGCTGATATTCATACGTTGAGCCTGACGAATAAATTGATCGGGCTGGGACCAGACGCGCAACTGTTTGATAACGGCGGCGGAGGGGGCGCCCCGATCAAGCATCAGCCGCGCGTGATAAAGACGTCTAAAATACCAGGCAAAAGCCCCCACAGCAGAATATTCGGCATTGCGGTCCTGGGAAAGCATCCGGTCCAGGCGTTCCAGAGCGCGGCCGATATCTGATTGAGTCAGGGCGTCGATGACATTGAATACGTCATAATGGCGGTTATTACCCACCAGAGCCTCGATGTCGGCAGGGGTGATTTTTGATCTCCGGCGACCGGGAGATGCCAGGAAAGTAGCGATTTTATCGATTTCCGCACTGAGTTGGCCAGAATTATCACCCGCCAGAGAGATTAACAGGGCCGCGGTGTTTCGGTCGAGGGTCAGTTGATGAGTACGAGCGGCGTAATCTCTAAGATAATCATTGAGTTGACGGGGTTTGACCAGTTCGCAGGGATATACCCGGCCTATTTGTTTGGCGATTTTGGCCAAGCGAGTATTGCCCGGAAAGCTATCGGCCACCAGAAGCAATACGCCGGTTTCAGAAGGTTTTTCCAGATATTTTTCCAGTTTCTGACGATAATTGGATATAAACGGATCGGCCTCTTTGATCACAACCAGCCGACAGGGAGACAGAAAAGGCAAGGTGCGCAATTCGTCCAGAACATCGGCAAGGACGGCATCAGGGCCTTCAAAATGTCTCAAAGACAACTGCGGATCGGCATCGGCTAACACCGACCGGGTGATTTCATGCACCGTATCAATCGCTCGGCGACGATCTTTACCGAAAACCACATGAATCGGACAACTTGACGATTTTGTTTTAGGCACCGTTGACTTTATAAATCCACAAACACAATGAAGGTAGAGAAAAAATCAAAAACTACGCAGGTTAACTTAGAGCACTCTAAGACACCAACTAGAACTTGAATAAAACAAACAGCTTAGAACAGTTGCCTATTGTAGGCAAAGGGATGACGAAATCAAGATTAATCCTCGTCCAGCCGCTGCAGGGCGATGTGGGCGATGGCAGGGATATTACTACGAGCCGCCTGTCGCCAAAATTCTTTTGCCTGTTTGTATTCGCCCATTTTCCGGGCCACGTCGCCGAGCATGAGCCATCCCTGATAATCCCGGCTGTCGTATTGCACGAGCTTTTCCAGAGTCTGTCGGGCTTTTTTGAACTGGTTCATGTTGATCTGGGTTTGGGCCAAGCTGTACAGCAAGGCAGACTGGCTGGAGGGATCTTCCTTCAGGCAAAACTGAAACTGCTCCTGGGCCTGTTTGAATTTACCCATTTTGTAGTACATATCGGCCAGATTAATTCGAGCCTGGCTATAACCGGGATCCAAATCCAGCGCCTGCTGATAAGCCCGGGCGGCACGATCCCATTCCTGCCGCATACTATATAAATCTCCCCGGCGCAGGATTTTGTCCAATTGGTTCCGATGGGACGATATGGCAGTTTTCATAGGTAAAACCGGTGATAAAGAGGTAGTTGTTTTCAAAGCGGGAATCATCTTGCTGTATTGATTTTTTTCAGCCGATTTAGATAGTTTAATTTGTTTTGAGTGAATATCAGTTGATTTTTTTGGGGGAGAAACCGTATTTTTCGATATTTTTTTGGATTCACTCAAGTTCCGCGGAGCCGAGCCGGGCACGGGGGCGTGATTTCCGTCGTTACCGACGATGTCAATGGGAGCGGAATATTTCACATCGCAATTTCCCACGTGATCGGTTAAAACGGCTTTGAGGGTGGTTTTTCCGGTGAGTTCCCTGGGGAACTCCCACAAATATTGACCTTTCGCAGGCAGAGCAGAAGCCAAAAGTTTCCATTGTTCCATACCTTGAGATTGATAATAAAGGTCCACCGGATTGGTAGGAAGATCAGTGTCGAAACCCACCCAACTGATTTTGAGCTGCCGACGGCGATAACTGGGGAGTTCGCCGTAAGGGCTGCGGAGATATAACTGAGGCATGATATAGCCGATACGTACCACCAGATGGGCGGTTACATCATTGGGAATCATCCCCTGACCGGGTTTTTGCCCTTTACCGGTTCGACAGGAACGCCGTCCCCACCGGTCCAGAGCCACCACCAACAGGCGATAAATCCCCTCCGCCGGTGCCGTAAAAAGTACCGGGGATTTTTTATCCGAATCGTAATCATAGAACCGCCACGGCCCCTGTCGTCCCTGAGCATACCAGAGTTCAACGCGGTTAATGTCAGATGCGGGAATTCCCTGTATCTGATAGTTAATATACATAGACTGGGTATGCACCAGAGTCAATGAGGAGTTAAGCGTCTCAGGTGTTGCGGCAGCAGTATTTTCCCGACGGGTAGATATATCCCGGGGCGGGGAAGTTGTGTCAGCAGGTGCGGCAGGAGAAAGAAAGCCCAGATGCCATATCACCAGAGATAATAAAAGCTTATTTTCCATTTATCACCCTACCCCTCGCGAAAAAGGGGGTTTTGGTAAAAAATACGATTCATATACGAACGCTTATCGGACTTATCGGATTATCGGACGCCCGGACTTTAGGTTATCTCTAAAAATAAATAAAATGATCCGATTGTGATTCCTATGGGGTTTCTCCGGACGGTACAGGAGGTAAATATTCATGCTCGGCACAGGCAAGCAGAATTCGGCGGGCCAAGGGGGCGGCCACTTCGCCGCCGTTGGCTTCGACTTCCGCCAGCACCGCGAGCGTCAGACATTGTCCGGCGGGAGTGCGGGCATAACAAACAAACAGGGAATAATCAGTGGACCCGGTCTTACCAAACAATTCGACTTGCTCTTTGGGCCATGGTAACGGGTGAAAAGCTTCATAAGCGGTACCGCCTCTCTGGTTAATAGCGGCGTACATGCCATTCTGCACGATTTTAGCCTGAGCGGGGGAAGCAATCGGGAAGGAAATGGGCGCCGGTTTCGGATTAAGGACCAAACTGGGAGCCAAATATGTTCCGTGGCGGGCAATGGTAGCCGCATTCTGGGCCATGTGTAAAACGGAAGTTTTGAGGGGATTCAATCCTATGCTCATAAAACGAAGATGATATTCGGTAGGTAATTTCCGGCTTCGGGCAGGATCGAGGGGAGCCAGGTAACCTCTGGTTTCCCGCAAAGCCAGTCGTACTTCATTTTCAGGAGTATGCGGAGGCCAAGTCAGTATTTTTTTGCCAAAGCCACATTGCTTCAACCAATTCACGGTAGAGGCAGGCCCCCACTGTCGCCCGATTTTGATAAAATAAAAGTTGCAGCTTCTTTGGATGGCTTCGACGCTTCCAATCGCACCATGATTGTAAATATGAGAAGGGGAACCAGCCCACCATTTGTTCTGCTCAAAGCAGTCAATCGTCGTATTCTCGGTTACAATTCCATGACGAAGGGCTCCCAGAAGCATCGCGGTTTTGATGGTAGAGCCCGGCTGGTAGGGAACGGATAACGCCCGGTTCATGCGTCGTTTATCGGGATCATTGGGATCGTTAATGCTTTTATAATGGTCTTTTTGGTAATAAGTATTCAAATCGAACTCAGGTACGGAAACCATAGCCAGAACCTGACCGGTGGGCACATCAATAACCACAGCCGCGCCACGATAGGCTGGTTTTTGTTTTTGGGCTCCTTCCAGGTCATGGGCGGAGACCAGGATATTCCGGATGTCTTGCTGCAATTTGATATCGATGGTCAATTTGACATCCGAGCCAAAGATCGGATCGATTCGGGGAGTGATTGGGTTACGGTCGATATTTTTATGTTCCCAGCCCCGCCGACCGCGAAGCTGTTTTTCGAAAACTCGCTCAATGCCCCAGTCTCCCCTGCGATCATTGAGATAATAATCGCCCAGTTGATTTGGTTCCGGCGGTTTTTGGCGGGGGCGCCTTTTTTGTAACCAATCGTGCGGGACCGGTCCGATTTGGCCGATGAGATGACAGGCGGCAGCGTTATAGGGATAATACCGAGCTTTACTGGGCACAACGGTTACGGGTCTGTCGGCAGAACGGGAATCGGTCAGGTTCGCGCCGACAAAGCGTTCCTCTACCAGCAGGGCAATTTCCTTGGAAACGGAAAAGGCCCTCTGAGGTTCATTCATTTCCAAGATGTCTGTTTTTCTATAAAGCCATTCCAAGCGAGAGGCATTTTCGGGCAGAATCCGGCTAAAATCGGCCAGAATCTCCTGGGCGTTTGATGCGGGTCTATATTTCATTTTTTGTCGCTTGTACCAGAGTCGGCGGGCGCGACTGGCCCGCAAAATATAAATATTATCGTTAATTCTCTTGATATGTTCGTTGAGAGCATCAAGAGAGAGTTGGCAAATTTCCGCCAAATCTACCAGCAATTGCTCGGCCTTGCGGCACTGTGAGCCAAACTTTTCATTTAAATAAGCTTTGACCTCAGCATCGTCCCGGTCACGATTTATTTCCTGTTTCAAATACTGATATCGTTGATATTCCCAAAACCGGTCATCGTAAAGGCGGGTGAACTCGTAGTGGAAACAAACCGTAAAATCGGGTCGATCTTCGGCGAGCACTTGTCCCCGGCGATCATAAATGCTGCCCCGGACGGTATTGAGCCAGCGAGGAGAGGTTTCCAGGAGCTTGCGGGAAGCCTGCTGGTATTCGTCGGCGGAATAAATCTGCAGCCAGACCAACCGGGCAATAAGTATCGCCAGGGCCAGGAGCCAAAAAGCAATCAGTAAAATCAATCTCCGCTGAAACATGGAATTCCTTTACAAAATCGGCAGGGCTGGCAATCTATATCCCATGGGTAAGATAATTTCCGGCAGAGCCGGATGATGCCCATGGGGTACATTATATGTAAAAACAGGATACGAAGAAGGGAAAAATCAATCGCGATGGGTATATTGGTCGATGGCGGCGGCGGCCCGGCGGCCGGCGTCGATGGCACGGACGACAAGGGAAGCGCCCAGGTGGGCGTCGCCGGCGGCGAAAATACCGGGGCGGGAAGTCATATAGTTCCGGTCTATTTTGATATTGCCGTGTTGGTCCAGTTCCATATCCATTTTATGCACAAGGGGAGAATGGTCCACGTGCAAGAATCCCATAGCCAACAGGACCAGGTCAACTTTCATGGTAAAATCGGTGCCGGGCAGTTCTTTCATTTTCCAGGATTCGTTTTCGCGGCTCCATTCGACTTCACAGCCATGAAGCAGATCACCCCACGAATTCATGCCGGTAATTTTTTTCGTCAGCACACACCAGCGGCGTGAACAGCCTTCTTGCTGGGAAGTAGAAGTTCGTAAAATTCGGGGCCAATCGGGCCAGGGAGTATCAAGAGGTCTTTGCCGGGGTGGTTGCGGGAGGATTTCAAACTGGTGAATTTCCCGAGCGCCCTGACGGCGCGCGGTGCCGACACAATCACTGCCCGTATCGCCGCCGCCAATAACAACCACAATTTTATCGTGAGCGTTTATGACCTGGGAGGGATTGACGGGTCCCCCGCAATTGATCAGGTTCTGCTGGCGGAGATAATCCATAGCAAAGTGGACATTGGTCAAGCCGCGGCCGGCAACAGGAAGGTCACGGGGAACTCCGGCACCCATAGTCAGACAAACAGCATCGAACATTTTCCGCAGATAACGGGGGGAGATGTCTTCTCCCACATGGACACCGGTTTGAAACTGGATACCTTCCTCGACAAGTTGGCGGAGGCGGCGATCGAGGATTCTTTTGTCCAGTTTGAAATCGGGGATACCATACCGCAACAGGCCACCGATCCGGTCATCCTTTTCAAAGACAATGACAGTATGGCCGGCGCGGGCAAGTTGCTGGGCGGCGGCCAAACCGGCGGGCCCAGAGCCTACAACGGCAATGCGTTTGCCGGTCTTTTTGGGCGCGATCTGTGGTTTGATCCAATCCCGGGAAAAGCCACGTTCGGCGATTTGATATTCGATATGGCGAATCAGTACGGCATCATCATTGATGTTCAAGGTACAGGCGGTTTCACAGGGAGCGGGGCAGATTCGGCCGGTTATCTCGGGAAAGTTATTGGTCGAATGCAGAATCTCACAGGCATCTTGCCATCTTCCCTGATAAATAAACTCATTAAATTCGGGAATGTGATTCTCGAGGGGGCAACCGGTGCCGTGACAGAAAGGAATACCGCAGTCCATGCAACGGGCCGCCTGCTGAGTGAGGATTTCTTCGGAGAGCGGAATTTCAATTTCGAAATAGTCTCCGATTCGCTCGGCGACGGAACGATGATCGGTCTCGCAACGTTTATATTCAAAAAATCCCGTGGGCTTACCCATGATCGAAGACCTCCTCGGTGGCGGGTGTAAATTCGGTTTCACGCTGCTCGCTGTCTTTGATTCTCTGGAGGGACTGGCGATAGTCGATGGGCATAACTTTGACAAAGCGGCCCACCATTTCCCGCCAATTATCCAGAATTCTTTTGGCGTGTTTACTGCCGGTCCAGTGGTAATGGCGGGTAATAAGTTCATACACGCGTTCTTTGTCACATACCTGCCAGACGTTTTCCAGATCAACCATATCCAGATTACAGAGGGTGTCGAACAACTGATACTCATCCAGGACATAGGCGATTCCACCGCTCATCCCGGCGGCAAAATTTCTGCCCGTGGTCCCCAGGATAACGACGGTTCCATTGGTCATATATTCGCAGCCATGATCTCCTACACCTTCGACCACGGCTACGGCGCCACTGTTACGAACGGCAAATCGTTCGCCGGCAAGACCGTTGATGAACACTTCCCCTTTAACGGCCCCATAAAGGAGGGTGTTTCCGGCAATGATATTCTCATGAGATTCAAAGCGTGAATCCGGAGGGGTTTGCACAACAATGCGACCTCCGGAAAGTCCCTTGCCGAGATAATCGTTAGCATCGCCTATCAAGGTTAAGGTGACACCATGGGCCAAAAAGGCACCGAAGCTTTGTCCGGCGGATCCTTTATAAATGACTTCCAGCGTTCCGTCCGGCAGGCCGTCGGGGCCATGCTGTTTGACAATTTTGTTACTGAGGATGGTTCCGACCGCGCGATGAACATTGCGAATGGTTTGTTCAATTCTGGTTTTTTCTCTTTGGTGGATGGCGTTATGAGCCTGTTCGATAACGGGCCAATCCGGATGATCTTCGAGAGGATCGGCCTGGGGACGAAGACAGCGCAGGGATCGGCCATTGGAAGTGTCGGGCGGGACTAAGATGGCGGCCAGGTCCAGGTCTCGACATTTCCAGTGATCAACCGCTTTTTGGCAATTTAATCGTTCGACGCGGCCGACCATTTCATCCAATTTGCGAAATCCCATTTGGGCCATGATTGTCCGAACTTCTTCGGCGACAAACATCATGAAATTCTGAAGATGTTCAGGTTGTCCGGCAAATTTTTTACGTAATTCCGGATTTTGCGTGGCGATACCAACCGAGCAGTTGCCTTCATGGCACTTGCGCAGAAGGCAGCAACCTAAAGAAACCAGCGCCGCGGTGCCAAAGCCGAAATACTCCGCTCCCAATAAGGCTCCGATTACGACGTCGCGTCCGGTCTTCATCTGGCCGTCCACCTGCACTCTGATGCGATCGCGCAGATTGTTCATCACTAAAGTTTGCTGGGTTTCGGCGAGTCCCAACTCCCAGGGTACGCCGGCATGTTTGATGGAAGATAAGGGGCTGGCCCCGGTGCCGCCGTCAAAACCGCTGACCAGTACTTCATCGGCGTTTCCCTTGGCAACTCCGGCGGCAATGGTGCCGACGCCGACTTCGGAGACCAGTTTTACTGATACCCTGACGCCGGGATTAGCGCACTTGAGGTCATAAATCAGTTGGGCCAAATCTTCGATAGAATAGATGTCGTGATGGGGTGGCGGAGAGATAAGGGTAACACCAACGGTAGAATGGCGCAGACGGGCGATTTCGTCGGTTACCTTATAGCCGGGCAACTGGCCGCCCTCTCCGGGCTTGGCCCCCTGGGCCATTTTAATCTGGAGTATCCGGGCATGAGCCAAATAATTCATGGTGACGCCAAAGCGGGCACTGGCGATCTGTTTAATACCACAGTTCAGAGAGTCGCCGTTGGGCAGTGATTGATAACGAATGGGTTCTTCGCCGCCTTCACCAGTATTACTCATGGCACCTAATCGATTCATGGCCAGAGCCATGGTTTCATGAGTTTCTTTACTTATCGAGCCATGCGACATAGCGCCGGTATAAAAACGTTTGACGATTTCTTCGGCCGGTTCAACCTGTTCGAGGGGGACCGGCTGAGCGGGGATAAATTCCAAAAGACCTCTGATTGTGCAGAGCCGGCGTGACTGATGATTAATCCAGTCGGCATATTTTTGGTAAGCTTCGGCATTTTGGGTGCGGCAGGCCTGCTGCAGGCAGGTTACGGTTTGAGGGTTCCAGAGATGTCTTTCGCCGTCGGTACGATAATGATATTCACCGCCGAAGTCGATGTCGAGGGGGCCGAGTTGAGGTACGTCGCAGGCGGCTTCATGGCGGAGAAGAGTTTCCCGGGCGATTTCTTTCAGTCCGATGCCGCCAATCCGCGAAGAAGTTCCGGTGAAGTATCGATCAATCACGTCCCGATGCAGGCCGATGGCTTCGAACAACTGGGCGCCATGATAACTGCGTAAAGTGGAGATTCCCATTTTGGAGATAGTTTTTAAGATGCCTTTTTTGACGGCGGTGATAAAGTTTTCGACCAATTGTTCCGGTTCGATATCGCGGGGTATTTCACCGAGCCTTTGTAATTCGTTCAAGGCTTCATAAGCCAGATAAGGATTGACGGCATCGGCGCCATAGCCACACAATAAGCAGAAATGCATTACTTCGCGAGGTTCACCGCTATCGATAATAATACCGGCTTCGGCGCGCAGATTACGATCGAGCAGGCCATGGTGCAGGGCGGCCACAGCGAGCAGGGAGGGAATGGGGGCCTGATTATCGGAGAAATCACGGTCGGAAACGATCAGCAAGGAAGCCCCATTACGAATAGCGATGTCGGCGGAAGCGACAAGGTTTTCCAGCCCTAATTGTAAGGCCTGGTCGGGTTGATCCGACTTTGCCTCAAACAAAGCGGGAATCACAACAACTTTAAAATCATCTCTTTGCGACGCCTGCAACCGTTCTATATCTTCATCGGTCAAAATAGGATGAGGTAATTTCAACTGTCGGCAATGCTGAGGTGTTTCTTCGAGCAGATTTCTTTTTTTACCGACAAAGCTCATCAAAGACATAACCAGCCCTTCCCGCAAAGGATCGATGGGAGGATTGGTTACCTGGGCAAACAATTGTTTAAAATAATCGAAGAGCGGTTTTGGCCTTTCCGACAAGACAGCGAGGGGGGTATCGGTCCCCATAGACCCCACCGGCTCCTGGGCATTGACGGCCATAGGGGCCTGGATTTTCTTCAATTCCTCGCGGGTATAACCAAACAATTGCAACTGTTGCGAAATCAGGGCCGGGTGTTCGGGCGCGGGGCGACTGACATGGAATAACCCGCGGAGTTCGATTCGATTCTGGCGCAGCCAGCGGCGATAGGGGGCCTGGCGGGCAATTTTACTTTTGATTTCGTTATCAAGAACGATACGGCCTTCCTCGGTATCAACTAAAAACATGCGCCCGGGATGGAGTCTTCCCTTTTGGCGGATTTTACCGGGAGGGAATTCGATGACCCCTACCTCACTGGCCAGGACGACCAGATCGTCATCGGTAATCACATAACGAGCGGGCCGTAAGCCATTGCGATCAAGAGTGCCCCCTATCAATCTTCCATCGGTAAAGACCATAGCGGCGGGTCCGTCCCAGGGTTCCATCATAGCGGCATGATATTCATAAAAAGCCCTTTTGTCGGTGCTGATGTGATAGCTGGGGCCAAAAGCTTCCGGAATCATCATCATCATGGCGTGAGGTAGAGTTCGACCGCCGCGGACCAACAGTTCCAGGACATTATCAAAACAAGCGGAATCGCTGGCATCAGGTGTCAGAATGGGAAACAGATCAGAAAGGTCCTCACCGAGCAGTTCACATTTCAGGCTTGTCTGACGGGCATGCATACGGTTCCGGTTTCCGCTAAGAGTATTTATTTCGCCGTTATGGGCGATCTGGCGGAAAGGCTGGGCCAGGCGCCAGTTGGGAAAGGTGTTGGTACTATAGCGTTGATGAACGATCGCCAAAGCGCTAACGACAAGTTCGTCGGACAGGTCGGGGTAATAATCGAAGAGCTGGGGCGCCAGAAACATTCCCTTGTAACAGATGGTTCGACAGGACATAGAAGGGACGTAAAAATCAAGGGCGGCAGCGCCAAATTTTTCTCGGACGATTTTCTCCGCGCGTTTGCGTGCCAGGAACAATTTTTTTTCGAGAGATTCGTTTTCCATTCCGGCGCCGTCGATAAAAAATTGGCTGATATAAGGTTCGGCGGATGCCGCTAACTGGCCCAGGCAATCATTGTTTCCCGGGACGTCACGCCAGCCGAGTACTTTCAACCCGTAATGAAGCACAGCCTGTTCCAGGATTTCATGACAAAGTCGGCGTAAAGAAGCATCCTGAGGGCTAAATACCATAGCAACGCCGTATCGGCCAAGGGAAGGAAGGTGAAATCCCAGGCTCTCACAGTGAGCAAGAAAGAATTTATGAGGGAGCTGAAACAGGATACCGGCTCCGTCACCGGTGGATTCGTCACTGCCGGCCGCTCCTCGGTGCTGCAGGTTAAGCAAAATTCTTTTTCCCAGTTCGAGGATATTATGACTTTGCCGGCCGGTAACATTAACAACGGCGCCAATGCCACAGGAATCATGTTCCCGTCGGGCTTCGTATAAACCCTGATTTTTTGGTGGTGAGACATTCATGTATTCGGTTAGCTGTCGAAGCATCCTTTCTATACCCCCTGGGTATGAGAAATCCTGGTAGGGCGCGATGTAATTGTATTTCCGGTACCCGAACAATTATTTCAAGAACAACATTTCGGCATAAGTGGGCAGAGGCCAGAGTTCGGCATCGACAATTTTTTCCAATCCGTCAGCAGCCTCGCGAACCATGTCCATAGCGGGTACTACAGAGTCACGATAATCTTCCGCCTGTTTTTCGGTATCAACAATAGTTCCAGCCTGGGCAACAGCAGCTTCCAGGTTTTTGATGTCAAAGTTCAATTTTGTCATCAGGGTCGACACCTTTGCAAGCATATCGACAATGGCATCGGCGTCAACAGCGGCTGCCTTTACGTTTTGTATGGAACTACCCAGGCGGCCGGAATACCGGGCCGCGGCGGGGAGTATTTGTCTTTTAGCCATATTGAGCATGGTCATGGCCTCGATATTAATCGACATACTATAGGCTTTGAGAAGTATATCAGTGCGAGCTTTAAGTTCTTCTTTGGACAATATATTGTGTTTTTCGAAAAGTTCGACGTTTTCGGGATCCATAATCGTTTCCAGAGACTCCACCGTCGAACGAATGTTGGGCAAGCCGCGTTTTTTAGCTTCATTGACCCAATCTTCGGAATAATTGTCACCGTTGTAAACGATGCGGTGGTGTTCGGTGGCAATTTTGGTAAGGATTTTCTGGGCCTGGGCATTGACATTTTCGGCTTTTTCCAGTTCGTCGGCGATTTCCGAAAGGATCTCGGCTACCATGGTATTGAGCACGAAACTCGGGCCGGAAGTTGACTGGGTGGAACCTACCATACGAAATTCAAACTTATTACCGGTGAAAGCAAAGGGTGAAGTTCGGTTACGGTCCGTACAATCCTTGGGCAAGGGCGGCAGGGTAGAAATACCCAGTTTCAGGTCACCGCCGGCACGACTGGATTTGGCATCCCCGACAGCAAGCTGCTCAAAGATATCGGTTAACTGATCGCCCAGGAAAATTGATACAATGGCCGGCGGTGCTTCATTGGCGCCAAGTCGGTGCTCGTTGCCCACATTGGCAACGGTGGCACGCAATAATTTGGCATATTTGTCAACGGCGCGAATTACGGCACAGAGCATAACCAGGAAAATCATATTATCGTGGGGCGTCTGGCCGGGATCAAGTAAGTTGATGCCGTTGTCGGTGACGACACTCCAGTTGTTGTGTTTACCGGAACCATTGACACCGGCAAAGGGCTTTTCATGCAGCAAACAAGACAGCCCATGACGCAAAGCCACTTTGCGCATAGTTTCCATAGTTAACTGATTATGGTCGGTAGCCACGTTTACCGAGGTAAAGACGGGCGCAATCTCATACTGGGCGGGCGAGACCTCATTATGCTGGGTTTTGGCGGAAACACCCAGTTTCCATAATTCCACATTCAGTTCATGCATGAAAGACGCGACGCGTTCATGGAGGGAACCGAAATAGTGATCATCCATCTCCTGACCTCGGGGCGAGGGGGCGCCGATCAAAGTGCGGCCAGCCATGATAAGGTCCAGGCGTTTCTCATAATATTTACGGTCGATCAGGAAATACTCCTGTTCGGAACCCTGAGTGGCGGTAACCTTTCGGGTTTGAGTATTACCCAAAGCGCGCAGAACTCGTAAAGCCTGCTTGTTCAACGCTTCCATCGAACGAAGCATGGGGGTTTTTTTGTCCAGAGCTTCGCCGGTATAGGAACAAAAAGCGCTAGGGATATACAGGGTTACGTTTTTGCCGTCCTCCTTGATGAAGACGGGCGAAGTACAATCCCAGGCAGTGTAACCACGGGCTTCAAAAGTGGCGCGCAAACCACCGGAAGGAAACGAAGAAGCGTCCGGCTCACCCTGAGTCAACTCTTTACCGCTGAATTCCATGATAATCTGTCCCTCCGAAGAGGGGGAAATGAAAGAATCATGTTTTTCGGCGGTTAATCCGGTCATAGGCTGGAACCAGTGGCAATAATGGGTGGCCCCTTTGTCAATCGCCCAATCTTTCATGGCATTGGCAATGACATCTGCTAAAGCGGCATCGAGAGGTTTATTGCCCTCGATCGTTTCTTTAAAAGATCTATAAACGTTTTTGGGCAGGCGCTCGCGCATTACCTTGTCATTAAAAACATTGGAACCGAATACGGTCTCGACTTTGTCAAACGAATCACTCATATTACATCTCCTGACTTAAATATTTTGGGACGTTTTTCATAAAATATGTCAAATAGCCACCCCTCCGGTTTCGCCGGTCCGCAGCCGAATACATTGCTCGAGAGGGGTGATAAAAATTTTTCCATCGCCGATGCTTTCCTGCCCCTTTCCCCGAGCCGCGTTTATAATGGTATCGCAGGTAATTTTAACAAATTCGTCGTTAACCGCAATTTCCAATCTTATTTTCGGAATGAGATTGGGAATAACTTTATTGCCACGATAAATATTTTCTTCTATTTGTCGGCCATGTCCGGATACTCTACTAACGGTAATTCTAGTAATCTCGGCTTCGATCAGGGCTTCGCGGACCTGATCCAGTTTGCTTTCTCTTATTATAGCAGTAATGAGTTTCATCGCAAAATTCCTTATTATCCGGCGTTGAGCATACCATAACCATGTTCGCCATGACAGGTATAATCCAGCCCGGCCATTTCACTTGAGGCAGTGGAACGTAAACCAACAGTTTTATTAACGAGAACAACAATAATAAATGTTAAAACCGCCGCATAGACAAGAGCAATTATTGATGCGGACACCTGAACGCCTAATTGCTGCATAGTCGTCCATGTCCCGGATTCAACTTTGGCGGCAGCGGCGGCCATCCAGCTTTTGCGAATAAAAAAGACCAACAGAACAGCTCCTACGGTCCCTCCCATGCCATGAATACCAAAAGCATCGAGACTGTCATCATAACCCAGGCGGTTTTTGGCGATGATAGCCAGATAACAGATCAGAGCGGCCAAGGCACCCAAAGCCAGGGCCCCGGCGGGCTGGACAACACCGGCAGCAGGGGTAACAGCTACCAGCCCGGCTAAGATACCACTGGCAAAACCTAACGCGGTAGCTTTGCCCTGATGGCAGCCTTCAATGAGCATCCAAGTCAAAGCGCCGGAAGCAGCGGCCGCCTGGGTAGCAGTCAATGCCTGAGCGGTAAGTAAACTACTGGAAATGCTACTACCGGCATTGAAACCGAACCAGCCGACCCATAACAATCCCGCCCCCATCATGGTCATGACCAGGTTGCTGGGGGGCATGGATGTTTTGGGATACCCACGACGGGCACCAAGATAAAACGCGGCAACCAGCCCGCTGATACCGGCAGAAATATGAACGACAGTACCGCCGGCAAAATCAATCGCACCATCAGCACCCATATTCAACAGAAAACCATCTTCCGCCCAAACCCAATGGCATAAGGGATTATAAACCAATAATCCCCACAAAGCGATAAATATACAATATCCTTTAAAAGAAACCCGCTCGGCAAAGGCACCGGCGATCAGGGCGGGAGTTATAATGGCAAATTTCCCCTGAAACATAGCAAAAACATATTCCGGCACTCCGGGCCCCATAATCGTGTGGTCTATACCACGGAGAAAAACATAATCGCTATTCCATCCAAACCAGCCACCCAGAACATTTTCGCCAAAACACATGCTATAGCCACATATAACCCATAGCACACTCATAATTCCCATGGCGGCAAAGCTCTGCATCATCGTACCCAAAACATTTTTGGTACGTACAAGTCCACCATAGAACATTGCCAGGCCAGGAATCATCAGTAACACCAAGGCGGTGGAGGTGAGCATCCAGGCGGTAGCACCGGAGTCAATCGCAGGTGTATCCGCAGCCCACAAATTGCCAGGCCAGACGAGAATAACCAACATAACCAGCGGTGTCCGCAAATCGTTCCATCTTGTCATTTTCAGCGTCTCCTATCGACATACTCTTATTTGCCGGAGGCAAATGTCAGAGCAATATAATTTTCCGTGTTCATATAAAAACAATCAACAAATTCCGCTTGGCCAAGCGAATTATGTATTACCTTAGCAACATCTGTGCCAATTATATTATTAATAACATAAACACTTTATTAACAATGATATATATTGATATACCCCAAAGCTATCTCCAGCAATTAATGTTACATATATGTCACATTATATATAAAAGCTACATATATGTACGTGATGCTTCGATTTTTTCTGGAGTACTATATTGACGCAACGTATGGACAGGAATTTAGTAATGGAATTACTCTATTTTCGGCCTTTTCGGACATTCTCCGAAAGCCAAGAAAATACTCCCATGACATTTTCATGTGGGACAGGTATTCACAATATACTCGTCGTGACTGAGTTTTCCCGTTTTCGTATTATGTATTTTCTTGTCAGAAAAACAATTACATCCGGCCCTGCCAGGAATTTTCATACCCAATGGGTATAACAAAACGAGAAAACTCAATCGGGATGAGTACAACTTCATTTAAGACGGTTCTCTCTTTTTTCTTTTAGATATACCCAGGCCATGGCACTGACAAAATAAACGACGGTCAGATACCCGGAAATAACTTTAAACTGTTCGATACGAACACGGTAGGGTACCGATTGGGAAAATGCCGACCAGACTGCCACCCCCAGGCAAAAAACCAAAGCCGCAACCGCAATTACTCCGGGCAAATAATAGTAGAGCGAAGGACTCAACCGAGAAGATGGCTGGTTATCCCCCTGAGGGGCTCTTGTCTCCAAACCGCTGGTATCTGCCTGTGGCAATTCCGGTAGATTACTCCCGGCGCCAAACAGATAAGCGAGAATAATATACAAGAAAGCGGCACTGAACCATGCCGGCACAATCAGAAAGAACATGTGAATATAGTCGAAATGCCATAAGAATACACAGGCCAGAAGAGTAGCCAGCCAGGCTGACAGTGCTGGTATATTTATAAGTTTATTTTTTCGTTCGGTCCAGAATTGAGCCAAGCCGATCCGCGGGAAAATCCAGAATTCCACAAAAACGATTGCTCCTACGGGCATAAGCAAAAGGCCGTATATGCCGATAAAATCGAGCAGCCTGGTAAAGGCAAAAGGTGAACAGGCAATAATTGTGGTAATCGTACCCGCAATAAGAGTAACCATCCAGCGGGGCCAGTTGGGGGTAGCCACCTGCAAAGCCAATCCCGCCCGGTAAATGGTGGGATTTGATGTAGTCCATCCAGCCAGGAGGACCGCCAGTGCCCCCACTCCTCCTAAAGCAGCATAAGCCACCGAACCGGAATCCAATTCTGTAAGGGGGGTATTCAATATCACCGCCGCCCCCGCGCCCATGATACCGGCACAAATCCACGCCAGGTAGTGTCCCAGATACATACCAAAAGCGGAATAGAAACCATAGCTTGCTTTTTTGGCATAACGAAACAAAGCCATATCCGAAAGCCCTAAATGCATCGCCAGATTACAAATCCAGGCAAAAGAAGCGATATGCAGGAAACCTAATCCTCCCTCCTGGCCCGCTTGAGGACCAGGCCAGATTCTCGTGTCGGCCAACTGCCAGAAATCATGGAAGCTACGTAAGGATTGTATTTCCGGGCTCTTGCTCACCAGGGCGGGGATCATGGTCAAAGCCCCCGCAATGAACATTAAAAACATCCAGGGGGAACATATCGTGGCAAACTGGGCCAGTTTTTTAAATCCCCAAATTGCCAAGGTCACCACCACCGCTCCCACCAGCAGCACGATAAAGACAAAGCGAAAATCCGTAGGCAGCCAGCCGATCTGGTCGGGAATATCATGATCCAGAAAGATATTCAGGCCGATCCGAACCGCCGAGGCGGAAACGGTAATCATCGATCCCGCCAAGATGCAATACATAACGGCATTGAGAATATTATAAATAACCATAAAAATCGGGCCGCCAACTTTCCTGAGATACCAGTATAATGTCAGCCTTGTTCGCACCGCGATGGGCGCACAGATAAGAGCCCAGCTTAAGACCGCCAACAGATTGCCGAAAATTAAACCCACAATCACGTCACAGGTATGAGCTCCTTCTTTGACAAATAACGCCCCGATGACAAATTCAGTGGCCGCGACATGCTCCCCCGCAAAGAGTCCGGCAAAATGGCGGCCACTCTGCAGCTTGTCGGCCGTAACCGGCTGACGTTCGAATTCGTTAAGCTTGTCTAAACGCTCGATAAGACGGGAAGATTTGCTTTCACTCATAGATCCAACCTTTCCATTAGTGCGGTTTCGCACTTTTTTCTGGGTGAAATTTTAACGCAACGTACAAACAGGGCCTTGGTAATAAACAAGTAAATACATAATACGAAAACGGGAAAACTCAATCGCGTTGAGTATAGCAAGCTTAGCGACGCTTATTACAAATCGCAGTTTGGTAGTCTTGTACTTCTTTAAGCCATTCTTTTCCGCTATGAACACCGGATTTCAAACAATAATAATCCCAAACCGCACCAAAAGGAAGGGTTTTTAATTCTTCCAGCAACGCCAACCTTGAAGTGAAATCGCACTCGCTTTCCACCTGGCGTAACATTTCCCCCGGTTCCAGCAGGGCCAGCAATAACGCTTTAATCACATTCCGCGTTCCAATAACCCAGGCAGCGACTCGATTGATGCTGGCATCAAAGAAATCCAGCCCGATATGAACCCTGTTCAGAAATTCACCCCGCACAATTTCCTCGGCAATGGCGCGCAGTTCGTCGGAAAGAATCACCACGTGATCACTGTCCCAGCGTATTCCCCGACTGACGTGCAACAGGATTTCATCAAGAAAGCACAAAACAGAAGAAATTTTATCTGAAACAGTTTCGGTAGGATGATAATGCCCCGTATCCAGACAGAGCAACGTGTTATGAGCCAGTGCGTACCCCAGATAAAAATCATGAGAGCCGACCACATAACTTTCCGAGCCGATACCGAACAGCTTACTTTCGACGGCATCGAGATTATATTGAGGATCGATTTTATCAGCGAAAACTTCATCCAGTGATTTATGCAGCCGTTCGCGCGGTGCTTTTCTATCAGCGGGGATATCTTTATAGCCATCCGGAATCCATACATTGGTCACGCAGGGGCTCCCGAGCTTGCGTCCGATTTCCTCCCCGATCTTACGGCAGGCGATACAATGTTCGACCCAGTACTTTCGTATTCCCGCATCGCAACTGGACAAAGTAAAGCCACTTTCCGCCTTAGGGTGAGAAAAACAGGTCGGATTGAAATCGATGCCATGTAAGTTATTTTGGGCCCAGTCGATCCAGGCCGAGAAATGTCGGCCCTCTAATTCATTTCTCTCAACTTTTTTTCCCCCCGTTTCCGCATAGATAGCATGCAGATTAAGACGATGAGTACCCGGAATAAGGCTGTAAGCTTTGTCCAGATCGCTGCGCAGCTCGTCGGCATTACGGGCTTTACCGGGATAGTTCCCCGTAGTCGCCAGCCCGCCCCCCAAAACGCCATCGGCCCCCTCCTCAAATCCCCCCACGTCGTCACCCTGCCAGCAATGAATACTGACAGGAATCTGGGCAATTTTTTTCAAAACTTCCTCGGTGTCCACCCCATATTGGCTATATCTTTCCCGAGCAACATTGTACATCTGTTCGACATGAGCATCAGAGGCCATACTTGAATCTCCCTGTTTAACGTAAATTCGGTAATACATTGGTAATTTAACAATTGATTTTATTACTGGACATCATACTCGATTTGATTCATAATTTCCACTATTCAAATTGCAGGCCATAGGTGAAAAATTTATGGCAGAGCCTTAGTAATGGATTTCATCTACTTTTAGCCTTTTCGGGATAGATATTAGCATGGTAAATATTACAATCGACACCAAAGAAATAATTATTGGCGGCGGAAAAAGATTAACCCTGTTGGCGGGCCCCTGTGTAATCGAGAGCCGGGAATTGTGCTTGAAGATCGCCGATTTTCTCACCAGCCTGACCGCTAAACTGCAAATAGATTTTATATTTAAAGCAAGCTTCGACAAAGCCAACCGCACCAGCCACGACAGCTATCGCGGGACCGGGATGGAAGAAGGCTTAAAAATCCTTGATGAGGTCCGTCGTGAGTTTTCCGTACCGGTCGTATCGGATATTCATTTGCCGGACCAAGCGGCCCCGGCAGCGGAAGTCCTCGACATTATCCAGATTCCGGCGTTTTTAGCGCGGCAAACGGATTTGCTGGAAGCGGCGGCTCGGACAAAAAAATGTATTCAAGTCAAAAAAGCCCAGTTTATGGCCCCCTGGGACATGAAAAATGTCATCACGAAAATCAAGAAACAGGGCAACGATCGCATCGTCCTTGTCGAGCGTGGAACCAGTTTTGGTTATAATCGGCTCGTGTGTGACATGACCTCGATAGTGCATATGCAAACTCTGGGATATCCCGTAATTATCGATGCCACCCATTCTACTCAACAACCCAGTGGCTTGGGCGGATCTTCCGGCGGTTCCCCGGAAATGGCGCATGTCCTGGCACGAGCGGCGGTCGCGGCCGGAGCGGACGGAATATTTCTCGAAACTCATCCGAATCCCACCCGGGCACTCAGTGACGCCGCCTGTATGCTTGCCCTGGACCAACTGGAAGAATCACTCCGATGCTGCCGTGATATCTTCAACCGTCTGCATAGTTTGCCACCGCAACAGTAAATTACGGGACCCGCTTATGTTCCTCGGCACATAGAAATGGATATAATAGATACCCCCTGGGTACGAGAATTCCTGGCAGAGACAGATGTAATTGTTTTTCTGACAAGTAAATACATAATACGAAACTGGAAAAACCCAATTGCGATGAGTATAAATACAGACTTTCCAATTGACCTCAGGCAAAAAAAAAGGAGTTGGTGATGAGTAAAAAAATTCTGATTCTCAGCGGTTCGCCACATAAAGAAGGCAACACCAATTTTGTGGTTCAATGTTGCGCTGAAAGTGCTCGCGGCCAGGGCAGCCAGGTGGAATGTATCGATGTTTCTCGTCTTACTCTCAAGCACAATGGCTGCAGTGCCTGTATGGGCTGTCAACAAACAGATCGCTACGAGTGTGTTTTGTCGGATGAAGCAGCGGAAATCGTCAAGCGGATTCCGGAATTTGACGTGCTCGTCCTGGCTACTCCGATTTATTTCTTCAGCATCTGTGCGCAGTTAAAAATCATCCTGGACCGAATGTTTTGCCTGTTTCGTTTTAATCCGGAGACGGAAGAATTTATTCATCCTTTGGGAGGCAAAACCTTGGCTTTAATCGCCACGGCGGGAGGAGATGAAAACGGTGGCTTAAATCTGGTGGGCCAGACCGCCGAAGCGATGGCCCAGTTTATCGGCATGAAAGGGCATAGCTTATTGATTCCCCATGCTCCGCACGAGCCGGGCAAAATTAACGACAATCTCGAAATCAAACAAAAAGCACAGGATTTCGGCAAAATTCTGGCTCAAAGCTGATCGCAACCTGGAGCCCGACGAAAAAATATTTATACACCATGAGTAGGACAATTCCTGACAGAGACCAACATATATGCTTTCTGGATAAGCATATACACAACCCGGCAGGGCCGGGAGCCCAATAGGGCCTCATGGAGTCTTGCCTCTTTGTCAGGATTTGTGACCATTTAGCGCAAGATTTCATTAGTAATATCATAATGCAAAGACGGGAAAACTCAATCGCGATGAGTATATAGTGCGTTTTCGCACTTTTTCTGGTGTAATATTTTAACGCAACGTATTGACAGGGCCTTATTAATGA
>Ga0180435_10000457_pt1 | contig 42631 bp, 27 predicted proteins | sample SS_ome_3_FD_132467 | JGI IMG/M metagenome (GOLD analysis project Ga0180435, IMG submission 132467) | Hypersaline lake sediment archaeal communities from the Salton Sea, California, USA - SS_3_S_1 metaG | ecosystem: Environmental > Aquatic > Non-marine Saline and Alkaline > Hypersaline >... | reverse complement strand
GAAGGATCGTTGGGATTCGAGCTGATCGAAACATTCCAAAACAACCCCACTATCGGCTCAATCGAGATCAATGACCAGCCGGCAGAGGAAGCTTTTACCGTATATGACCATCCCAAGGTTTTCATCTTCCAAAAAACTGATGATTTTGCACTAAGTAGTGCAGCAAAGATCCTGTCCGCAGTTGATTTGAGCAAAGTGATCCATATTACACCGAAACAAGCTGATAATCACCCTGGAGATTTACTGCTGCCGATTGATCGCCTTGCTGAGCAGCGGGAAGGTGGAACCTGGAGCGATTTCTTTGATATTGATTCCCTTCAGAATAAATACCAGGTGGTAGGGGTGATTATTTGGTATCTAGCAGTATTCCTGATCGGTTTGATCGTATACCCGCTTATACGATTGGTTCTGCCCGGATTAAGTGATAAAGGATATCCACTGGCCCGTACCTTCGGGTTATTGATCCTGTCTTATCTGGTCTGGTTGGCTGGATCTGCTGGCATTCCTTTCTTGAGAAGCACCATGTTGGGTGTGTTATTCCTGATAACCTGTGCTGGCCTGTATGCTGGTTACCGCCAAAGGGAAGAATTGCTGCAAGAATGGAAGGGAGCCAAACGCTATTTTCTGACCATCGAGATCATAGCCCTGGTACTGTTTGTGATTGCTGTCTTGATCCGATTTGGAAATCCTGACCTGTGGCATCCCTGGAAAGGCGGCGAAAGGCCAATGGATTTCTCTTATTTCAATGCGGTCTTAAAGAGTACGACATTCCCACCTTATGATCCCTGGTTTGCGGGTGGATATATCAATTATTACTATTACGGATTTGTGTTTGTTGGCGTTCTGACCAAGCTTTTGGGCATCATACCCTCATTTGCCTATAATCTGATTCTTCCTACTATTTTCATGATCCTTGGTTTGGGAGCCTTTTCTATTGCTTGGAACCTGTTAAATGGAAATACCTCTGAACATAAGCTCCAGGACTTACCTTATCTTGCTGGAGGTTCAGGAATTTTGGGTTTGGCAATTTTTGGAAATTTGGGAGTGATCCAGATGGTGTTAAGAGGGTTGCAGCGGCTGGCATCAGCTGGTGTGAATGTTGTTGATGGTAATTTTTTCCAGCGGTTTAAATGGACCCTGCTTGGGTTTGTCCAGCTTTTTTATACCCCAACGCTGCATTATAGGTTGGATGAATGGTATTGGAATCCCAGCCGAGTGATTGGTGGTGAACATGGCGGACCGATTACAGAATTTCCCTTTTTCACCTTCTTATATGGGGATCCCCACGCCCATTTTATATCTCTCCCATTGACTGTTTTAGCATTCGCCTGGATGTTATCGATCATAAAATCAACCCGCCAAAAGGGAATCAATAAATATGGGTTTGGGAACTTGATTGGGATAACTTTGTTTGGGGGATTAGCTGTTGGGGTTCTGCGTCCGACAAATACTTGGGATTTTTATCCCTACCTGGCTCTGGGAGCTGCTGCATTGATCTATGCTTGGTGGCGGGAAAGCAAAGAGGATGGATATAACTGGGTCCTTCCTGCGCTTCGATTGCTGCTGTTCCTTGGTTTTTCTTTTATCACTTTCCAGCCTTATGCAAATTGGTATGGCGAAGGGTATACCAGTATCAAACCCTGGTTTGGGACTCACACACCACTGAGGGAGTATTTCACTCATTGGGGATTCTTCCTGTTGATCTTGGTAAGTTGGATGTTTGCAGAAACAGTGGATTGGATGGCAAAAACGCCCGTCTCAGCATTAAGGGAATTAAAAAAATATAGGGAGCTGATCATAGCCGGCTTCCTGATAATGATAGTGATTGTAGTCAGCTTTGGAGTCACTCTCGAGAATGATTTTACTCTAGGTGATTTCACTCTCGTCGGAGGTGGGGTTCATATCATATGGTTTGTTCTTCCAGTCATGGCTTGGGCACTGGTCTTGATATTCCGACCAGGGCAAAGCCTGATGAAAGGAACAGTATTATTCTTGATTGGTACCAGTCTGGCGATTACTCTCATGGTTGAGCTTGTATATGTTGAAGGGGATATCGGCCGGATGAACACAGTATTTAAGTTCTACCTCCAGGCCTGGACCTTTATGGCCGTCAGCGCTGCTGCAGCTCTTTGTTGGCTCATTCCATTGGCAAAAAACTGGAAATCACCCTTACGGATCACCTGGCGTGTTCTGTTTTTGATCTTACTGTCGGGTGCTGCACTTTATCCGATTTTGGGAAGTGTGGCAAAAATCAAAGATCGGATGGTGATAGATGCTCCCCATAGTTTGGACGGCATGGAGTTTATGGAGTATGCAATCTATCACGATCTGGATACGGCTATGGATCTATCCCAGGATTTTGAAGCTATCCGTTGGGCCCAGGATAATATTCAGGGTTCCCCAGTTATCGTGGAAGCCAATCAGGTTGAATACCATTGGGCCACAAGGTACACTGTATATACAGGACTGCCGGGTGTTGTGGGGTGGAATTGGCACCAGCGTCAACAACGGACCTTGACACCTCATGACTGGGTCTTTTCCAGGGTGGAGGATGTGAACGTTTTTTATGATACTGCTGATTTGACAGCTGCCAAGGATTTCCTTGAGAAGTATCAAGTCAGTTATATTATTGTTGGCCAACTGGAGCGCGCCAAATATCTTCCTGAAGGTATAAATAAATTTGAACAAGGCCTTGGCACTCTCTGGCAGGTAGTTTATCAGAACCAGGACACTACTATATATCAAACGATCTCAGCAGCTGATTAGGAAATATTATGCTTGATTTTATTGCCTGGTATGTGCTTGTCACTGCTCTGGGATGGATAGTTTTTCCCCTGTTATTTCACACGCTTTCCGACATCCCGGGGCGCGGTTTCACCTTCTCGAAAATTTTCGGTTTATTATTCTGGGGCTATTTATACTGGATCCTGGGACGGCTGGGATTTACAGCGAATAATATGGCGGGGCTGGTCTTTACTTTACTCCTGGTTATCGGATCCTGTCTTCTGATACTTCGAATGAATGGGGTTTCAGAATTGCGGGATTGGATTCGAACCAGTTGGCAATTGATCATAACAACTGAGCTCCTCTTTCTGGTGGCTTTTGTTGGCTGGGCTTTAATCCGGTCCTTCAACCCTGAGATCCTGGGGACTGAAAAGCCTATGGAACTGGCTTTTATCAATGCTATCTTGCATTCAGACACAATGCCTCCCAATGATCCCTGGCTGTCGGGTTATGCGATATCTTATTATTATTTTGGTTATGTGCTGGTTGCCATGCTGGCCAAGTTTTCCGGCACGCTCGGAAGCATCGCCTTCAACCTGGGAGTATCACTTACTTTTGCGTTAGCTGCAGTGGGATCTTTCGGTGTTTTATATAATTTGTTGGCATTAAGGACTAGCCAAAAAAAATCTCAACTGCTGCCGGCTTTATTAGGCCCATTTTTCACTCTGATTCTCAGCAACTGGGAAGGTTTTCTCCACTATCTTCACTCTAAAGGTCTATTCTGGCGAGGATTGCCAGACCAGGCCAATTCGCCTTTTTGGAAATGGTTGGATATCCAGAATTTAGTTGATCCACCTGTGGGAGACTCATTTGGCCATTGGTGGTGGTGGCGTGCTTCCCGTGTAATACAAGACTATGATTTTTCGGGTTTTGGTAGAGAAGTGATCAGCGAGTTCCCGCTGTTTTCATTCTTGCTTTCAGACCTTCATCCCCACGTATTATCAATTCCTTATGTTTTCTTGATTCTAGGGTTTGCCCTGGCGCTCTATCTGCGCCCCAAAGGCAAATCGTTCCGCTGGATTACCCTGGTACCCATTGAAATTTCTTCGATTTTCTTCCTGATCCTGGCCTGGTTGGCAGGTGGGATGGCTTTTCTGAATACTTGGAATTTTCCCATGTACGTCGGCATACTGGCCGGTGTTTATGCGCTACGCAATCAACGAGAGCGGACAACATGGCAGACTGCTGATATGGTCAAAGATTTTCTGTTCTTCGGTGTGACATTGGGTCTGACGGGTGGGTTAATGTACCTTCCCTGGTATTTTGGGTTTGCTTCCCAGGCGGGTGGTCTCATCCCGAATGTCTTATACATCACCAAGGGAAGCCAATTCTGGGTTATGTTCGGACCGTTATTGGTACCCATATTTGCCTGGTTGATCACTGCCTGGAAAAGAAATCAACCCGCTGGCAACAAGGTCGCTGGATTGGCATTGACCGGATTAATAGTTCTGGGTCTATTATTACTTATGCTGTTGATGGTTGGGCTGCTGGCCTGGTTCCCGTTGCGGGCGGATGGAGCTGAATTACTTCCATTATTCCTGGGGTCAGTTGGCGGTCTGGATATCAACCAGGTCCTGATAGAAGGTTTGCGTAGGAGAGTGATGATCCCTGGGACTCTGATCACACTAATCGTCCTCTCGACTCTAGGATGGGGGTTGATATTTAATAAAAGAACCGGGGATAAGGATAAGATCCACCTACCCCAAAAATCCGCCAACAGTTTTGTTTTAGTATTAATCATCGCTGGAATGGCGCTGGTGTTATTTCCTGAGTTTATATTCCTAAAAGATCTGTTTGGATACAGGATCAATACAATATTTAAGTTCTACTACCAAGCCTGGTTAGTATGGAGTATTGCAGCGGCCTATGGAACGGTTAGATTAATTCAATCCCTGAGATCACCCTGGCGGTATATGATATACAGTGGATTAATCCTGTCGATGATGATGGGCGTGTTTTATCCGGTGCTTGGTTTACAGTCCAAGACGAATAACTTCACCAGAGAAGCTGGGTTATCTTTGGACGGAGCGTATCTATATCCAGATTCCGATTATGAGGCTGTCGAATGGCTCAGGAATGAACCCAGTGGGGTCATAGCCGAAGCAGCTGGCGAAAGTTATTCAACTGCCCATTCGCGTTTGGCTACCTATACCGGGAATACGACTATCCTGGGCTGGGATTTCCATGAGATCCAGTGGCGCGGAAATGCTGAACAGGTGAACCCTCGAAAAGAAGACCTGGTCACACTCTATTGCACCCATCAATGGGAGGCAGCAAAAAACATCCTGGATAAGTATAACGTTCTCTATTTGGCGATTGGCGACGTGGAGTATACAAAATACGCTGTTGGTAGTGAGAATTGCCCTAACGGATTGAACGCTGACAAGTTCAATTTGCATCTCCAGCCTGTATTCCAAAATGAACGGTTGACGATCTTCGAGGTGCCTCCAACTTTTTCAAATTAAATGCGAGTGCAATAAAACAGAAACCAACTTGACTGGATTGAAGAGTATGAATAAAGAAACGAGAATAACAAGAGGAATAATCGTTTACAGCTTGATCTTTATAACTGCCTTGCTGCTGCGTCTAACCCTGTTGGGAAGATCTCCTCTGGTAAATTCTGAAGCAGCCTGGGCATTCCAAGCCTGGCAGATCCATCTGGGAGAGCAAATAACAGTGGGTTCTCAGGTTGGATACCTGTCGTTTACCGAGATCCTATTCTCTTTATTTGGTGGGAGTGATTTCTTGGCCCGTTTTTGGCCTGCCCTGGCTGGCAGCCTGATCGTCTGGATTCCATACTTACTGAGGAATGAATTAGACCAGTTACCAGCCCTCTTGCTGGCTGTTGGATTGGCTTTTGATCCGGCGTTAACATCAGTATCTAGGTTAGCGGGCGGTCCGATCCCGGCTCTAGTGTTCTTATTATTCTCAGCAGCAGCTTTTCATAAAGGGAAGTGGAGTTGGATGACTATCAGCCTTGGATTGGGACTCATATCCGGGCCTGCCTTCTGGCTGGGATTCTTGCTTTTGATCCTAACCGGATTTGTGAGCAGTTTACTTAGTATTTTCGATCTCCGTCAATATATCCATAACCGTCTGCCATTACTTCAGGATAAAAAGGGTCTCACGCCGGATCTTTTGATTAATTTCCTGGTACCACTGCTTGTTCTTATTTTAATTAGTTCATTTTTCATGAGAAATCTTCAAGGATTAAGCGCCTGGGCTGGGGCGCTACCAGAATTTATCACAAATTTGATTCAATTCGATGATTTTCAGGCCGTGAGCCTTTTGATCAACCTGGTTCTTAGCAATCCTTTCATCTTGATATTCGGTATCTTGGGATTTATCTTAGCCTGGCTTAGAAGTGACCAGCTTGGAAAAGTCACCTCGGTCTGGTTTATAGTATCCCTGCTAGTTTTAGTAATCATCCCGGGCCGGCAAGCAGTTGACTTGATCTGGTTGGTATTTCCTCTCTGGGTCGTTACTGCCAGGGAAATGTTCCGAATTTATCAGCTGGCGAAAGATTCCTGGGTGGTTTATGCTATTGCCGGGTTAGTCGGTGTTTTGATCGTTCTGAATTGGTTGACTTTTATTGGTATGGTTTTTCAGGGCGGGAATTCAAGAGCCGTTTTACTGCAGTGGGGATTGATTGCGGCCTCATTGGCTTTGGTGATCTTATCAATGATTATCGCGGCCTCTGAGTGGGATTGGTCTGTTTCCCTGAAAGGATTAGGCCTCGGTTCGGGGTTGATGCTAACGATTTACATGCTTTCAGCATTGGTCCAGGGATGTTATCTTCGTCAAGGTGATCCCCGTTCTTTATGGTCTGATGGGTCTGGTACGGGGCAGACCAGGCTGCTGGCAGATTCTGTCTATGATGCCAGTATTACGCTAACTGGACGCGGAGATGCTATCCAGGGGGTAGTACTCGGTTCTTGGAATACGCTGCGCTGGGAATTGCGTGATCTGGCCGGGATTGAGTTTCAAGACTCGTTAGATGCGGAAGGATTACCACCCGTGATCATCACCTCAGAAATCGACAACTTCCTAGTAAACCAGGAAATGTATCGTGGTCAGGATTTTGTTCTTGAAACACGCCGGGGATGGGATGAAATCATACCTGCGGATTGGATCAGGTGGATTGCGTTCCGATCTGGTCCGGTGGAAAAAGACGATATAATCCTCTGGATTCGAAATGACATATTTTCGGGTTATTAGATTTCAACCTGCGAATTATTAGTAAAGCAGATAAGCAAAAGTTTGAGGAATATGAATTATCCAAATATCATAGCTATTGATGGACCTGCTGCTTCAGGGAAAACCACTATTGCCAATCGATTGGCAGAAAAGTGGGGTTATTTGTTTTTTGATACTGGTGTGATGTATCGTGCTGTTACCTGGCTGGCTTTGCATAAAAACATATCAACCAAAGATGAGGTGTCGGTAACTGATCTGGCAGACAGGATTAAAATCGATGTCGCACCACCATCCCGGGATGATGGCAGGGAATATGATGTCATTGCTGATGGTATAGATGTCACCTGGAAGATCAGAAAGAAAAAAGTAGACTCACGGGTTTCCCGGGTGTCAGCTTACCCCGGAGTGAGAAAGGCACTCACAAAACAACAGCGCCGCATCGGGTTGGTTGGAAAAGTGATCATGGTTGGCAGGGATATTGGCACAGTTGTACTTCCTGAAGCTGATTTGAAGATCTATCTGGACGCGTCTGTGGCAGAACGGGCTAACCGCAGGTACAAACAGCGTAGAGAACGGGGAGAAATTGTTGAACTGGCTCAGATCCAGAAAAAGTTAGAAAAACGAGATAATATTGATTCTACAAGAGAAGTTGCCCCGTTACGCGCGGCTGAGGATGCTGTTTTAATAAATACAAATGATCTGTGTGTTGATGAGGTCGTTTCCAAGATCGAGGAAATTGCCCTGGCTATGAAGAAGGAATAATATGGAAGACAAATTCCGAGTACCAATTCTGACAAAAATCAATCGCCATATATTACGGGGTTTTTTCCGTACTTTTTTCCACATCTTAGGAAGAGTTGAAATCTCGGGTTTTGAAAATATACCAAACCACAATAAATATGTTGCCGTATTCAACCATGTTTCCCTGATCGAAGTGCCGTTTATCGGTGCTTTTTGGCCTACGATTCTTGAAATCATTGGGGGAGCAGACGTTTGGTCGCGTCCCGGGGTGTCGATTGTTGTGAAAATGTGGTCAGGAGTCCAGGTGAAAAGGGGACAGTTCGATAAAGAAGTATTTCAGCAGGTCAAGCAAATCTTTAAGGCTGACCGGCCCTTGATGATCTCTCCGGAAGGTACAAGATCACACACTCCTGGATTAGCACGCGGAAAAGCAGGTGTCGCCTTTATTATTGATCAGGTTGATGTGGAAGTTCTACCTGTGGCAGTGATCGGCAACACGATGGATTTTCTTAAAAAGGGAATTAGTGGGAAAAGACCACGAATTCAGCTGATCGTTGGTGAACCGTTTAAGTTGCCACCCCTTGAAGGGAGAGGAAAAGTGCGCCGAGCCATGCGCCAGAATAATACAGATATTATCATGGCTAAATTGGCTTCCCTGCTGCCTGAAAATTACCAAGGAGTGTATACAGAATACGAAAAAATCTTGGCCGGAGAACAAGTGGTTTTCCCAGAACCCGAGGTTTGATTTATAGACCTTCCAGAATACTTAGGGGGAAATTTGAAGGATGAACCATGCTATAATCGAGTATGGATTTCAACCAGTTGCGATCGATACAATCCGGGAAATAATGCCCTTCATTCTTACCCTATTTAATGCCCCTGCGTATATGATCTGGCCCTCAAACAGGCTGGGTATTTTAGCATTGATAGTGATGGTGGCAGGACTAGTGTATGGAAATTGGCATTGGCGCGATTACCAACGGGAAATGAAAGAACAGCAGTGGTTCCTGTTCGGTATTTTATTGACCCTGGCACCTATCACAGCTCTTTTACTGGGAGTCCGCTTGCCGGAATGGGGGTCAATACCACTACCAAATATGTCTCTGGAACCAACTGGCGGCGCTATGATGATCCTGGCTGCAATCCCCGTGCTGATTGCAGGCTGGGTCCTGGGTCCAATCAGCGCCTCGGTAGTTGGATTGATTTCTGGAATTTGCCTGGCATATTGGGATACTCATTCACCTTTTACAGTCATTGAATTTACTTTTTACGCAATGCTGGTATCCGTTGCCATCCGCCAGCGTTATCGAACCGCTATATTCAGCATCTTAAGACGGCCTTTTCTGGCCAGTTTGTTAATTGCTGTTGTTCATTCCCTCGTCAATATTACAGGTGCTTTTTTCTGGGCATCCGGGTCTATTGTCGAAAATCTTGACTTTGCAATCTCAAATGCCCAAACAGGGGTGGTGGCCGTGGCGGCCAGTTTTGCGATAGCAGGTTTGATCATGGAATTTGTCTTAGTGGCTTTTCCCCGCGCAGATGGGATCAAAGCAAAATTAAAACCTTCTCCATCAGAAAGCAGTATAAAAATACGCTTCCTCCAGTATGTGATCTCATTAACCCTAGTATTGGTCCTGGTCCTCTTGCTTGTTAACTGGTTCGTGGCAGGAAAATCAGCGGAGAAGATGGTCCAATCCCAACTGGAGAATATTGCCAGGACAACCACGAATAAGATCCCGTTTTTTTTCAATACAGGACAGAGCCTAATCAGTCAGTATGCCTCGGACCTCTCTGGAGATTTTGCCGCCCAGGAGGATCTAGACGAAGTCCTTCGGAAAAGCTTCCGGGCCATTCCCTTTTTCTCTCAATTTTTTATATTTGACGCCAACACTGAATTAGTAAGTTCCTATCCCGATCAGTCGATTGAGAACCAGGCTTTCTCACCGGAAATCCAGGCTGGACTCGGATCAGCATTGAATGGTGTGCCCGTACAAGTATATGTCTCACCTCCTTCTGGTTTTGGGAACAAAACAATCATAACCTTTATTGGAAGCATTTCTGCATCTGAGGGAGAAACCTCCGGTGTGCTGGTGGGATTGGTTGATCTGGAATCGAATCCTTTCACACAGCCCATCCTGAGTGATCTAAAAGGTATCAATGAGCTGGGTGGAGTGGGGTATTTGCTGGATGAACAGGGCCGGGTATTGTACTCATCGGAGGAAAATCTCTTTGGGGTCTTCTTCCCAAGTTTTGATCTGCGCCATGAAGAAGTATTTTCAAAACAGACTACAGCAGATGGCATTCGCCAATTGGTGTACATCAGATCTGCGCTGGGTCGGCCTTGGACGGTGATGCTCACCATGCCAGCAGTAAATGCCCAACAGTTAGCCCTTGATCTAGCAGCGCCTCTATCTGGTGTTGTACTTTTGATAGCATTGATCACCATGGCAGTGATGTATTTTGGGTTGAGCTCAGTGGCTGGATCGCTCCATGTATTGACAGAAGAAGCAGACCGGATAACCAAGGGAGAATTGGATCATCCCTTGCGAATGACACCGCGTGTGGATGAAGTTGGACAACTGAGGCGGGCATTCGAAAAGATGCGCCGGAGTTTAAAGAACCGCATGGTAGAACTCAATCGTTTGCTAACGGTTAGTCAGGGTGTGGCATCTTCTCTGGAGATGGGAGATGCAGTAGACACGATCCTGTCCTCGGCTCTCGAAATTGGGGCTAGTTCAGCCCGGATCGTACTGGATGCGGATGTCCTTCCCGAAGGATTATTGGGAGGCGCTGAAATGACCAGTATTGGACAAGGAGAAGATACCGAGGCTTTTGCATACCTCGATTCCCAGATCCTGGAATTAGCCCGGAATCGATCACCGGTAATGTTATCCAATCCTGCCCGGATGCCGCTCTTAGATCTTGAGGACGATGATCCTGTTCCGGGAGCAATCCTGATAGTTGCCTTACAACACGAACAGGGATATTATGGCGCCATTTGGTTGGCGTATCTTGAGCCACACACATTTATTGACAGCGAAGTTCGCTATATTGTTACCCTGGCCGGACAGGCTGCTCTGGCAGCTACGAATTCATCTCTGTTCGGAAGAGCCGAAATCGGCAGAAAACGGATGGCTGCAATTATTGCGTCCACCCCTGATCCAATCCTGGTGCTTGACCATCAGGATAAACTGCTTCTGACCAACCCGGTAGCTGCTGAACTGCTCGGGATCGAACACGATTTCGGGATAGGGGAATCCATAAAAGGGATCACGGACCAGCAAGAGCTGATTGAACTGCTAGAGGGCGCTCCGGGTGGGAGGTCATCCAAAGAGGTTAAACTCAAAGATGGCCGAATATTCCTGGCAACTGCCTCTCCAGTAATCGCAGGGGAACATCAATTGGGTCGAGTTTGCGTGCTAAGGGATATTTCCCAACTTAAGGAAATGGACGAACTGAAATCCGATTTTGTTGCTACTGTCAGTCATGACCTGCGCTCCCCGCTGACATTGATGCGGGGGTATGCCACAATGTTAGAAATGGTGGGCGAGCTGAATGACCAGCAACAAAATTATGTCCATAAGATTATTACCGGTGTTGAGAGCATGTCTCACCTTGTTCAAAACTTGCTCGATCTGGGAAGGATTGAAGCTGAAGTGGGATTGAAGCTCGATATGATCTCGGCTCCGGATATTGTCTCCGAGGTAGCGGATTCCTTCAATATCAGGGCTTCTCAGAAGAAGATCAAAATCCATGTTTCGCCGCCTAACCAGACCATTCCATTTATATCTGCCGATAAAGCTTTGCTCCAGCAGGCTTTGAGGAACCTTGTAGATAACGCAATCAATTTCAATCAACAGGGTGGTAATGTCTGGATCCGTTATAAAATGGAAGAAGGAAAGATCATTTTCGAAGTTGAGGACAACGGGATCGGCATTTCCCCGGTGGACCAACAGCGTTTGTTTGATAAATTCTACCGGGTTGAGAATCGGGAAAAAGATAAACAAGGCGGAACCGGGTTAGGATTGGCTATTGTAAAGTCGATCGCCGAGAGGCACGGGGGTGATGCCTGGATAAAAAGCGAGTTGGGAGCTGGCAGCACTTTTTCTCTGGCTATACCGATTCGCCAACCAGAAAAACAACACAGACCATAATATTTATGGAAAGAAGACCTGAATTGTGGTAGACTGATGCTGCAGTGGTCGAATGGGGGAATTTACGGGAGATCGGGGTAGATAAAAAAACCCCAGAATGCAAGGAAGTCCTCTTGACTGAGCCCCCTTCAACCTGTATAATAGCTAGTTGCATGTTAAATATCAATCCCCTCACATGATGCGAGCGCTAAAGAGCGTACTCTCTTGCGCTTGCTTTTGTGCGTGCTGGTACTAAAACATCTGTTTTACTGGCGGTGCCGTTTTTTGGACACAAACAGAGCTCACAATTCATTATCTTGAAGGTTTCAACTGACTGAACTCTCAGTGGAGTTATCAGCCAGGGATAAGTGTGATTGTTGAGGGAAACAGATAACAGATTTGGTTGGTGAGGGTTGTAGCGTTAAGCGGTTGAGAGCGCGATCATACAGGAGGTTTCCGAGTGAAAACTAAGGGGATACAAAAACTTCGAATTGGGTTAGCTTCACCAGAAATCATCCGCAGTTGGTCATACGGGGAAGTCCTGGAACCAGAAACCATCAACTACCGGCGTTTGCGCCCGGAAAAAGATGGTCTATTTTGTGAAGCTATTTTTGGTCCTACCAGGGATTACCAATGTCATTGTGGAAAATATAAGAATATTCGTTATAAAGGCATCGTTTGCGATAAATGCGGTGTTGAAGTAACCCGTTCTGCGGTACGCCGAGAGCGCATGGGGCATATCGAACTGGCAGCCCCGGTGGCGCATCTTTGGTTCTCCCGCAGGATACCTTCAATCCTTGGGCGTTTGCTTGATATGTCACGCCGCGACTTGGATCGGGTCTTATATTTTGCTCAGTATATTGTCACCTATGTGGACGAAGAAGCTCGCAAGCGAGCACTGGAACAGCTTGATACCCGCTTTACCTCTGGAGAAGGAGAGGTAGGGGAAGATTTCAGTGAAGGAATTAAATCTAAAGAAATTGAACGGGAAGAACGTCTAAAGGAGCTGGAAAAACAGCAACATGATGTTGAAACCCGTTATGATGAACAAATAGCGGCTGACTTAGAACCTGTTATCAAACAAGGTCAGCGATTGGAAAAGACACTTCAAGATAGTGTCGATGAGGCTGCAAAAGATGACCTGATTTTCCCAGAGACGGATGTTGTGATTGTCAAGAAGGGAAAGAAGATCAGCACCGCACATATTGCTAATATTCAAGACGTTGTAAAGCAACGCCTGACAGATATTGAAGAAAGTCTCAAAGAAGCCAAAGAAAATGAATTGGAACACATCAAATTGGATGTGGCCAGGGTTCGGGCAGAAACCACCCAGGAGATTACTCGGCTTCGGGAGAATTTGGATTTGGCGATCGATTCCGCTCAATCTGAATATAAACGCCTGCGTGATGAACTGCTGAATATGCAACCACTGATCTTTCTTGGCGAAGCAGAGTATCGAGAACTCAGATCACGCTGGGGTCAGGTTTTCCAGGCTGAAATGGGAGCCGAAGCATTTTACGATATCCTGAAACGCCTTGATCTGGATGCTCTATCCAAGGAACTCTGGAACGAAATCAAGACAACTGGAAGCAAACAGAAACGGAAAAAAGCTATCAAGCGATTGAAGGTTGTGGATGCTTTCCAGAAGACAGAAAATCAACCCGAATGGATGATCCTGACCGTACTTCCAGTGATCCCTCCTGATCTGCGCCCCATGGTGCAGCTGGATGGCGGCCGTTTTGCGACCTCGGATCTGAATGACCTTTATCGAAGAGTGATTAACCGCAATAACCGGTTGAAACGACTTTTGGAATTAGGCGCTCCGGATGTAATCGTCCGCAATGAAAAACGCATGCTCCAGGAAGCCGTAGACTCACTGATAGACAACTCCCAACGAGGGAAAGCACTTTCTCGTCGGGGCCGCCGGGAACTGAAATCCCTTAGCGATATGTTGAAAGGGAAGAAGGGGCGCTTCCGCAGGAACTTGCTTGGTAAACGAGTGGATTATTCCGGTCGTTCTGTAATTGTGTCGGGCCCCAAGTTGAAGATGTCTCAGTGTGGTCTCCCAAAGAAAATGGCCTTGGAGTTGTTCCGGCCCTTTGTGATTTCTATTCTTGAAAAAAGAGGTTTTGCAACGAACGTCAAAGGCGCCAAGCGACTAATTGAACGAAATCGGCCTGAGGTTTGGGAAGCATTGGATGAGGCAGTAAAAAGTCGTCCTGTTCTTCTCAACCGTGCTCCGACTTTGCACCGACTCGGCATTCAAGCCTTTGAGGTTCAGTTGATCGAAGGCAGCGCAATTCAGCTTCATCCCCTGGTATGTCCGGCATTCAATGCAGACTTTGATGGTGACCAGATGGCTGTCCATGTACCGCTTTCACAGAAAGCTGTGACGGAAGCCCGCGAGCTGATGCTTTCCACCAAGAACCTGCTCAAACCAGCCAATGGCGAACCGATTATCGCTCCTTCCAAAGATATGGTCTTGGGTGTATTCTTCCTGACCAGGGATGATGATCGTCCATATCCTGGTGATGGCCGGATATTTTCAACCATGCTTGAAGTTGAAACAGCCTATCTCCTTGGCCAGGTGAAGATACCGACCAAGATCAAGATCCTGGCGGAAACCTGGTACGACGAAGATGGTGAAAGAATGAATGCCCCGGAAGAAAGGGTGATCGATACCACAGTTGGTCGGACTATTTTTAACTTAGCCCTACCATATGAAGTCCAGTTCATGAACTGGCCGTTGGTTAAAGGTGATGTAAAAGACCTGATCACTGAAATTTACGAATATTGTGATAATGAGACAACAACATGGGCAGCTGACAGTATCAAGGACCTGGGATTTGAATTCGCAACTAAATCTGGTTACTCGATTGCAGTGGCCGATTTGCAAATTCCACCAGAGAAAGCAGGAATTGTAGCAGATGCATTTGAAAAGGTCGGTGAAGTGGAACGCAGTTTCCGACGCGGTTTGCTGACAGCCCAGGAACAGGATGATCGACTCATCGATATCTGGCAGAAAACCACAGTAGTTGTTGGTGATGCGGTAAAAGCTAACATGAATCCCCACGGTAATATGGCTGTGATGGCCCTTTCCGGAGCGACCAAAGGTGGTTTCGGACCGGTTTCCCAGCTGGCGGGTATGCGTGGTTTGATGGCTGATCCATCCGGTCAGATCATCCCGGTTCCGATTCGTTCCAGCTTCCGTGAAGGACTGACTGCCCTGGAGTATTTCATTTCCAGCCACGGTGCCCGGAAAGGTCTGGCAGATACTGCCTTGAGAACTGCCGATGCTGGTTATTTGACCAGGCGCCTGGTGGATGTATCCCAGGACGCTATCATTAACAATGAAGACTGCGGAACCGACAATTGCATCGTATTGGAACGGTCAGAAGATGTGGCTGGACAGACCTTGCAAGACCGGGTTTTCAGCCGGGTTCTGGCCGACCATGTAGTTGACCAAGAAACTGGCGAGGTCATTGTTGAAAAGAATACTTTAGTATCACGAGAAATCGCGCGTTGGATCCAGAAATCCAATGTTGATCGAGTCAAGGTGTTTTCTCCATTGACTTGCGACCTGGAATATGGCTTATGCGCTAAATGTTATGGTCTTGACTTAGGACGTGGTCAACCGGTGCAGAAAGGCGCTACGGTTGGTATTGTTGCCGCCCAATCTATCGGTGAACCTGGAACCCAGCTGACGCTGAGGACGTTCCATACTGGTGGTGTGGCTGCAGCCAGTGACATCACAACAGGTTTGCCCAGGGTCGAAGAGCTATTTGAAGCTCGTAAAGCTCCAAAAGGTGAAGCTGTATTGACTGAAATTGCCGGCAGGGTCAGCATCGAGAAATCTGACCGCTACAGCGATATGCGCGTGGTACGGGTCACTCACAGTGAAATGATCAGCGATGTTTATGAGCTAGAGAAGAATTGGCGAAAACGAGTCAAAGACGAAGATAAGGTTGAAGAAGGCGATGTGATTGCTTCCCTCGATGCAGATAATAAACTCCTGGCCAGAAATTCAGGCCGCGTTCGCATTGAAAAAAGAACGATCATCGTTTCATATGAAGTGAAGGACGAAAAGTATTATGATATTCCAAGCAATGCCCGACTTGCAGTAGATGATGGCGAAATGGTCGAACCAGCCCAGCGCCTGACAGAAGGGTCATTGAATACGCATGATATCCTGCGCATCAGCGGGCGTGATGCTTGTCAGAAATATATGCTATCTGAAGTTCAGAAAGTTTATCGCTCTCAGGGGCAGAATATCCACGACAAACACTTTGAGATCGTTATTGCTAAGATGATGTCCCGTGTAAATGTGACGGACTCTGGTGGCTCTGATACTTTGCCAAGGGAACTAGCCAACCGGATGGGAGTGATTCAGGAGAATGAAGATTTACTCCAGGAAGGGAAGCAACCTCTGAAATACAACGATGTTCTCCTTGGTATTACTAAGGCGGCATTAAATACAGATTCATTCCTGTCCGCTGCTTCCTTCCAGCATACGATCAAGATTCTCACCCAGGCTGCTGTCAATCGGGATGAAGATCCACTGTTCGGTCTGAAAGAAAATGTGATCATCGGTAAACTGATTCCCGCCGGAACTGGTTTCATTAGAGGACCTTTTGCGCCTGAAGACGAAATTGCAGCTGTTGAGGATGATAGTGCTGAAATGGAAGCTGTAGAAGGGGAAACCGATCTTGGCGAAATCAGCGAAGATACTGTTGTAGAAGATCTCGAATCTGAGGTTGAAGAAGAAAAGTAATTCTTCACCAAAATTGTGATCAAGGATACGATTTCCTCTATTGAAATCGTATCCTTTTTGTTTAAAATGCATCCCCCATCGGAGTAAGTTAAAAAACACCCGGTCTTTTAATGTTATAATGCTCATCGGCTAAATTCCCTGGATATTTTGAATGTAGATAAATTACGGAATACGAAACGTGGAGAGTGCACTGGGTTCATCGTATTCCGTGTTGTGTTGTTGGAGGAAAAATGGATTTTGGTTTGATCCGACCTATAGATATTGACGACGAAATGCAGCAGGCTTATTTGGATTACGCCATGAGCGTGATCATATCTAGGGCTTTGCCAGATGCTCGCGATGGTTTAAAGCCTGTCCATCGCCGGATTCTGTATGCAATGCACGATATGAATATGGGTCCTGATTCCGCATATAAGAAATCAGCTCGTATCGTTGGTGAGGTGCTGGGCAAATACCACCCCCATGGCGATATGGCGGTATATGAATCGATGGCCCGCATGGCTCAAGATTTTTCCATGCGTTACCCGCTGGTCGATGGTCAGGGGAACTACGGCTCTATTGATGGGGATTCCCCGGCAGCAATGAGGTATACAGAAGCACGCATGGCTCAGACAGCCACATTGATGCTGGATGATCTAGAGAAGAATACGGTTGAGTTTCGTCAAAATTTTGATGGAACTCTTAAAGAGCCTGGCGTTCTGCCAGCTTCATTCCCGAACCTGCTGGTAAATGGGGTTACAGGAATTGCGGTTGGTATGTCAACCAGCATTCCACCACATAATCTTGGCGAGGTGGTCGATGGCCTTGACTATATGCTTCAGAATTGGAAGTCAATGGATAAGATCACCGTTGAAGAGTTGACGAAATTTATCCAGGGACCAGACTTTCCAACCGGTGGGGTCATCATTGAAGACAAACGACGGAGTGGTTTAAAAAGTGCCTACGGCTCTGGCAGGGGTAAGATCCGTGTCCGAGCAAAAGCCACAGTGGAAGAGATGTCCCGCGGCAAACACCGAATTGTAATCACTGAGATTCCCTTCATGACAAAGAAAGTCACGGTCCTGGAACGGATCGCCAAGCTTGTCCGGGATGAGGAGTTGGAGGGCATTGCTGATCTGAGGGATGAATCCGATCGTCAGGGTATGCGCATTGTGATCGAATTAGTGAAATCAGCCCAACCGGAAGAGGTTCTTGAAACGTTATTTAAGCGTTCTACACTGGAAAACACTTTCAGTATTATCATCCTGGCATTAGTGGACGATGAGCCAAAACTGTTGAACTTGAAAGAAGCGCTGCTGGTATATCTCGAGCACAGACTGGATATCATAAAGCGGCGCAGTCAGTTTGATCTTGAAAAAGCTCAAGCCAGGGAACACGTTCTGGCAGGTTTAACAAAAGCATTGGACAATCTGGATGCTGTGATAGAGACAATCCGTAACTCTCGTTCTGCTCAGACTGCAAAAAATAACCTGATGCGGGATTTCTCATTGACCGATATCCAAGCCCAGGCAATACTGGATATGCCGCTGCGCCGTTTGGCTGGATTAGAGCGGAAGAAGATCGAGGATGAATATAAAGCTGTTCAGAAGCAAATAAAGGAACTCTCCACATTGTTAAAATCTCCTAAGAAGATGAGGGAAGTTATTTCCACATCTCTCCAGCAGATCAAAGAAGAGTTCAACGATTCCCGAAGGACCCAGATCGCCCTTGTGGAAGGAGGTTTGGAAGCAGCCCCGATGCAGCTCACCCATCTGACACCATCTGAAAATGTCTGGGTGATGATCAACCGAGATGGTTTGGTTGCACGCTCAGAGGGAGATGATCCTCCCCGTCCAAGTGGTTGGGATGTGCCTAATTGGTTGGTACGAGTCAATACCCGGGATACTCTTTTCCTCGTGTCCGAACAAGGGGATGCGGCAGCTATTCCTGCCCACTCGGTTCCTGAGGCATCCAAACCCAGCCAAGGAACTCATTTTTCGAATCTGACGCCGTTTGGCAAGGATGTTAAATTGGGCTCTGTTTTTGGATTACCTCCAAAAAAGGATCGAGGCGAAAATTGGCATGTGATTACTGTCACTGAACAAAGCATGTTGAAAAAGAGCGAAATAAGTGAAATGCCCGGGCCTTCTGCTCAGTTGTTCACGCTCGTAAAGGTAAATGATAAAGATCGTCTAGTTTCAATCAGGCTGAGTGATGGCACCAAGGATTTCTTCCTGGCTACCAACACGGGGATGGCGATTCGATTCCAGGATGAAGATGTTCGAGTTATGGGATTGATGGCTGCTGGAGTGAACGGTATGAAATTATCTCAAGAAGACAGGATCATTGGCATGGAAATGCTCTCGAAGAAAGGAGACCTGTATTTCTTAACTTCATCCGGTAGAGCAAAACGAGTTAAAGTGGATGATTTTCCAGTCCAGGGAAGATATGGAAAGGGAGTAATTGCCTGGAAACTTCCAGAAAATGATACCCTGGCCGGTATGACTGCCGGAAAAGGAACCATGCGTGTGACTGTCCATCTAGAAAACTTCGCACCAAAATCAACCAGGTTGGATGATGCTCCCCTGCAAACCAGGGTAGCTCAAAAAGGGAAAGAGGTTGTGGAGATAAGGGAAGATGACCGAGTAACTCTGTTAACAATTCCCTGGGAAATGGTACGCCCTGTTTCTAAAGATTAATTATTTACTGACGGTAAATTCTGAGAAATGGTAGGCGATTTTACCGTTAATCAACCCTATTGTATCCCTGCCATTCTGAACATTCCCCGCGGAAGAACTTGCAGTCCAGCTGATCTGCCTCGTACTGCCTTCACCACTATAACCCGCTAAGGTAAAAGTCGCATTCGGTAATATCTCACTGAACATCGTGTTAAACCAACTTTTAACCGCATCTTGGCCCTGCACAGTCCGTTCACTGGTGATATGAACTGCATTTCCTCTATAAAGAGCCTGGACTTGATCTGCTTTGTGGGAATTTAGTGCATCGATTAATTGTTCTGCGATATCTTTGGGGGGAGCAGAACCGCTGTCCCATTCAAAGTCACGGATCAATCGATAGTACTCTACCGGTAAGGCATTGTGAAGACTGCTCCATTCCCACATATTGAAACCAGGTAAATTTAATTCTTTGGATTTACGCATGAACTCACTTACTTCAGAGAGAGTTGGTGTCCAGCCGAGGTCTGTACAAGCAGCACCTGTGGGGAAAACCGGCGGTGTATACTTCATGTTCTTGAATTCAGAAACACATGCTTTCAACTGAGCGCCCGGATTATTGGCCCACATCCAGTAGACCTGTGGCATATTTAAGTCGACCTTCTTGAGGAATTCGTTCCAAGGGAGCTGAGGATGATATGAAGGATATCGATAGGAGCTGAGTGCGATTGGAATATCTTTGATGGAAGCTGTCAGCTGATTCATAAAAGTTGTAGCTGAAGCGAACTTCCCTTTGTAATGGCCTTCTGCGTCTATCGCAAATCCATCTACACCTAATTGCCGGATACGACTGATCGCTTTTTGAGCCTCCTGACCAGGTTGGTCACCAAATACATAATGCCATCCCCAAACCTTGATGCCCTTACTTTTAAGAGCTGCAACCAGGGGAGGGGCAAGATCAATATTCTTTTCCCAATCGTAATTGTAGCTGTAAATACCATTGGCGATTTTTATTAGCACATGGCTGTAATTTGCTTCGACGGCTGTTCTGGTTATTTCACTCACACTGCCATTATGGCATTCCTGGATTCTCCAGATGAACATTCCTTTTCCAGTTAACATAGCACGTCCTCGCTCAGTAAGTCTATTTATTGAAACCTATAAGTATTTTTTACTTAATTCCATGCTCCTAAACAGTATCCCAAATGTCTGTTTAGGGGGTATTCAAAGCCTCGTTTAATAAATTTCGGATCAATCGGTAATTAGGCAGCAGTACCTGGGCTCCAGTTGGGGAGATCCAATGGGTTATCATAGATTCTTTTATGAAGTACTGATTGATCAATGATCTATCAGTTAGTTTCACAACTGTTGGTGCAAGGGAGAGGATAGTTGGCAAGTCAAGATTAGTGGTTACATTACTCACATACGTTTCATAAAGTTGGGGTAATTTAGTCAAAGATTCCAATGAGATCAATCGATCCAAAATGGCACCTAAGACGAGTTGTTGTCGATAATTTCTATCAAAATCATTGGTTGTGACCCTGGAACGAGCGTACCAGAGGGCTTCCTTGGCATAAAAATGCTGTCTTCCGGGATAAACGCAATGCGATAACCCGTAACCCCATTTATCATCACAAATGGTTTGGGGGACATCGACATATATCCCTCCCAGGTCATTAATAAAATATTCAAAGGCATACAGATTGACCAGTACATAATAATCGGGTTTAAAACCGAAATTATGGAGCATTGTGTTCTGGAAAAGTTGGAAACCGCCATGAGCAAAAGCCGTATTGATGCGTTGAGTTGTCCAGCCGGGGATGTAGACATATAAATCCCGCGGGAAAGAAGTGACATTCACCGTTCCATCTTCTGTGTTAACGGTCACCAGCATGATAGAGTCCGTCCGTCCAATTGACCCTTTGTATTTCTGGTCTGATCCCAGAACCATAATATTAATCTGATGATCAGGCTGAACAATCGGGTCAACACCTACAGTATTACTGACAGGTACAATGATGGCCGGAGTAGGTGTAGGGGTTTGTGTAGGAGTTGGATAGTCCGTTGGATAATATGTGGGTGTTGATTCCAGCGGTTTGAAAGCGGTAGGTGTTGGTGTTCCTCCCAGAGATAAGATACTCTTGTTTGAAGGATTGGAGAACGGCACTCCGCCTCCGAGCTGGAGTCCGAGGATTATCAGTCCCAGCAGAATAAAGCCTATTATGAAGATCAAATAACGTTTATTCTTTATCATTATCTCTACTCTCAGGATTCTTTCCTGAATTAATTTTCCTTATCGGCAATTTCTTAAATGACCATTCTGCCCAATTTATTAACTCTCTCGGACATGAGCAGAGGATTCTTGCCCGATTCAGCTATCATCTTAGGTAGCAAGATTTGTACCATATTGATCATTTTCTAAGGGAATATCTAAAGGAATGCTAGTAATAGGCTGACTGTTGTTCCTGTGCCGGGTTTGCTCTCCACCCACATACGTCCCCCTTCATTTTCAACCAGATTTTTGGTGACATAAAGGTTGGTCATCACCTGGCTGAGTTTTTCCTGTTGTTTAGTTGTTAGGTGATCGTTCAAAATGTCTGCAACAACGTCTGGGTGGTAGCCTTCACCTTGATCACTGATCTTGATATGGGCAAAGTGTTGAGTGCTATCTTCTTTATAGATCTGGGTTCGAATCTGGATCTTCCCACCGGGTTTATTGTCTTCAATCGCATTGGCAACCAGGAAGGAAAAGATTTCTTTGAACAAGGCGTGGCTCATCTTCAGGAGAGGAGGATTATCGGGTATATCAAGAGATTTAACTAGATTCTTCTCATTTATCTCAGCCTCGACGTCGTCCAGGCAATCCCGGATTGCTATATTCAAGACCGCAGGCATAATGGTGTCTGGATCCTCTTCCTGTTTATCCTTATCATCTTTCTCGATGGGGATAGAGTCTTTTGGTGCTGCTGGTTGAATGTCCTGATCCTTCATCTGCCTTACTTCTTTTTCGATCACGCCAATATATTTTTTTAGAGCTTCTGTTGAATCCTTTTCGGATAAATCAACCAGCATGGAGAGATGTCTCTGGAGGGAATTTCCCCATCCCAAGACCTGTTCATATTTTGCACTTAAGCTGTCAAAATCCAGCAGCATGTTCTGGTGCTCTTTATTTAATACAGCCAGATCATCCTTGAGAGAACCTTTTTCTTGTGAGAGAAGAGTGAGTTTCGATGATAGTTCTCGGATGGTGTTCTTTACGCTGTCAGATTCGCCATTTTGTGAAACCAGATGATGACTGAAAGCAGACTCGAATAACTTGCACAATAGGGTGATATATTCTTGATCATCCTTGGTCCAAGGCCGGTTGGAAAAAGGTGAAAAGAGAACGACCCCGATAGTTTTGTTGGCACCTGCTACGTAAACCGGAGCTGCCAATAAGTGGCCTGGCCTGCCCAATTGCAGCATTTTCGATAAGTGAGACAGATCTCTTGAGGTGCTGCTGGCGGGAATGTGCAGCATTTTTCCACGCTGGATGTAATTCGACAACAGGGGAATGCTTTTACTTTCGAGAGTTATGGCTTGCAGTGGTTCTTCCCGGATCAAGTCGTATCCGGCGATTATGCGGATCTTCCCGTGTTCATCCGGGGTGTCTATCACTAGTGCCAGGTCTGCCAGGATCAAGTATGCGGTAGTCTGGGCAATTTTATAGAGGATCCCGATCGAATCATTCTCGTTAAATAGGCGTTCAACCAGTTCCAGGATGTTGTACTCAATACTGAACTGTTTGCGCTCCAATTCATTCTCTTCAGAGCTTTTCTTCACAGGTAGATCCCCGATTGAGAACCGGTCAGAGAGCAAGAGCAGAAGTGGATAGGCTACCAACTGAGTCAAATGCATAGATTCAAGGTTATCGCTCAACAAGCTCAGAACAGCACCTATAAGGAGGATCATGGTCATGAAAAAACCGTAATGCCACAGATTTGGTTTCCGGATCAAGATCAATCCGGATCCAATCACTAGGGCCATAATGGAGAGACCCTGCCAGAAAGACATGGAACCAAAAAATCCATCCATCATGGAAGGCATGATGAAAATTTGTCCGGCAACAAGCAGGATGATTATACTGATTGACAACAGGGCTGCTGAATCGACCCCTTTGCTGGGTTCTGGAAAATTCCAGAGCCAAACGATCAGGAAAATACCTACCAGGGAGGCTGCTTGATCCAGTAATATGAGGGTATTAGTAAAATGGGGAGTAGCTTTCCAGGAGATATACGTGATTACAAAAAGAATTAATCGCAGAAGAACCAAACCAAGGATAATTTGGATCATGCGTATACCCTGGGTGAATCTGCCTTTTTGCCAAACACGGAATACCTTCACCAGGGTTGTGGCGCAGACCAGAATAACCAATAATGAATAACCCAGGAATGCTAGGGGTAAGTTGGCGGGATTGGTTCCTGTTTGAAATAAAGTCATAAGGCGCACCTGACTAAATTATAGCATGTGTTATAGAATGGGAGTACATCCCTCCCGTGAAGAAATCATTAAATTATCTTGATTAGAGCAACAGAACCGGAAGGTTGACAAACTGACGAGTCGGGGTAAAATTGCCTCTGCAAGAGAAAAATTGCCGAAGTGGCGGAACAGGCAGACGCGCTACGTTCAGAGCGTAGTGGGATTACTCCCATGTGGGTTCGACTCCCACCTTCGGCACACATAGCCATAAAACCGATCCTGAGATGATGGATCGGTTTTTTCTGTTAGTGCGATAGGATTACCTACTGCTGGCAGTAAGAACATGATTATTGGAAAGAGAAAAAATGAAAAATCAATTTGAGAAATTCTTCAGTACATCAAATGTCGGCAGTATTATTATTGCTCTCCTGGTAGGATTAGGCACAGGCTTTGGAGCCGTTGTTTTCAGGTACCTGATATCTTTTTTCGAGTTTGTTGGTTATTCGTGGATCCCGGCAAAGTTGCCATCCCTTGGTAATCTTACAGTGGTTATCGTGCCAGCGGTCGGCGGCCTGGTTGTAGGGTTACTGATATATAATTTTGCCCAGGAGGCTAAGGGCCACGGTGTCCCGGAAGTGATGCAAGCAGTTGCGCTGCACGGCGGAAAGATCCGCCCTGTAGTTGCCCTTGTAAAATCACTCGCCTCCGCTATATCCATCGGGAGCGGAGGTTCTGTAGGACGTGAAGGTCCAATCGTCCAAATAGGCAGCTCAATTGGATCAACCATCGGGCAAAAATTACATCTGTCCGATGAGAAGATCCGCATCCTGGTGGCTTGTGGTGCGGCAGGAGGTATTGCTGCAACATTTAATGCTCCTATCGCTGGTGTTATCTTTGCCCTGGAAATAATTCTGGGTGAATTCGGTGTGAGGCACTTCAGCCTGGTCGTAATCTCATCTGTGGCTTCCAGTATTGTCGGGCAGGTTGTTTTTGGTGATATTCCAGCATTTTTAATCCCCGTGGAATATGGCATTACCTCTTTGTGGGAGTTTGCATTTTATCCAATCTTAAGTATTCTGGCAGCTTTACTAGGAGTGTTATTCGTTAAGTCACTCTATTGGGCTGAGGACCTTTTCGAGGATTGGAAAGCTGTACCCGAGTGGTTGAAACCGATGATAGGGGGGATTTTATTGGGTGGGATGGCTTTGTTGTATCCGATCCTGACAGGTATTCACTGGGAAGGCCTGCCGCATATATATAATGTTGGCTACGATTTAATCGAGGACGCCCTGGCTGGAAACTTGGTTTTGGGCATGGCTCTTACCCTCTTGTTCCTGAAGCTGCTAGCAACTATCCTGACATTAGGTTCAGGAGGATCCGGTGGTGTATTTGCCCCCGCATTATTTATGGGAGCGATGCTGGGAACTGTCTTTGAACTGGGAATTAGGGAAATTTTCCCTGATGTGATAGCTCCGCCCGGAGCTTACGCGCTGATTGGCATGGCCGCAACATTCACAGCAGCAGCCCACGCGCCGATAACTGCAGTGATCATTTTGTTTGAACTAACCGGCGATTACCGTATCATTTTACCCCTCATGTTAACTGTTGTTATTACCACAATCGTATCCCAACAGCTCTTGAAGGGAGAGTCTATCTATACCTTGAAACTATCCCGGCGAGGAGTCCATCTCAGCAGGGGCAGGGATGTCGATATTTTGGAAGGCGTTCTGGTCAAAGAAGTGATGTCACACGACTTTAATGTGATCTCGATGAATGATACCTTGAGCAATCTTTCAATCCTGCTCAATCAAACTTCAAGCCATGGGGTTGTGGTTCTGGATGAAAAAGGTAAACTTTTTGGTGTCATCACAGTGAGTGATCTCAGGAATGCGATCTCATCGAATCTTGATCTGGATGAAGCCAAGGTGAAAGACATTGCTACAAAAAGGACTGATTTATTGATCACATATCCTGATGAAACCATTGGACAGGCATTATACAGGATGGGATCACGTGGGTTGGGCCGCCTACCGGTCATATCCCGGGAAGACACCGGTAATGTTTTGGGGTTGGTCCGAAGACAAAATATCATTCGCGCTTATCACCTGGCATTGACACGACGCTCAGAGATAACCAATAAAATGAAACAGCTTGAACTGGATAGGGAAGACCATATTGAAGTGATCCATTTGTTGGTTAATGAAGATTCCGCCATTGCAGGAAAAAAGGTCAGCGAGATTGCCCGTCTGCTTCCTGAAGATAGTCTATTAATTTCCATTAAACAGGATGGCAGGGGAGTTATCCCCCATGGATCTACGCTTATTTCTCCAAATGATTACTTGACGATCATCGTTAATGAGGATGATGTTGAAAACCTAAAAGAAATTATCATCTAGCTGTATCCTCAAGTGACTGAGTCCTCTGAAAGAGCTAAGTGCCGAATATTGCATCCCTTGATTGAAATGGCAATAAACTTGCAGCTATCCCCATATTGCGACTGAAAGGATTGTGCGTTAAGATAATGATATGGATCTAAAAAAGGGCAGAACGGTTTTTCTGATAGGGTTCCTGGCGCTGATTGTGGTCTGGATGATCGCCTTTGGCAGTCGAATCGCGGATCTAAATCGATTATCCGCTGAGTATGACGAATCTCAACTGACCATTTCAGCTTTAACCGCGACCACTGGCGCGTTGGCGACGGAAGTTGTGAGGGCGGGATCAGACGCGGCAGTAGAAGAATGGGCCTATAATCAACGGAAATGGATCCGGGAAGGGGATCATCGCGTGGCTATTGTACCGTTGGAAGGCACCCCAGAGGCACCTGTTTTGTTTATTACTTCAACTCCAGAGCCGGAAAACTTATTTCGGATCTGGTGGGAGCTGTTTTTTTCCACCAAACCTTGACCGGACTTTTGGCGCGTGCTATAATCTGCAATCGATAATTAACGCGGGGTAGAGCAGTGGCAGCTCGTCGGGCTCATAACCCGGAGGTCAGTGGTTCGAATCCACTCCCCGCTACTCAAAAGAAGACGCTCAATAGAGCGTCTTTTTGTTTAATTATTCTCTTCCCGCCGATAAAGAACATATACACCTATCATAAAGAATGGTAGAAGAAAATCCCAATATACTATGGCTCCGGTGTTACTGGGAGAAAAGTTTCCGTGCTTAATCATGTGCAGGATATGGGTTAGACCAGCACCCCACATGAAGGTGGTTTTTGTGATGATGAACGGCAGCCAGAAAGACCGGATCCAGAAGCCTAAGAAACCTACTATCCCCATGCCAATGGCAGCAAAGCCCAGTTCCATTTGAAAGCCGCTGTTGATCGGCCAGCCGATCCCGGCGGCGACTTGGTCCGCGTAAATGATATGTCCAAAAAGGCCGCTCATGATCGTGAACCAGCCAGCCAGCCCGATGGTGTAGATGCTGATCAGTTCTACAATGGATTCGGTCCTTTTCTTCCCACGTGTGGCCAGGAGATGAACAATGATCGAGATCAGCGTAACCGCAATCTGGAGGTAAATATTCAAACCTGATATTTCAAAAAAAGCTCTCATTATTAACTCCTACTGAATACTCATCATCAGATGATTGGTCTGGGCAGCAATTTGGCCTGAGATACGATATCCGCTACAAGTTCTTCCTGTCTGTAAGCCATGATATGGATACCGGCCACACCATCAATTTCCCTGATCTGTTCAATCAGCTCAATGCAGATATTTTTACCCTCTTCCTGCTGTTTCTCTTTTGGGGTTTTTTTCAAACGATCGATAATACTATCCGGAATGACTACACCCGGGACTTTTGAACGTAAAAATTCCGCCGCGCCCGCTGATTTGAGGGGACCCACACCCGCCAGAATGAAGGCTTGTTTATCCAAGCCCAGGTCACGGACCTGGTTCATATATTCTTTCATCCGGTCCAGATCAAAACAGTATTGGGTTTGAATGAACTGAGCGCCGGCAGCGATCTTTTTGGCCAATCGCTGAGGACGCCAATCATATGGTGGCACGAAAGGATTGGCTGCGGCTCCCAGGAAAAAACAGGGAGGAGAAGTGATCTTGCGACCACTTAGAAAGACAGCCTCATCTCGCATTGTCCGAGCTGTGCGCAGGAGCTGGATTGAATCAAAATCAAAAACCCGTTTAGCTTCGGGTTGATCGCCAGCTGAAACATCATCGCCTGTGAGACACAAGACATTCAAAACGCCCATTGCTGCTGCCCCCAGCATATCACCTTGAATGGCAATCCGATTGCGATCCCGGCAGGTCACTTGATAGACTGGCTCGTACCCAGCCCGAGTAAGAAGAGCGCACATTGCGACACTGGAAATGTGGCAATTTGCTCCTGATGCGTCCACGGCGTTTATCCCATCACAAACTTTAGCTAAAATTCGGGCGGCTTTGTAGACATCCTCTGGATCGGCGCTGTCAGGTGGGTTCAATTCCGCTGTAACTGCAAAATGACCAGCCCGTAATATTTCTTCCAAACGGCTGCATGGTGATTTGATTTCATCAGGCACGGGAATCCTCCTTGATGAATTTGACCGGGATATCAAGAGTGTTGGCCCAACCATCGGGCAATTTTGTGTCGATTCCGTGAAACATGTTGATCCAGGATGATGTGCCTTTGAGTTGGTTATTCATGGGAGGCTGCAGAGAAGCGAATTGATGTCCATAGAGGGGCATTCTCAAAGATCGTTCATAGGCTTCCACCCAGATACAAACCATGTCGGGTTTAACTTCGCAATGGCCATTCGATCGAACTCCCCCGCAAGGGCCATTGCGTAAATGTTTCGGGCAGTTCAGGGGACAGGTCATCCCGGTGCTGTGCAGAATGCATTGGCCGCACATTTTGCAGTTGAAAACAGCACCTTTGCTGGTTTTTTCTACTGCAATAATTAAAGGTTCCCCTTTACCTCCAGGATTGAACCAGCGTTTAAATGGATTGAGACCATATTCAAACAGGTTGTAGATTATTTCTAGAAAATGAGGGTAATTTTGTAGCCACCGAAACATGATTCACCTTTACCAGTAAAAAGAATCAACAAACAAGAAAACAACCATTAAAACTCTAATACACTAAATATACCAGAAAGATTGGCAGGGCTGGAAAATAGGAAGTTTTGTTGTTTCTTCCAGTGAAGGAATGAACTGATCCAATTTCAGGCTAATTTTCGTAGTTTCCGAATAGAGAATAGGCTGCCCAGAATAACTGCGAAAACAGCAAACCCAACTAGTTTTAATACCACAGGCTCAAAATCCATAGGCCAGGTGTTAAATAAAACCAGATCGCGAATTGGGTCCACAGCATAGGTGTTGGGGAAAAGCCAGGCAATCCAGGTGACTGCGTCCTGGTAGGCCCGAACCATTGACAGGCCGCCTCCGATGAAGAAAACGATCATTGCTCCCAGCACAGAACCAATTGCTCCTGCCATGTAGTTTTTAGCGATCAAGCCGGACACCAATCCAACCTGGATCCAGAATACTGCGACCAATCCGGTTATCAGCCAGACTGTTCCGATATAACCTCCAGGCCAAAAACCCAGCCAGACACGGATGATTACCAGGAAGATGGTTCCGGTGACGAGGCCAAAGAAGGTAGCCAGGAAAGTTTTGGGCACAAGTACCCAGGCAAGAGAACGTGGGGAGAGGCCTATTTCCAGAGTGATCTTGCCCATCTGAGCTTTATAGGTCAGGATGAACATATTGAAGATTCCACCCAATGTCACAGACAGAAGTACGATCCCGATCGATATGATCGAAACCCAGTCCACCATTTCTGGGAGAGGATATTGCTCAGTCATCTCCATCGGCGGACCCGAGAAGCCGATCTCCTGATAGAAGGCCCACAATATTTCGGCAGAGTATATGCGGTGATTCTTAGCCCGGTCATCGTTGTAGTTCATGAAGTGCATGTCAATAGAAGGATTATTCTTGGAGGTTATCCTTTCTGAAAAATCTTCCGGGATGATCCATATGCCCTCGATGCGATATTCTTCAAATGCTTTCCAGGCCTGATTCTCTGAGAAAGATTTGACCTCATAATAGGGCTGATTATCCAGGGGCGAGATTGCTTTTTCAAAGGTATCGATGAGTACCTGGCCGTACTGACCTTGATCATTGTTGATCACTGCGATCGGGAAGGACAGGCGTCCTCCAAATAATAAGGCAAACGCGATCAGAATGAAGAGGCAGGGTATGATCCCTCCTAAGGCAGTGATAGGTTCCTTTTTCCAAACATTAAACTCGGTTTTGATTAAGATCCATAAGCGGCGCATAGATTACCTTTCTTTTGATAAGACAATGGACCTGTAGACGAGAATTACAATAAGCAACAAAGCGATGGTGTACCCAGCCAGCTGCAGTTTTGCTCCTAATGGATGTGCTGCGACCTGTCTGCCGAAATAGAAATAAGGGAATAGCATCTCGATCACCGGAGTGTTGGGGATCAAGCGGCTGATCTTTTCAAAGACAGGTGAAAATCCAGCAGCTAACCCAAACCCGCTTCCAATTAGCCAGAAAGCAAATGCGCTGGCCAGGGCAATCAAGAATGAAGGTAAGGCACTGCGCGTTACCATACCTGCTATCAGACCGATGCAGGAGGCAATTAAAATGAAGGGAACCAGGATGATCAGGAGAGCCAGGAACGAGCTTGACCAGACTCCTGTGATCAGGCCCAATGTTCCATAAAGCATAACCGCTGCTGTCAGGGCTGTGATCATCAAGCGGGTAATTTTGGCAGCCAGGATCAACAAGGGTGAGATTGGACAGAGCCTGTAGCTAAGGATTGTTCCGCTCTCAAATTCCCGAGCCATAAGATAACCTCCGATCATGGCTGCAGCCAGATAAGCAGCTAGAGGGATCATAGCCATGCCAAAATATACCGTATAGGGAATATCATTTGGCAGCCAGGGATATTCATGGATAGTTATACCTTGATCTCCCAGCTCGATATTCCAGAGGACCAGCAAGGAGGCGGTCAGACGATTTCGTAGGTTTTTAACCAGGTTGCTGTCAATATAGCCATACCGTTGCAGAGCAGTTGGTATTCCGTTGATCTTAAGGATCTCAACAACCTGGCGATATCCTGGTGTTGCATCATCTACGAGGACGGGCTCAATATAATCAGGGCCGATTGGCGACCCCACTTCTTCAACAGCAGCTAAAAAATCATTTCCAATTTCTAAGGAAGGATTCACGATCCTCATTTCGAAAGTTGGCACAACCATGATGATTGACATCAAGATATACATCAAGGTCGGTTGGATGATGGCGATCAGGTGTACTACTGGCGCGGTAAGAAATTGTTTAACCTCACTTTGAAGCAAAAGAGAGAATCTTCTCATGTTCACTCCCGCAGAGCCCGGCCGGTATGGAAGAGGAATACATCGTCCAGAGAGGGGCGGGCGACCAGGATCGAATCCAACTGGTGGTTTTTGCTGATAGTTTTTATTAATTCTGCCGTGTTGGTATTTGCGCTTTGCATTTCAAAACGAAGCTTATCGGGTTGAGGACGAGTAATGTTCTGAACTGTATATTCTGATAGAAGGAGATCTGGATCTTCGACAGGCGGGGAGGTGTGGATGGATACCACGTCATACTGCATGTCAGCTTTCAGGTTTTCAGGTGTGTCCAGGGCGATGGCCTTTCCGTGATCCAGGATTGTTAATCTATCACATAAGGTGTCAGCTTCCACCATATTATTTGTAGAGATCACGAAGGTCTTTCCTGCTTCCCGCTGAAGTTGAATGTGCTCCCAGAGGGCAAATCTGCCCTGAACATCCACTCCCAGGGTCGGTTCGTCAAAAAATATCACTTCTGGATCATGTAAAAGCGCTCTGGCCAGGGCCAGGCGGCGCTTCATCCCGCCGGAAAAGGTCTTCACTGGGTCTTTTCTGCGCTGCCAGAGATTGGTGAAATTCAGCAATTCTTCCATTCGGGCTTTAACTACCCTTAAGTCCTGGCAGTAGAGAGCGGCGTGATGCCAGAGATTATCGATGGCGCTTAAATCCTGGTACAGATTAGTCTCTTGGGGGACGTACCCTATCCGGTGATAAACCTGCCGGGTTTGGGAATTGATATCAAAACCCAGCACCTGGATATCTCCTTGGTGGGCTTTCAACAAACCCAGGATCAGATTGATGGCTGTGGTTTTTCCCGCGCCGTTTGGTCCTAACAGACCAAAGATCTCTCCTCGTCCCACATGAAATGATAAATTATCCACGGCGACCAGATTTCCAAAATTCCGGGTCACAGATCTGACTTCAATAGCTTTTCCATGTGCCATTTTTATTTACTCCTCAGACATTAGTGTGCCGCGCACAAAGAGATCTACAAACTCTCCCACAATTTCATCCGGGGTTACTTCTGGCTGGAGGCTGTCCAGCAGAAATCCCTGCAAGACAGTATAGGAAAAGAACATGCCTAAGAATGCCTGGGCGAACAGCTCCGGATGTCCCTTGTGGATCTTTTTATTTTCCATCAAGGATTGAAAATAACGGGCCAGCATTTGGCGGAGCTGGCGGGGATTTTCGGCCACAACCTCCCGGAATTCAGGAAAGTGCCCTGCCTCGCAAATTGCCATACGTATGGCATCATTCTTTTCTGTCATCACTGTTAACAACATCTTTCCGATCAATAGTAGATCTTTTCTGTAATCCCCACTGAGGTGATTTTCCAGGTTTTCCGCGATGGCCATTCCCCCGAATTGATTCATGATCTCCCGGGCTAAATTTTCCTTGCTGCCAAAATGGCGGAAAATAGTTACTTCATTTACCCCCGCGTTTTCGGCAATAGCCCGGGTTGTGGTTCCAGAATAACCCTTGCTGGCAAAGAGATCTGATGCGGCCAGTATGATCTTGCTCCGGGTATCAGTTGGAATGGAATTTGTGAGTTTTGATTTCATAGTCTCCCGCAGGAATGCAAGTAAGTACTTGCTTATATTATCCACATTCCAGAGGGAATGTCAAGAAGGTAGGGGGAGAAAAGAAGTTAGATTTGGATTGTAGGGCTTCTATCACTTGTGTTACCTCAGAGGTGGGGATAGAATCACAAAATCAGGGTTTTTTTTATGCAGGAGTTAATCTTGAAGGCTGATAAGAACGATTTTGGTCCGCTACCCAGAATCTGGGAAGATCCACGCATATTTAATATCAATCGACGTCCGATGACAGCGACAGCTGTCCGTTATCAAAATAGAGCTGATGCTTTAGCGGGGAATGAATCTAACCAGTATATGTCATTGAATGGACCCTGGAAATTTGATTGGCTCCCTTCGATGTCTGAGGGGCCGAACGATTTTTTCAGACAAGAGTACGACGACCAAAATTGGAGCGATATTGATGTCCCAGGGATTTGGCAGCTGCAGGGTTATGGAAATCCTCATTATCGGGATACCGGTCTTCCTCCTGGTATAGATGAAAAACATCCTCCGCGCATTGATCCTCAACAAAATAGCCTGGGTAGATACAGAAAAAAATTCACTATCCCAGAAGTATGGGAAGGGAGAACTGTTTTCCTCCATTTTGGAGCTGCCCAGGCGGCTTTACAGGTCTGGGTGAATGGGAAAGAGGTGGGATACAGCCAGGACTCGAGGCTGCCTGCCGAGTTTGAAATTACTGAGTTCCTGATCCCTGGAGAAAACCTGGTTTCAGCTTTGGTTTATCGGTTTAGCGATGGAAGTTATCTGGAAGATCAGGATATGTGGTTTCTGAACGGGATCTTTCGGGAAGTTTATCTTTATTCAACACCTCCAGCCAGGATAGAAGATTTTTATATTAGATGTGAGTTTGATTCTGCCTATCAGGATGCCAAATTCCTGGTGGATGTGGATCTGTTCAAGGTTGGATCTGACGACCAGGACCTAAGTTTGATTATTGAACTGTTGGATCCAAGTGGAAAAGAAGTGATCTCTCGCCAGGAGAAAATCACAGACTGGGAAGGATCTATCTATAAGATCAAGATCGAGGAACCAGTCAAAGAACCCTCCAGGTGGTCTGCCGAGGATCCGGCACTCTATACTGTTCTACTCAACCTTGTGGATGCCTCCGATGGAAATACGACTGAAGTGATCCCGGTCAAATTCGGTTTTCGAGTGGTAGAAATCATCGATCGCCAGATCCTCTTGAATGGGAAACCGATCCTGATTAAAGGGGTGAACCGCCATGATTTTGATCCCCGAACAGGTTATTTCGTTACCAGGGGATCCATGGAAGAGCAGGTCAAGCTTCTGAAAAAATTTAACATCAATGCGGTCCGGACGGCTCATTACCCCAATGACCCTTATTTTTATGAGCTGTGCGATCGTTACGGGCTGTATGTGATGAACGAGGCAAATCTGGAGTCGCATCGATTTGTAAAACACCTACCTCGTGGAAAATCAGAGTGGCGGGATGCGGTAATCTCCCGGGGAACGCGGATGGTTTTGAGGGACCGAAACCACCCCTCGATCATCTTCTGGTCGCTAGGTAATGAGGCCGGCCAGGGCAAAAATTTCCGGTTTATGCGTCAGGCGATGCTGGAGCTGGACCTAACCCGGCCGATCCACTATGAAGGTGAGCATAAGTCTCCAAACTCAGATGTGATCAGCACGATGTACCCATCCCCGGATTTCTTGGAGAAATTGGCTCAAGGAGATAAACCCAGGCGTTTTGGTAAAGCCGGGGAAATAATTGGCAAATGGGTCTGGCCCAAGGATTATGCCAACAAACCGATCCTTGTTTGTGAATATGCCCACGCCATGGGCAACAGCATCAGTTGCCTGCACAAGTTTATGGCGATATTTGAAAAATATCCTCACTGCGCAGGCGGCTTTATCTGGGATATGATCGATCAGAGTTTGATCCAAGAGGACGGAGATGGATCGATAGCCTGGACGTATGGAGGGGACTGGGGAGATGATCCTAATGATGGATATTTCTGTGTTAATGGACTTTTTCAGCCGGATTTAAAACCCAATCCCCATGCATATGAGGTTCATAAAGTATATCAACCGCTGACAGTGATTGCGGGGGACCTCGATCGAGGAGAAGTGTTCCTCAAGAACAAGAACAGCTTCATATCTCTGGATGATCTGGATCTAAATTGGTCGCTCACCAGGAACGGTCACCCGGATCAGTCCGGAGAGTTAGTTATACCTGCTGTTCCAGCTGGGGGACAGGAAATGATCCTGGTTCCATATGAACTTGCGGATCTGGTCAAAGAGGCTTCAGAGTGCCATTTGCTGTTGGAATTTTCATTGCGAGAGGATACTCTCTGGGCCAAGAAGGGATTCCGAATCGGCTGGGATCAGATACCGATCCCGACCAATGGGTCGAGGAGCAGGATCTCATCCGGCTTGGGTACAGAAACCACACCCCTCATAATTCATCCCAGAGATAACTTGCTTGAGATATTGATCCCAGGATCTAAATTGACCTTTGAGACCGATACAGGTTTTTTGCAGTCCCTGGAGATTGATGGAGTACCAATATTGATGGGCGGTTTGACCCCTAACTTCCAGAGGGCGCTGGATAATGATTTTATCGTCGAGAATATCTTCCCGCGCTTGGGCCGTCTGATATCCCTGAATCGGAAGTGGGAAGGTGCCAGGGCCAGTATGAAATTGAATAGCTTCCAGGTGGAGCGAGTAGATGCCGGGAGTGTTTTGATCGTCGCTCTATACCAGATCCCACAAAGTAATTCGCCCTTGAAACTTTCTACCCTTGTAGATTTGAAGGGGGGAATCGAGTTTAATTATCAGCTTCAACCAAAAATAGATATGCTTCGTTTTGGTTTGCAAACGACATTGGCCACTTCTTTTTCTGAAGTGGATTGGTTCGGTCGGGGTCCTCATGAAACCATGCCGGACCGAAAACAGAGCGGGATAGTTGGGGTCCATCATAGAAAAAATGATGATATCTCCTTCCCTTATATCCACCCCCAGGAAAATGGCAACCGCTCCGATGTGCGCTGGGTTAGATTCCTGGATGGTTTCGGGAAAGGGATCCTTATTGAATACTTGGAAGGCCAATTATTCAATTTCAGCCTCTGGCCTTATACCCAGGAGGACCTTCTAGAAGCCGGGCATATCCACGAACTGCCAAAGAGGGAAAATTACACCCTTAATATCGATTTGACCCAGAGCGGAGTAGGGGATCTTCTTACCATAATCTATGGAAAGGATCCAGAATTCAGGTTGAAAAAAGGCAATATCTATCAATTCGGCTTTCGAATCACACCCCTTTTGGATTAAACACAGCCAGATATCTCCTCAAACCCAGTTCATTTTTCTCTACATTTATGTAAGAAAGGTGTACTTCCGACTATCTTAAATTTTAATTACAGTTCTGTAACATGCCCTAGACCCTTGTGTTACATATAATAAAATAAAAGAAATCAAGGAAGTTGTATTGTGATATTTACGAATGCTAATATAGTGATCCTGGGAGCGGTTATCCTGATAGCCGGTTTAATATACGCACTCAGGATAGTCGTTCTGCTGAGGAATTACGGACTAGCCAGGCCCTGGATTTTGCTCGCGGCCATGATCGGTTTCTTTTTCTTGGGATATATCTTCATTGCTTTATTATTCCTCGACATAGCGATGATTCCTGCCATTACCCTTGAAGGATTAGTAACGGCGATCTTCTTTTTCGGTGCTGTTTTTGTCACTGTTCTGGCTGTTTTGAACCACAATCTTTTTGGGGATATCTTTGGGAAAGGTATAGATGATACCAAAGCCTACTCGATTTTTGCTGAATATGTAGGAATGCCAGCTCGAAAAATCATGGCTATGACCAAGAAAGAGTACGCTGTAGCCTGTGAAATTTGCGGCGGTGATGTTGAATATTCCATTCCGGATCTGGTGCGCGCTCACCCTCGCATTGAAAGAGGTGTGGTAGTGGACAGAGCCATGGGTGGTGTTAATTATCGGTTCTATGTAAGACATTATTGTGGGAAGGAGTTAAGGGAAATTCCGGTGCGTCATGACAGTCAATTCGAATACCGCTCCCACCGGCCCTCCCGACCTGTATGAACACTTTAACTGTTGAAAAACGTACTGGTTTTGTCATGCTTGTTGGCAATGGGGCTGTAGGCAAAACAACTGTCGCCCGGGTTTTAGACATGTTTAATAATGGTGAGGTTCCAACAACCGGGGTGCTGAAGTCGATCCATAAAAGCAATAACATGGAATATGAATTTATCACGACTCAGCAAGTAATTGGGAGTACTCATTATTCTGTCACTATGCAGTTCCTTGTACCCCCTGGCCAGAAGCAGGCAGAAGGAGCTCCATCGGGCCGTTCTTTCGAAGAGGTCATTGATATTTTCCGACCTACCATCCACCGCCTGGATGTTGTATTGTTCACATATGATATGGTTCAGCGCGAAAGCTTCCATGACCTTGTGTACTGGATTGATGGTGTAGGAGATCTTTTAAATGATGCCACTCATTTCATCCTGCTGGGTACACATCTGGATCGGGAGGATAAAGAAATCACAAAAGAGGATATTGAGGATGGGATGAAGTATCTGGCAAAAGAGCTGGAGACTATGCGGCCTTCCTGGAGAGGGAATTTTGCTCATTTAGAAGTATCCAATCTGACAGGTGAGAATATGGAACAGCTGCTCTTTTATATAGCTGGAAGCATTGTAAGCTCACGGAAAATGATGCCCTGAGAAATTATCTCCCCCATAAGTCTGTATCTCACGAACCGTCTTGAAAAGTGGCGGTTCTATATCTTAACAGAAGAATATGACCATTTAAGATTTTCCGATGCCTGACATTCTTGATACTTAATTGATAGAATCTGATAAAGGAATTTGTTCATATATGATCTCCATATAAAATAAGATTGTATTTGAAAGGTAGGAATAATAATAATGATTGATAAATGGACCTCAGTTGATATACCGAATCTGAAGGGCAAAATAGTCATCGTCACTGGCGCAAATAGCGGCATTGGGTTTGAATCTGCCCGAGAACTGGTCCGCAAGGGGGCCGAAGTGGTCGTTGCCAGCAGGAATCCAATTAAGGCTGAGCGGGCTATCTTGAACATAAAGGAAGAAATACCGGAGGCTAAGCTGGAATTCATTGAACTTGATCTTGCCAGCTTGGAATCTATCCGAAAATTTTCTGAGGAATTCGAATCAAAATTCAATACACTGAATATTTTATTGAATAATGCCGGGGTCATGTTAATCCCGTATGGACGAACTGAAGATGGGTTTGAAAGAACCATTGGTACCAACCACCTGGGCCATTTTGCATTGACAGGCTTGCTAATGGAGAGGCTTACCGCAACTCCAAACTCCAGAGTCGTTAATGTCGCAAGCAACGCCCATTACGCAGGAGATATGGATTTTAACAACATTCTGTTTGAAAATGACGGATATGCACCCATGAAAGCCTACGGACGATCCAAGCTGGCCAATCTGCTTTTTACATATGAACTGCATCGGCGTTTTCAATCTGGAGGTTATGATGTTATCGCCCTGGCTGCCCATCCCGGGATCTCTGCCACTGAATTGGCGAATCATCTGTTCTTCAACCTGATTTCCTGGTTGATCCAGCCCGCTATGAAGCTGATCTTCCAGAGTTCTGCCATGGGCGCACTGCCGAGTTTACGAGCAGCCGTAGACCCGGAAGCGCGCGGTGGTCAATACTATGGACCAGACGGCAAGGGAGAAAAATCTGGCTATCCAATCATTGTGGATTCCAATCCAGCATCCAAGAATGAAGAAGATGCCAGGACCTTATGGGAGATCTCTGAAGAGTTGACTGGGATAAACTATCTGGATTAACCAGATGAGCCCAGTATTATCTATTACCCTTAGTTATTATTAGTACCTACTCTTTTGCCTTCTTTTTCTCCCGGTTTTCAACCACACTTTGGAAGACCGTGAAGAATATGAATCCTGCCAGACTGAGGTAACCGAGCCAGTCAATACCAAGGCGGGTATAAATGGATTGTTTATCCGCCAAAGTGACATCCGCAATGACTACTTCGCTGCTGCCTTCCTTGCTTCGAGTGTCTGCCAGGATCTTGCCATGTGAATCGGTGATCATGGTGTAGAAACCGCGATCGGCATTCACCAGGGGCACCTGGTTTTCTACAGACCGCATCACAAAGTGAGTCCAGTTCTGTTCTGAGATTCCCACAGTTGTATCATAGGTTGGATTCCCCAGTAATTGAGCTCCCCGGCTGACAGTTTCCCGGGCTGAGTCTGTGAAAACCCCATCCATGCAGATCGTGGAACCTATCTTCCCAAACGGCGTGTCGTGAATAGGGAATGTGCCCGCGGTAATAATCCTGGGCTCACCAGCAGGATGCTGTTTGCCGTAGGTGGGAGAAAAACTACCATCCGGGCTGACCAGCACAGTTTCATTATGCCAGCCATCATCATCATGATAGGCATAAGTGAAATAAAGATAGATTCCGGTTTCCATGACCAGGGATTGGATCTCCTCGGTGTATTTCTTTTGAGGGTCAAACCCGAAGGCCATTTCCGGGACAAAGGCGATCTCTGCCCCCTTGCTGGCAGATTCATTTACTTGCTCCACTAGCAGATCCAGCCGATCCCTCTGGCCCGCGTCATCTACTTGGTGGCCAGGACCATCCAGGTCCATATGCAAAGCAGCAACCCGGACTGTCTCTGTTCCTTGCGGCTGCTGGTTATAAATCACCAGGCTGAGGACTATCCAGGAAATCAGAGCAACAGCTGTTCCGAGTGACCAATTTCTCGCAGCCACCGGATCGACAATTACTGTATCCTCAACGGGCCACTTCTTATCCATCCAGGCCATGATGATCTGCGCTAGGGCTACGTTCACCAGGACGATTAACAGGTTCAATCCATAAATGCTGAATATCGATATGGGTTGGATCAACCAGGGCTGGCTGGCCAGGGGGTTAGCTGCAAAACCCATCGTGCCCAGAAGGGGAATAAAACTCCGGATCATTTCAAAGCCGACCCAGGCAGCCAGGCCCTGGAGGACGAACCAGCGAAAGCCGGTCAATTCGTGGAATTTCCTTTCCGAGCTGGTGAAAAATGTGAAGATCGCTACCAGAAGGCCTAAGTGCTGGATCCAAAAGGGAGCGCCATCGATATTAAAAATTCGGTACAGGAAAGGCCACAGCCAAAGTCCAATGGCAATCGTTGGCGCCAAGGCAGACCATTTTTTTGGTAGGAGCCGATGTTGGGCGATCAAGTACGGCACAATGACTACAAACATCAATGGCCAGATGTTCAGAGGTGGAAATGCGATGTAAAAGAACACTCCGCTGAGAATGGATAGAATTATGCCGAGATAAATTCGTTTATTCATCTTTATCTCCTTTTAATACCAAGAGCAAAATACGACCAGCATGTTTCCCGGTTGCGGCATGCCAAATAGCAGAAAGATTAACCTATAATTTTTGGTATCGAGTGTGGCTGCTTTGTGAACTAACGAAAGCAATAAGTTAGAAGCGAAATTAAAACGGTAAACCCCTTTCATCATACATTAAATTCCAAAATTTGTAAAAACAGAGTGTATTTTTTTTATGATGATACTTTTACAAAGAATATGGTTTGGTAAGAACAAGATAACGTAAACCATCTAATAATTATTCAAAATATGAGGACATAAATAATGGATGGAGAAAATATCTCTCGCCGCGATTGGTTTCGCATTGCTGGCCTTGGCAGTGTTTCTCTGGTTTTAAGCGCTTGTGTTCCAAAACAATTCTTTAAGGGTGAAGAAAACCTGATAGAGCCCGAAAGCCTGATTTCTCCAGACCTGGAGATATCTCTCAGAGCGGTGCCAGATCAGATACAGATATTTCCTGAAAAAAAAACCTCAGTGTGGCGGTATCAAGGGGAGGTACTGACTGGCCCTGATGATACTTTGCTGGACATTCCAGGATCATATTTAGGCCCCATTATCCAGGCCAACCAGGGGGAGCGAATCAGGGTCCACTTTTTAAACGACTTACCAGAACCATCCATTATTCATTGGCACGGACTACATGTGCCGCCGGCGGCTGATGGTCACCCAAGGTTGGTTATCGATCCGGGCGATACATATATATATGACTTTAAGGTTAAGGACAGGGCAGGAACTTATTGGTACCATCCTCACCCTCATGGTCGGACGGGTCCTCAAGTTTATGGTGGTTTAGCGGGGCTTTTTCTGATCCACAGTAAAGAGGAAACAGAATTGGGGTTGCCTGAAGGTGAGTTTGATATTCCCCTGGTTATCCAGGATAGAGATTTTAATGAAGAGAACCAATTGGTATATGGCACAGGCCACATGATGGATAGGATGGTGGGTTTCCTGGGCAGCCAGATAATGATTAATGGAATGCCTGATTATGAACTTCCTGTTTCCAGGCGACCTTACCGTTTACGACTATTGAATGGATCCAATTCCAGGATTTATAAGTTAGCCTGGGAAGATGGAACACCGCTTACTGTCCTGGGAACGGATGGCGGTTTGCTCGAGGCACCAATTCAGAAAGAGTATGTGACCCTTGCTCCAGCTCAGAGGATCGAGATTTGGGCGGATTTTAGCCAGGATCAGCCGGGCAGCATAAAAAACCTGATCAGCTTGCCATTTGATGGATATGGAGGACAAGCGGAATTTTTGGTGACTCGTATAAAAGTGGGGATGGAAGCTGGTGATTCTGCTCCTTTAAGGGATCAGCTTGTGAGATTAACCCCTCACAATATCGAGGACGCTGTAAATAGAAATTCCCCGCGGTCCTTTTTACTTAATCTTGCTCCTGGAATGGTCTGGACGATAAATGGACGCACCTTTGAGATGGAAGAAGTTGCCCAGGATGAAGTGGTTCAGCTGAATGATTTGGAGATCTGGGAGTTCGAAAACCGCGTTGGTATGGGTATGGGTATGATGGGTGGAATGTCTGTCCCTCACCCTATTCATCTACATGGATTGCAGTTTCAGATCTTAGAGAGAAAAATACCTGCTTCAAACAGGGATGGATGGAATACACTCAGTGAGGGGTTCGTAGATGAAGGATGGCACGATACTGTCCTTGTTTACCCAGGAGAAAAAGTAAAAATACTGGTCAAATTTGATGATTTTACTGGGTTGTATCTTTTTCACTGCCATAACCTGGAACATGAGGATATGGGTATGATGCGAAATTATCGAGTCGATCCAGCATGATTATTCCTTAACTGGATTTAGGGTACACTCAGAGTTCAGGTTTTATTGATTTTCTACAGGGTTCACCAGAATCCTGCTAGAGATCTCCCGACCCAGGGCTATCTCCTCGCCGTCGATTTCCACTGTAAAAGGTCCATTATAAGGGGCTTCATCGACGATCCTTAAAGTTGTGCCCGGCAGCATCCCTCTTTCTTCAAGATATTCACAAAGGATCAACTCTGGTTGATCGATCCGGATGATCTTTACATCCACTTCGCAGTCGATCTCATTCAGAGGATAAGCTGGTGGTATTTCGATATTGCCCTTAGCATCAGGGATAGGGTGTCCATGGGGGCAAATTTGAGGGTGATTGAGAAAAACTGCCAGTGCTTCTGTTACTACTGCATCGGTGGCATGCTCCAGCCGGCATGAGACATCATACACTTGGGACCAGGGGATCTCGAGGTGATCTGCCAGGAATCGTCCCCATAAACGCTGCCGTCGAATTACTATCAATGCTCTGTGTTGTCCGGTCTTGGTTAATATGACTCCCTTATAGGGAGTGTGAATTATCAATTGGCCAGCTTCCAACCGTTTAACCATTTCTGTAGCGGATACAGGGGAAACCCCCATGCGTTTTGCGAGCAGAGATACCGCAACAGGTTCTTCTCCATCTGCAATTTCATATATTGATTTTAAGTACATTTCCCTGCTTTCAGATTCTGGCATGGGTTATCCTTGTATTTTCTCGATAGTGT
>Ga0180435_10000454_pt1 | contig 42674 bp, 30 predicted proteins | sample SS_ome_3_FD_132467 | JGI IMG/M metagenome (GOLD analysis project Ga0180435, IMG submission 132467) | Hypersaline lake sediment archaeal communities from the Salton Sea, California, USA - SS_3_S_1 metaG | ecosystem: Environmental > Aquatic > Non-marine Saline and Alkaline > Hypersaline >... | reverse complement strand
TCATCAATACCGTTCACTTCGATAACAGCCGGACCAACAAAGTTGCCGAGGTCGGGCGTTTTCAGTTGCTTCAACAGCCGCCCCTGGTCGCGCGCATTGTCCACATAGCATTGCAGAGCGCTTTGCGCTTGAGAAGAAATAATCGGACCTACATCTGTTTCCAGATTCCATGGGTTACCGAGTTCAAGCTCGTCCATGGCACCAAACAGCATTGCCAGGAAAGCGTCAGCGACATCTTCCTGAACATAGAGGACACGCAAGGCGGAACAGCGCTGTCCCGCAGACTGGAACGCGGACACCAGCGTGTCGCGAACCGCCTGTTCAGGTAACGCTGTTGAATCGACAACTGCGGCATTAATGCCACCGGTCTCAGCAATCAGCGGTGCGTCCGGTGTCAGATGTTCCGCCATCACCTGATGAATAGCCTGTGCGGTTGCTGTAGATCCGGTAAAACAGACGCCTTTCACCGCAGAGTGGCTGACCAGAGTCTGCCCAACCTCCAGTCCACCACCAGGCAGTAACTGCAGCACTTCTCGCGGCACACCCGCTGTGTGCAGCAGCTTTACCGCAGCCGCGGCAATCAACGGGGTGGTTTCCGCGGGCTTGGCCAGAACGCCGTTACCCGCAGCAAGAGCAGCAGCCAATTGCCCGGTAAAAATCGCAAGCGGAAAATTCCAGGGTGAAATACAGGTAATAATGCCTCTGGCCTGCGCCTCCGGATGCTCCTCTCCCTGATTGGCGTAATACCGCAGAAAATCTACCGCTTCCCGCAATTCAGCAACAGCGTCAACTGGGGTTTTACCCGCTTCGCGGGCCAGCAGCGCAAACAGCTCAGCAAAGTTACTCTCAAACAGATCCGCCGCGCGCCGCAGGGTAAAAGAACGCTCTAACGCACCAGCCTGCTCCCAGGTGCTCGCTCTCTGTGCCGCGCGCCTGCAATCTTCAGGCGTCGCTTCGACCACCACGCCAACCACTTCACCTCTGACGGCAGGATTAAAAATCTGCCGGCCGGCCTGACCAATAAACTCTCCCGCCACTATCGGTTCGGCGCGCCACTGCTCCTTGAGATAGCGGCCTCTGGCAAGATCAATATTCTTAACAACTTCACTGTTCTGCAGGTCCCAGCCTCGAGCGGCCCTGCGCTCCGGCGCATAAAGGTCAGCTGATGACTGCAAACGCTCAGGCGGGCCGGATTGAATGACCGGTAAACTATCAAACGGATCAGCGGCAAGTGCAGCCGCCGAGTATCGCGGATCGACTACCTGATGCACAAAAGATGAGTTGGCGCCGTTCTCCAGCAGCCGCCGGACCAGGTAGGCAAGCAGATCTTTATGTGGCCCCACGGGTGCGTAGATTCTGCAGCGCGCACCTTCATCTTCGAGCAGCTGGTTGTGCAGCGTTTCGCCCATTCCGTGCAGACGTTGAAACTCGTAAGCAGCAGGATCATCTGCCAGTTCGAGAATCGCGGCTGCCGTCTGCGCGTTGTGAGTCGCAAACTGTGGATAGATCCGATCCGTCATTCGCAACAGCTTAGCGGCACAACACGTATAAGATATATCTGTTGCTACGCGCCGGGTAAAAACAGGGTAATTCGCTGCGCCATCAACCTGTGCCTGCTTTATTTCAGAATCCCAGTAAGCCCCTTTCACCAGACGCACCATAACGCGTCTATCAAGTTTGGTGGCCAGAGCGTACAGCCAGTCTATGATCGGCGCAGCGCGTTTGCCATAGGCTTGAATAACAAGACCAAAACCGTCCCAGCCCGCAAGCCTTGGATCGCTCAAAGCCGCCTTGAAGACATGCAGCAATGGTTCCAGGCGCCGAGCTTCTTCGGCATCCACGTTGAGCCCCAGGTTGTATTGTTTCGCCAGTCGCGCGAGTGAATTCAAGCGTGGCGCCAGCTCCCTCAGCAGCCGCTGCGACTTTGCGTACTCAAAGCGCGGATGCAGCGCGGACAACTTAACTGATATACCTGGCTGGTCAGGCAGGGGGCCTTCGCTGCTGGTGGCGCCGATGGCGCGTATGGCATCAGCGTAGGCCTCGAAGTACTCATCCGCGTCTGCCTGGGTCAGTGCTGCTTCGCCAAGCATATCGTAGGAATATAGAAATCCGCGTTTTGTCTCCGCACGTCCACGATCAAGAGCTTCTTCAATTGTCTGCCCCAGCACAAACTGATTGCCCATTTCCCGCATCGCCTGTTTGACCGCCATGCGCACAACAGGCTCGCCAAGACGTTTCACCGTGCGGTTAAGCAAAGCAGACACACTCGAAGAATTATCTTCATCCAGAATACGCCCTGTCAGCATGAGCGCCACAGTAGAAGCGTTCACCACTGAAGAGCCTGAATGGCCAAAGTGCTGCTGCCAATCGTAGGGTGCAATTTTATCTTCGATCAACGCATCAATGGTGCCCGCATCTGGTACACGGAGCAGCGCTTCAGCAAGACACATGAGCGCAATACCTTCATTGGTAGACAACCCATATTCCGCCAGAAACATTTCCATCAATCCAGGCTGACCGGAGTTGCGTATACGTTCAATCAGATCAACTGCTCGATCCTGGATCTGGCGCCGCTGACTGTGATCGATTCTGGCACTACTGATCAGTGAAGCCAGAATTTCACCTTCATCAGCAACATGCATTGCCCGTATCGCATTGAGCTCATCGTCCTCTACCGAGGTAAATGACAGGCTCTGAGGGTCCTCCAGCCGATTCATATGTTTACTCCCTGGATTGCGCAGTTCAGACACGCGCGGTTATCGGATCTGCTGCTGCAGGTGCATCTGCGCCCATCAACCGTTTCATGTCATCGTGCCGCGCGGTTACAGCGTATTCAGGCTGCGCCGTAAGCAGACTGACAACAATCGCGGCCAGCATAGCCAGCAGGAAACCGGGTACAATTTCGTAAAGATGGGCCGGCAGACTCTCTCCGGCGATTTCGATCGGGGCATAAATCCAGACCAGCACAACCAGAGCACCGGTTATCATCCCTGCCAACGCGCCCTGTTTGTTAAATCGTCGCCAGAACAGGCTGAGCAGAATAATGGGACCGAAAGCCGCTCCGAAACCCGCCCACGCATTGCTGACGAGGGAGAGAATCGAGGCAGAACGATCAAAGGCCAGACCAATCGCTACCAGAGACACCGCCAGCACCGAAAGTCTGCCGATCAAAACAAGCTCCTTCTGGCTGGCTGCACGATGTACAAAGGTTTTGTAGAAATCTTCCGTCAGCGAACTTGAAGACACCAGCAACTGAGAAGAAATTGTACTCATGATTGCTGCGAGAATAGCCGCCAGTAAAAACCCGCCCACCAGAGGATGAAACAAAACTTGTGACAGGAATATAAACACGGTTTCCGGATCATCCAGCCTAGCCTCAGTTGACGAAATATAAGCTAATCCGACAACCCCCGTGGCGACAGCCCCGATAACCGTGACCATCATCCATCCCATGCCTATGCGTCGCGCGACAGCTATGTCCGGCAGCGACCTGATTGCCATGAATCTGACAATGATGTGCGGCTGCCCGAAATAACCGAGCCCCCAGGCCAGACTGGAAACGAGTCCTAATGCAGTCAGCCCACTCGACCAGCTCAACAGACTGACATCTACGGCAGAAACAGCTGCAGACACCTGCTCAACACCACCCAGCATGGCAAATGCCACCACCGGCACCATGATCAGGGCAACAAACATGATGCAACCCTGAACAAAATCCGTAAGGCTGACGGCGAGGAATCCACCAAAAAGCGTATAGGCGACGACAACCCCCGCTGTCAGGAAGATGCCCAGCTCATAGCTTAGCCCGAATGAGGCTTCGAACAGCTTGCCGCCAGCAACAACGCCGGAAGATGTATACAGGGTAAAAAAGATCACGATGACAACCGACGACAGCACTCTCAGGGCATGAGAACTATCCGAGAAACGCTTTTCAAAAAAATCCGGAATGGTGATCGCATCATTAGCAAGCTCGGTATAAACCCGTAAGCGAGGTGCCACTAACAGATAATTAAAGTAGGCACCTATCACAAGACCCACAGCGATCCAGGCGGCACTGAATCCTGAGACATAAACCGCACCGGGCAGTCCCATCAGCATCCAGCCACTCATGTCAGAGGCGCCGGCTGAAAGCGCACCAACGGCAGGATGAAGTTTTCGACCGCCCAGCATGTATTCGGACACATCGCTGGTGGATTTTCGATAGGCATACACGCCGATAGCCATCATCAGAACGAAGTAGCCGGTCAGCGAAATCAATGCAGGATCGTTGATGGTCATTCAGCGTTGTCCTCAGGCACGTATCTGGCCATTACCATGCACCTCATACTTGAAGCTGGTGAGCTGTTCTAAACCAACCGGACCACGTGCGTGCAGTTTTCCGGTTGCAATACCGATTTCAGCGCCCATACCGAACTCGCCCCCATCAGAGAACTGAGTCGAGACATTATGCATCACAACCGCCGAGTCGATGGCCTGCATAAACGCCCGGGCTGCAGCCCGATCTTCGGTAAGAATTGCATCAGTGTGCCCTGACGAATGGGTGTCCACAAAGGCAATAGCCTGCGCCAGCCCCGAGACAACTTTTACCGAAACAGTTTCATCCAGATACTCGGTATCCCAGTCACTTTCAGTAGCAGGCTTGATGCGGGCATCGCAATCAACCGCGGCGGCATCACCACGGAATTCACACCCTTCCAATCGATCAACCAGCTTTGGCAGCAAATCAGCAGAAATCACCTGGTCGACCACAAGGCTCTCAGTCGCCCCACAAATTCCTGGTCGGCGTAGCTTGGCATTGCGAATAACCTCGATCGCCTTTTCGATGTCTGCAGCTGCATGCACGTAGGTATGGCAGTTGCCGTCCAGATGCAGCAGGGTTGGAACGCGGGCTTCTTCACGCACCAGCTCAACTAAACCGCGGCCACCGCGAGGAATAACGAGATCGACGTATTGTGTGCAACGTAAAAGCTGCGCAACCGCGCCGCGATCGGTCGCATCAATAAATTGAACACACGCCTCCGGTAAACCTGATTCACGCAAGCCGTCCGCAAGACAGGCAACAATCACTCTTGTTGAGTTCAGACTTTCAGAACCACCACGCAATATCACTGCGTTACCGGACTTCAGACACAGCGCACCTGCGTCTGCACCTACATTGGGCCTCGATTCGTAGATCATGCCAACAACACCTATAGGGGTTGCGATACGTCTGATGCGCAGACCGTTGGGCCGCTGATTTTCCATCAGCAGCCGACCTACCGGATCCGGCAGGGAAGCAATGCTTCTGAGCGCTTGCGCCATATCTGTGACGCGCTCAGGCGTCAATGTCAGCCTGTCAATAAACGCATCCGACTTACCGCAGCCCGCAACACTTTTCACGTCCAACACATTAGCGGCAAGTAGCTCATTCACCCGCTTTTCCAGAAGAGTAGCCGCAACTTCAAGCGCCTGGTTTTTCTGCTCGGTCGTTGCCATCGCCAGCACCCTGGCTGCGGCACTTGCCTGATGACCAAGTTGATCAACGTATTCTCGTGTTTGATTGATTGCAATTGCACTGGATAATGTTGCCATTGGGTTCCCCCGGTTTTTTCGGTTTAATAATAGAGACAACCCCAGAGCGGAAGCCGAGCTGGTGGATGTGATTTTTGAAAGTTCTCAGTCTCGAAGACGGGCTTTATGAATGGCGGTTTAGCGAAGCTCCACGGCTCGCGCATACGCAGCATCAACAGTTTGTTGTAACAGTATGTCCAGGCTGGCGTCTCTGTTCAACGCTGCTAAACCCGCTTGCGTGGTGCCGTTTTTACTGATCACGCCGTCGCGCAGTTCGCTCAGAGGCGTCTCGCTTGCCAGCGCCAGTTCAACTGATCCAGCAAGCGTCCTGAGCACCATCTCTCTCGCTTCGCGCTCCGAAAACCCCAACGTTTGCCCTGCCTGCATCCAGCATCGCGCGATCTCGAAAACATAACCTGGGCCGCTACCGGCAATCGCCGTTAACCGATCAATGTCGTCTTCGTTGTCCACCCAGATCAATTGTCCGGTTGTGGCCATCAGTTTTGAAACGGATTTTTGTTGTTGTGCCGAGCAATAACGGTTTGCATAAAGCGCGCTCACTCCTTTGCCAATCTGCACCGGCATATTCGGCATGATCCGCACCAGCGCCCTCTCTCCCACTACTGCTTCGATAGACGCAGCAGCAAACCCGGCCGCCATAGAAACAAGACATCCCTGTTCGGCGAGCAGACCAGCGTATTGCGGCAGCACTGTCGGGATGAGCTGAGGTTTCACCGCGAGGACAATGAGGTCAAATTGTGCTCCTGCCAGTTCTTCAGGGGCACACACCCGCCTCACATCATCCAGAGTCTGGCGACCCGAAGGTGACACAACTGTAAAGGTGAAGTCGGTTTGATCAAGCCATCGGGTTAGTAATGCGCTGCCCATTTTGCCGCAGCCTATCATCAGCACCCGCGTTTTTTTGCGCAAGGAAATACCTATTGAGTCGGTAAATTTTAAGACCACCAGGCACACAACGTTGCACCTGACAGACCCTTACTATAATATTTAGAACACTAAGTAATCAACCCTCAGAGTAACTTTAATTTTTTCCTGCTGATTTCGCAAGCCCCTATCAATAAGGCCTATGGGACAATATATGAGCCTGACTTATAACGATGGCGTTTGTTATTACTTAGAGATCGAAATATAAATACAGCAAACGAAACGCATCGGAAGCAGACTATGACCTCACGCAACAGCGAATTTTTTGAATCACACAATCGCCCCCATGCGGCTCAAAACAAACAGCGCATCGTCGTTAAGGTAGGCTCGAGCCTGCTGGCCAGCGCCGAACACCTGAAACCGCGCTACGCATTCATGCATGGGTTAATCAGCGATATTGCTGAACTCCAGCAGCGCGGCTTTGAAGTGGTACTTGCCTCTTCCGGCTCAGTCGCCCTTGGCCTGAATTCTTTGCAAGCTGATGTTGAGAGCGCCGGGGTACAGGACAAGCAGGCGGCGGCAGCATGCGGTCAGCCCATCCTGCTGAACGCGTACAAGCAGATTGCTCTCGAGAACGGCTGCGACATCGCCCAGGTACTTGTCACCCTTGATGACCTGGAAGAGCGGCGACGGTTTCTGAACACAAAAAATACCGTTCATAGACTGCTCGAGTATGGCGTATTGCCGATTGTTAACGAGAACGACACCGTAACCACTGAGGAGATCAGAGTTGGAGACAACGACCGACTTGCAGCCAAAGTCGCACAGATGATCCAGGCGCAGCATCTGATCATTCTCACCTGTGTGGATGGCCTCTATGACCGCGATCCGTCAGAACCCGGCGCACAGCTTGTTGAGACCGTTGAAGATGTCAGTGAGTATCTGGCCGTCACCAGCGGTACCAGCCAGTTAGGCAGCGGCGGCATGTTGACCAAGATGCAGGCTGCAAATATGGCCCAGAATGCGGGCTGCACCACCCTCATATCCAGGGGCATTCTGGACCGACCAATCTCATCTGTACTCGCCGGGGAGCGACCTCACACGCGCTGCGTAGCTAAGTCCACACCCTCCTCCAGCTGGACAATATGGCTGACCGACCGCCTGCAGATGGCTGGAAGCCTGGTACTGAAGCAGGCAGCAGCCGACGCCCTTGAGACCAGTGACCACGGCATTTCGTGTCGCGATGTCTTGTCGCTGCACAGCGATTTTCAGAAAGCAGACGTCCTGCACATCTATGACGAACAGGGTGTTGAACGCGCAAGGGGACTGTCTAACCTCTCATCAGATGAGGCCAGACTGATCGCGCAAAACCCAGATCGCTCCGTGAAAGAACTGCTGGGTTACCAGACCGCAGGCCGGCTGGTTAACCACAACAACCTGGTTCTCCTTGAAGACCACCACCTGCCGTGGGAGCAACCGGACAATCCGCTGCGGGTCATTACCCCCCTGATGAACCCGCGCTCGGCCCAGTGACAAATTAATACACACAGCCGGGCAGGGCCAGCTCCGGCTGAAGAGGCCAAAGCCAATGAATGAGCTTCACGATCGAGTACTGGTGTCCTTACGCAGAATTATTCGGGCTACAGACATACACTCCCGAAAATTAGGCAAGGAGACCGGGCTGACAACCCCGCAACTCGTTGTTATGCGAGCTGTAGCGCAGCAGGAGCGACCCGTGGCGACAGATATTGCACACTCGGTAAGCCTGAGCCAGGCCACGGTCACCAACATCCTGAATCGTCTGGAGCACCATGGACTGATTCAACGCGCGCGCAGCGCCAGTGACAAGCGACGCATCAACATCAGCCTCACTGCCCAGGGCAACAGCCTGCTGGAGGCAGCCCCGCAACCATTACAGGAGAACTTCATCGAACGTTTCAGCGCGCTCGAAACCTGGGAAAGACATCAGCTGGTTGCCTCCCTGGAGCGACTGGCATCCATGATGGATGCCGAACATCTGGACGCTGCCCCGGTGCTCACCGCAAGCGAAGAAATGCAGTAGCGCCTGCTGAAGCCCTTTGCAGGCCGTGGCCGATTTAAGCTACCTGCAACATGGCTCGCAGCATCCAGGCTGTCTTCTCGTGGATGCGCATCCGATCCGAGATCAACGCCACCGATGATTCGTCCTCACCCGCTTGTGCTTTTGTCAGAACCTCGCGACAGGTGCGCACCACCTGCTCGTGGGAGGCTTTCAGAATCTTTACCATCTCCTGAGCAGATGGAATGCCATCAACCTCTGCAATGCTGCTCAGCTGGGCAAACTGTTTGTAGGTGCCAGGGGCACTCACGCCCAATGTGCGAATTCGCTCAGCGATGTCGTCAACAGCCACAGCCAGCTCCGTATAGTGCTCCTCGAACAACAAATGCAGTTCGCGGAACTGTGGACCGGTGACGTTCCAGTGAAAGTTGTGCGTCTGCAGGTACAGGGTATAACTGTCCGCAAGCAGGCGCTTCAGTCCCTGCGCTATCTCCGCGCGATGCTCTGGATCTATACCAATGTTGACTGCTTCCATTTCCTGATTACCCGTTTGATTGCGAGCCCCTACAATAACTGCACATCAATCATTGTTGAAATCAATAGTTATTATTACTTCGATAGTTGTCGCCTATGAAGCATTCCGGGATCAAACGACACTTTGATTCCCAGCCGGAACAGCACAAACTGTGTTTTGTCGAATCATTGTCCATTTTATGTCCAATTATACTTCCAATTAATTCAATTTATTCTTGACATAATCTAGACAATTCCCTACGTTTGTCTAACTCAAACAGGGAATTATTAGCCAAATGGATACCAACACATACCGCCGTCGACAAAGTCATGCAAAAAGCCACGCAATCGCCGTTGCCGGCCAACAGGAAATTCGCCCGCTGGTTGCTGGCTCACTGGTCGCCGTTCTCGCGATCTGGCTGACTGCAGCGGCGACCATCACCGCAGTCGTCGCTTCGTGACGCGCGCCAGCCCAAACGACTGGCGCCGCGCGAGGATGTGCGTGCCCACATCATCCGTGAGGGCTGTCGAGATTATGTCGTAGAAATTTTTGGAGAAAACAGCGCAGGACTGCTCCGCCGTCGGGGCAAGCCCCTGCTGAGCTGAGGGCGGGTGAAACACTATGGTTGTACCGTGACTGAGAGACATATACCTTAGCCCTTCTGACTTTTTGAGGTGGGTTGAACATCGTAAGTACACCTGGGTACTTATCTCGCGAACAGCGCTGGAGCCCATCACCAAATCATGTTCACCGACACATCTCGGCGAGTTCTCTATCAACGGGTGACCCAGCAAAAAGGCTGCGAAGCGCCCACCTGCTGGTGTGATCAGACCATGACAGCAGAAAATCCCGGGTACAGAAAGAGACAATGAGTTAACGTGGCAAGCATCGCGTTTTTTGTCAGCTCAATGCAAGGCGGTGGCGCTGAGCGAGTGGCTGCGCTGCTGTCCAACGAGTGGGCAGCTGGCGGACACGACGTGGTGTTAGTGCCAACCTATTCGGCCCGGGGCGAGTGCGCCTACCCGCTGCAACCTGAGGTAAAGCTCGAGTTTCTTGCCGATCGGGTTTCAGCTGGCGGTCGAGGTATAAAGGCACAACTTCAGCGTCTTTATGAAGTTCGCAAACTTGTTAAAGAAGTTAACCCAGACGTTATTGTTTCGTTCCTTACACGAGTGAATATCAGCGTCCTGCTGGCTACATGGGGATTGAAAATTCCAGTTTTCGTCTGTGAACGCAATTATCCACCCGCCGTAACAAGGAGTTGGATAGAACGCTTATCGCGCCGCTGGCTGTATCGTCAAGCCAGGGCTGTTGTGATGCAGACTGATAAAGGGGTGAAGTGGGTCGAGGAATTCTGCCCTGGAGCCCGCGCTGTAAAAATCGTTAATCCTGTTGTCTATCCAGTGCCCGCGCGTCAAGAGCAGCTAAGCATGGATAGCCTCATTGATGAGGGTGACCGGGTAGTGCTCGCTGTCGGTCGTCTTCATCCGCAGAAGCGATTCGATATGTTGCTGAACGCCTTTGCACAAGCTGCCGCAGAGTCTAAGGGTTGGCGCCTGGTGGTACTGGGAGAAGGGGATGAACGCCAGCGGCTTGAAGCTTCAGCAGAACAACTGGGGTTATCCAACGCTGTAATTTTTGCAGGCATAGCAGGCAATATGTCGCAGTGGTACCAGCGCGCTGATCTTTTTGTGATGACATCTCTCTATGAAGGCTTCCCAAATGCGCTTCTCGAAGCGATGGCCCATGGTGTTGCTGTTATCAGCGTGGATTGCGATACGGGACCCGGTGAAATCATAGATTCTGGTCAAAATGGCCTGCTTGTCCCCATGAGCGACGGTGTGCACGGCGTCGCGGAAGCGATGAGAAAACTGATGGATGACAGTGGCGAGCGTGCCAGACTGGGGCTCAACGCGAAGGCAACCCGCAGCGCGTATAACCTCTCTGCAGTGGCCCGGCAATGGGAAAAGCTTTTTAGCATCCAACAGTTGTCACCGAACCCCAGACCAGATCAGGATACACTCACTTCATAAGCGGCTTATGTTGCGCCTTCACCCGCCGCGCGAGCATCGAGCTCCTGCCGGATCGTCTTTCCTGCCAGCAGAAAATGGGCGCCCGCCCAGAAGTAAGCGAGGGTTGCGATCAGGATAGCGTACTGCAACGAGTCTGAACCAAATGTTGGGCTCAACAAATCACTGAGCACACCCACCAGAAAGGGACCCAGGCCAAGACCGATTATGTTCAACACAAACAGCAGCATCGCTGAGGCCATAGCCCGCATCGGGGCTGGCGCAAGGTTTTGAATAGTACCGAATGCAGGACCCAGCCACAGCGAGTTGAGCAGGCTGGGTACCACAAAAATCGCAATCGCCAGATAAGGGTTGGCAACCAGCATACCGACCAAGTAGAACGGAAACGCAATGAGCACCCCGGCCGCAGGCAGCCAGGTGTACCAGCGACGATCTTTTATGGCCAGGCGATCTGCCAGAGTACCGCCGAGAAAGGTGCCGATTGCACTGGCAACACCAATAACCAGACCAAAATAGGTTGCGGTTTCAGCAATACCAAGCTCATGAATCCGAATAAAGTAGGCTGGCAACCATTGGCCGAGCCCATAGCCGACAAATGAGGTCAGGGCGCCGCCCATGGCGATGTGGATCATTGCTTTACTGCGCCCGAGCGTTCTAAGCGAATCGCGCACCGGAGGTTGTTTACTCGGCGCCGCCGACCCAACATCTGACATTCCCCGAATGGGTTCGCGGACTGATAATTTAACGAGCACCGCCAGCGCGATACCTGGAATACCCGCGACAAAAAAAGCCGTTCGCCAACCATACAACTCGGCAACCCAGCCGCCGATCAGATAACCAAGAATACTGCCAATGGGTATCCCCAGGGCATAAATCGACAGAGCAGAGGCGCGTTCATGCGGCGGGTAGTAGTCTGCGATAATGGAATGTGCCGGGGGCGAGCACCCTGCTTCGCCCACACCAACGCCGATTCTTGCGGCCAGCATCTGCCAGAAATTCTGCGCAAGTCCGCACAACGCTGTCATGCCACTCCAAATCGTCAGCGCAGCGGTAATGATAGACACCCGATTCGCTCGATCAGCCAGACGTGCCAGGGGAATGCCAAGTACGGTGTAAAACACGGCAAATGCCAGACCAGTCATCAAGCCGATTTGGGTATCGTTTAACCCAAGGTCCACTTTGATCGGTTCAGCAAGAATAGTAACAATCTGCCGGTCCAGGAAGTTGAACACGTAAACCACAACAAGTACGCACAGGACGTAGGTGCGGTAACGTGTATCTACGGGCGCGACTGCACCCGCTTCAGCGGTTGTCTGCATCGGAATTACCCCAGTTCTTCAATAACCTGTTCTTTGATAGAAAGTTCGCTAACGGAAAGTTTGCCGATACAACTGACGCAGACTGCACTCCCGCGCGCTACCCTAAAAGGCTGCCACAATCACCACCATCTGGTAATCACAGAAAGCGTATACGGAAAATACGAACGAAGGGCTGACATTAGTTTGCCAACTGTGATATTTGTTTAGCTCTAATCAACCCTGGATTGCCGTTGCAGGCAGCTTCGGGGCCAGACTGAAGCAAAAATTCTTTATCGGGGGGAAGAAAGATGACACAGAAGTTCACGGCGGAATTGGATGTTGTGGTGGTGGGCGCAGGTTTCGCGGGTATGTACCTGATTCACAAACTGCGTGGGCTTGGCTACTCCGTGCGGGCTTTTGATAGTGCCAGCGATGTTGGAGGTACCTGGTACTGGAATCGTTACCCTGGTGCCCGCTGTGATGTGCGCAGCCTGGAGTATTCGTTCTCTTTCGACCCGGAGCTTGAGCAGAGCTGGGAATGGAGCGAGAAGTTTTCCACTCAGCCTGAAATCCTGCGCTACGCCAATCACATAGCTGACCGATACAACCTGCGACCGGATATTCAATTCAATACCCGCATAGAATCACAGACATGGGACGATGATCGCGCCCGCTGGACCGTGACAACCAACACCGGCGACGTTATCGACGCACAGCATGTTGTGCTTGCCGTAGGCACATTGTCTGCTCCGAAGCTGCCCGAGATACCGGGTATCGAAACCTTCAAAGGCGAGTGGTACCAGACCCAGAAATTCCCCAAAGAAGGGGTTAATTTTTTCGGCAAACGTGTCGCCGTCATCGGCACGGGCTCTTCGGCGATTCAATCCATCCCCGAAATAGCCAAGACCTGTGAGCAGCTCACGGTCTTTCAACGAACACCTAACTTCTCGTTTCCCGCGGGTAACCGGCCGCTGGGCAGGAAGGAAGTTGATGACACAAAATCTGATTACCCCGCCGTTCGACAGGAAGCCAGAGAATCATTTTTCGGCCAGACCGGACCTGAAGCAACGCAATCTGCGCTTGCAGTGAGCGCGGAAGAGCGCACCAGAAAATATCAGGAGGGTTGGAACGACGGCCAGCTGATCAGCATCCTCGGCGCCTATGACGACCTCATCACAAACAAAGAGGCAAACGACTCTGTAGCTGAGTTTGTACGCAACAAAATTCGTGAAATTGTGAAAGACCCGGTCACAGCAGAAGCACTCTGCCCTTATAACCATCCAGTCGGCACTAAACGTCCCTGTCTCGATACGGGCTATTACAACACTTTTAATATGCCGCACGTGCGGCTTGTCGATCTGCTCAAAACCGAGATCGTGGAGATCACTGAAACTTCCATCAAAACAACAGCTGAAGACCTCGAATTCGATATTATTATTTACGCCACGGGTTTCGACGCCATGACAGGTTCAATCGTCAATATCGATACCCACGGGCGCGGTGGCGTATCACTCAAGGAGCAGTGGCAGGATGGCCCGGCGACCTATCTCGGTCTGATGGTCGCCGGTTTCCCGAACCTGTTCACAGTCACCGGGCCGCAAAGTCCATCGGTGCTATCGAACATGATGGTTTCCATAGAACAACACGTCGACTGGATCACCGACTGCATTGAGCATCTGCGCAAACAGGGTCTGCGCACTATTGAAGCCACCCCGCAGGCGCAAAGCGAATGGGTGGCCCATACCAACGAAGTTGCAGCAGATACCTTATATCCGCTTGCCAACTCCTGGTACATGGGTGCAAACGTGCCCGGCAAGCCACAGGTGTTCCTGCCCTACATCGGCGGCGTTGGGCTTTATCGCGAAAAATGCGACGAGATTGTTGCAGCGGGCTACAAGGGATTTGCGTTATCCAACTGACTGGCGTCTAACGATAACCCGGCGGCGGTTGATAGCCGCCGAATTCCTGTGCCATAAGGCGCGCAAATTCGATTGTAGTACGGTCGCTGAATTCAGCGCCAATAGCCTGGAGCCCGATGGGTAAACCGGCCTTCGATAAACCGCTGGGGAAAACCGTACTCGGCAGATAACTCAGCGTCGCAAGACCTGCCCAGAATACCTGTTCAAAATAGGGGCGCTGCTCCCCATTGACTGGAATCGTTCGGGTACCAAGAGTACCCTGATCCTGCTTGAACGCGGGCGTCGCTGCGGTTGGACAGATCAGTACATCCCATTGTTTGAAAAAATTCTGCCAGGCCAGTCGCAATCCCCCACGATGGCCGTCGAGTCTCTGATAATCAAAAAAAGACAGCTTGCTGGCAGCGCCTGTGGTCATGCCGTCGAGTATGCCCAGATAAGTCTCGTGAGCGGCTTTGGCAGCAAAGCCAGGCCGTGCTGAATCTGAGACTTTTGCACCCAGACTCGACAGCTGCGTGCCGATCAGATCAATCCGTTCAACAATTTCCTGACTGACCGGAGCCATCGTATCGTCAGGCCACAGAGCCACGCGCAAACCCTTCAAAGACTGCATTCGCGGCTCTGGTAATTCCAGCCGCCAGCCTGGCGACATCAGGCGATGAGCACCTGCAACCACATCAAGTGCCATCGAAAGATCATCTGCGCTACGTGCCATAGGGCCTACCACAGCGAGATCAGGATGTTGGGGGTTTGCGGGCACACCCGGTGGTTGATGCCCACGCGACGACACTATGCCAAGGGTCGGCTTATGCCCGTAGACACCGCAGAAATGTGCCGGGTTACGAATAGATCCGCCGATATCAGAACCGCTTTCTAATCCCGTAAGACCAGCGGCAAGGGCCGCCGCGGAACCGCCTGACGACCCTCCAGGCGTGCGGGTCAGATCCCAGGGGTTGTTAGTGGTGCCATATATATCGTTGAAACTCTGAAAATCACCCAGATTTAGGGGAACGTTCGTTTTCCCGAGGAAAAGCGCTCCCGCAGATTTAAACCGTTCAACTACCGCCGAATCCGCTGACGCAATGTTCTGTGCAGCCTCGGGTATACCCCAGGTCGTCGGTAGACCTGCAATATCGTAAGATTCTTTAATGGTCATCGGCAGGCCGTGCAGAGGACCGGCGATCTGGCCTTTTGCCATAAGACTGTCAGCTCTTCTGGCTGCTTCAAGGGCGCGATCGAAATCCCGCACTACAATGGCGTTCAACTTCTTGTCGTACTGCTCGATACGGGCAATGAAATAGCGCGCGAGTTCCTCGGAGCCGATCTCCTTGTTACGCAGCATCGCTGCCAGATCGACGGCTGCCAGGAAGCCGAGCTCGTCAACGGGCGCCGAAGCCAATGCGGACAAAGGCTGGGCGCCTGCTGCTGCAGCTGCCACCAGGGTAGTACCAGCTTGCAGAAATTTTCGTCTTGTTGTTGTTTGATCCATGGTCTCCCCCCTTGTGATCAGAAAAATTTTAGCTACTGGCACGCAGCACGGCTAGGCACTGGCGTTTAACCAGCCTTTCCTTCAACGTGGAACAACTTGTTGTATATGGACCATTGATTGTCGGTCCTGAGCAATGACAACGTGTCCAGAAACGTCAGTCCAAGATAGTCATCTCGGACCCGGGTAACGGCTGTATCGCCCGCAATATCGAGAGAAAGAATTTCACACCTTGCCGGCTCGCCTTTGTCCCTGGGTGATGGCTGCTGGCTGGTTACAAAAGCCGCAAAATCGTCGACGGACATTTCGTGTAGCCCATCTTCCAGGTAACCGGTGATTTTTGCACTCGGGTGAAACGCGGCCTGGGTCTTTGCCGCACTTGATTCATACATCCCCTCGAAATAAATCTGAACTATGTTTTCGATCTGCTGCTTGTCATTCATGGCCTGGCCTGTGTAACACGTATGCTGTTGACTGACAGCCAGTTAAACGCATTCTTAAAGATCTTGCCATCTTTCATGATCAGCTCAAAGTTCCCGACCCGGACGGTGCCAGCATTTCAACAACGTTCTGCGTCAATTGTCGCAGCGTCAGGCCAGCAGAGCGCCACTTATTAACAGCGGAGCCGCAGCATGCCGTCGTTGATTTACCACGGTTGTACAAACATTTTCCCTTGGCTGCTGTCATCGCGGTACGCTAAAGTCCGGTTACCCAGTTCGTAACAAAAAGCCAATTGCATTTTAGAAACTGGCGATCGCCCTGTGGCCAGAGGCCGGAATTTTCGTAAGAAACAGGAAAGACCATGAAAGTTGGACTAGCATTTGCCAGCAGCATCGCCCAGAACCATGACAATTCAATGGATCTCTGTCGCAGGGCAGAGGCCGCAGGCTTTGAGTCACTCTGGGGCGGTGAGCACGTGATCATGCCGGATGCCATCGCGTCCAAATATCCTTATACGCCCGACGGAAAAATTCCAGCAGCACCTGAGACACCCATTCCAGATCCGCTCATCTGGCTTGCGTTTGCGGCTGCGGCCGCACCCACCTTGCGCCTCGGCACCTGCATATTGATCGTGCCTCAGCGAAATCCACTTATCCTGGCTAAAGAGCTGGCTACCCTGGATCAACTGTCCGGAGGAAGGGTGGAACTGGGCCTCGGTGTGGGTTGGATGCAGGAAGAATTTGATGCATTGGGCATTCCCTGGGAGCGACGCGGGGCACGCAATGACGAGTATATTGAAGCCATGCGTGCACTTTGGGCAGGCCCGCATGCGGAATATCATGGTGAATTTGTCTATTTTGAGCCCGCAACCTGCAGCCCCAGGCCCGTGAACGGAGACATCCCGGTCATTGTCGGTGGCGATTCTGAAGCCGCGGTACGCCGCGCGGCACGCATCGCTGACGGTTACTTCCCTGGCGAGGGTGACGCTGATCGGCTGGCTGGATTAATAGCCCGGGTCAAACAGGCGACGGAAGATGCAGGTCGCGACCCCGCTGAACTCGAAATCAATGCCATGTTTGGTGCGCAATTTGCTGACCCCGCAGCGGGGGTCGCGCAAATGGCCAGCCTGGGGGTAGACAGAATTATGGTGCCGGCGTTTTTCTTTGCCGGCGACGGTGGGCTGGACCGTATGGAAGCGTTTGCCGAAACCGTCATGCCACTGACCGGGCGTTAAAGCCCGCTTAACTAGCCGCGGACAAAGTCCCGGATCACGCTGCCTGGACGCACGCCGGTGTGTTCACCTTTTTCAATGATCACCTCACCACCAACAAGGGTTGCATCATAACCCCTGGCTTTAACAACAAACCGCCCACCGCCGTGAGGAAAATCGTTCACGTATTCCGGCTGACAAGTGCTCAGGTTGTCATAATCGATAACGTTAATGTCCGCATGCCATCCTTCTTTCAGCTGACCACGCTCTTTTAAGCCAATGATTTCCGCTGACTTTCCTGTGATTCTATGAATGGCCTCGGGAAGCGAATAAACGCCTTGTTTGCGAGTGAGTTCACTCAGCAGAACTGTGGGCGAATCTGTGTCGGTGAAGAAGCCCACATGCGCGCCTGCGTCTCCCAACATCGGTACCACATGCGGCAACTGCATGTATTTCCACTGGTTTTCCAGGTTACCGCCAAACATCCAGTAATTGAAAAATTCCTTGCCCTGTGAAGCCAGTAAGCGCTCGACATAGACTTCCACCGGATCTTTACCCGCAGCCTCTGCAAGCTGCTTAAGACTTGCCTTGCGAGCGAAGTCGAGATCTGGCGTTTCATCATTGCCAAATGGATGCAGCATAGGTGCCAAGCCTTCCATGTCACCCGCTTCGATACCTTCGGCAATCAGCCTGGCACGCTGAGATTCGTTGCGCAGCACATCCACCCGATCAGCAATCGTGGGTAATGCCATGAGTTCTTTCCATGCACTGGATTTTTTTGTGAACGGCGATAACTGCGCCAGGCCAAAAAACGCACCGCTGGGACGCGTGTGACAGATACTGGCTAAGCGCCTGCCACCTTCATTCTGCTGCTCGAGAAACTCACCCCAGCGAGAGACACCGCCATCACCTTGAGCACCTGTGCCGCCAGAGAACAGGACCTGACAACCCAGCTCTGTGCCGTCCCGGAACATCTGCAGTTCTGTTTCATAACGCGTCTGCATGTCGTTCGCAGATTGAAACAGAGCGCCGATACCACCACCAGCAATTACCGCTTCCTGAATCGCTTTGGTTTCCCGCAGGTCCGCCCAGGTCCCCGGGGTGCAGCGACCATCCGGGACGGTGTGCAGTAGAAAGCGCGAAGTCGAGAATCCAACCGCACCTTCTTCAACTGACTGCTGAACCATCTGCGCGATGTGTTCAAGTTCTTTATCAGAAGCCTGAACCCCTTCGTCCATGCTGCGATCACCCATCGCTTCATAACGAATCGCAGAATGACCTGCCAAACCGACCACGTTCAAGGCGGGTTGTAAGGCCTGCACGGAATCCAGGTATTCACCGTAACTGGTCCAGTTCCAGGGGAGCCCATCCATAATTGCATCAGCGGCAATGTCTTCGACAGATTCCATCAGCTCCGCCAAATAGCGTCTGTTTTTCGGGCTGCAGGGCGCAAAAGTGACACCGCAGTTGCCGATCATCGCGGTGGTCACGCCATGATATGAACTGGAGCTCATAAGCGGATCCCAGCCTACCTGGGCATCCAGGTGTGTATGCAGATCAACAAACCCGGGGGTAACCACTTTGCCAGTGGCATCAATAGTCCGCGCCGCCGTCGCGCCGCTCAAATCGCCTATCCGCTGAATGCGTCCGTTGGAAACGGCAATGTCTGCATGAACCGCATCTGCGCCGCTACCGTCGACAACGGTGCCCCCGGAAACAATTAAATCGTATTCCACTGCTTTCTCCCCTGGCTGTATATTTCATCTGCAACGATTTGTATCTCGAAAACCTTGTTCAGGTCAAGATTGGCCATGAGATAAGTAGCACCGCCGGCAAGAGGCGGCTAAACTTGCGCGACTCCCTTCGCTGACAAACATGCGGATAGGTTCAGGTTTCTATGCTGAAGACTCGCGACATGGTGCTGTACTCGCTACCCGCAGCTGCAGCAGGTTACATGTTGACCCTCCTGGGCTTATACGTGATGAAGTATTCCACCGACGTGCTGCTGATCGCGCCGGCGATTATGGGTACTATTTTTGGCCTTTCTCGCATCTGGGATGCGGTAACCGACCCATTAGTAGGTTATCTCAGCGATAAAACCCGCCTGAACTTCGGTCGTCGCCGCAGCTGGATACTGGTAGGCGCAATACCCGCAGCTCTGGCTTACTACATGCTGTTCGCCAGTCCGACGGACCTCAGTGAAGTTGAATCCGCAATATGGATGGGCGTAGCCGTTTTCGCGTTTTATACTGCTATGACCTCCATCATGGTGCCGCAATTATCCTGGGGGGCGGAACTTTCAAAAGACTACTTTGAGCGCAATAAAATCTACGGCATCCGCCAGGCTGCCATTGTGGTGGGCGGAATATTCGGCCTGCTGACAGTAGGCTGGCTGACTTCAGTGGAGACCAGCGACCTGAATGCTGTGCGGGAGCTTGCTCCGTCTATTGCCATATACGCGGGCATCGCCCTGATTGTGCTGTGCACCGCCACTGTGCTGATGCTGAAAGAGAACACAGGGCAGATCCAACCACCCGCTCGAGGCATATGGGGTGCCGGTTCCGATGTCGGGAAAAACCGCTACGCACGCATCCTGTTCGCCGTCACTTTCATAGAAAATATCGGCGGGGCTGCAATTGGTGCGGCGGCATTGTATGTGGCGCAATACGTGATGGGCATGGTGGAAATTGCACCCTATTCCATCATTACCTACATGATCACTTCGACCCTGGCCATTCCGTTATGGGTGCGCCTGGCCAAGCGCTTCGGTAAGGTCAAACTGTGGTTCTGGGCAATGATCGGCACCGCATTTTCTTTCAGCGGCATGTTCGCGCTGGCATTTATCGAAACAACAGCAGTTCAGGTCACCTGGCTGATGTTCCTGTCTGTCATGTGTGGGTTCTTCGCCGGTTGCGGCAATACCATTGGTCCATCGGTCGCCAGTGACGTTATCGACTACGATGAGCTGTTGACTGGCGAACGAAAAGAAGGTGTCTACTTTGCCGCATGGAATTTCGCCCTCAAAAGTGCGAGTGGCGTCACGCTGATGTTTACCGGCTTTGTCCTCAGCGCTGCCGGATTTGTACCCAATGAAGAACAGACTCGCGTGGTAGAACTGGCCATGTGTGCGCTTCTCGGCTTGTTTCCGCTGGCATGTTATCTGATAGGCGCTGCGCTGTTTACGCGATTTGATTTAGATGAAGCCGCGCATGCAGAGATTCGCGCTCAACTTGATGCCCGCGCTAATTAGGTGGCCACAGGTACTATTATCGTTTCGCCGCTTGCCAGCCCGCTTCGTATCTGCACAAGTTCTGCCCGCGTGTTACCTAAACGCACAAATCGTCGCTGGTCCCCGCCCGCTTCGCGCACGTAAACAAAGCTGAGCTGGCCCGCACGCTGCACCGCATTTACAGGTACCCATATACCCTCCACAGCCGACACAGGGATAGACAACCTGGCAAACATGCCGGGGAACAGGCCAGCCGCACTGGCCAGACGGGCTTTAAGAACAAATGTCCTTGACGTTGGATCTGCCGCGGGGACAATTTCTTCGACCACTGCTGTCAGATGGCCGTCCACCGCGTCAATCTGCGCTGCAAGCTCAGTGCCTAGCTGAACATATTGGATAAGAGACTCCCGCACAGTCGCCTCAACCCGCATCTGCCCGGGATTGAAGAGCTTAAGCAGTGGTTGACCCGGGGATGCCATATCACCGGCTTCAACATAATGTTCAACAACCGTGCCGCTCATCGGCGCGCGTATCAGCGAATAATTCATCGCTGCGCTGGCTTCCGCCACCGCCCGTTGCGCGCGTTCTTCGAGGGCTACGGCGCGACGGGTTGCAGTGACCGCCTGGTCTAAGGCTGCCGCGGACACGCTGCCCTGCTCACGCAGTGATGTCATTCGAGACAAATTAAGCTGCGCCTCTTCCAGCCCAGCTCTGGCCGCCTCAGCTTCCTGCACGCGCTGTTCACGCACGGCCGCCAGAGCTTCGTCATCCAGCTCAATCAATACGTCCTGCGCGGTTACAGCGTCGCCTGGGTGAACGTTGATGCGAAGAATGGTTGCCATTATGCGCGATGCCAGCATCGTATCGCTGGTGGCCTGCACAGTACCCGCGACTTGTTCAACCGCAGGCATTGATTGCGCTGCGACGACCACAGCAGTACCGGGAATCTGCACTTTGTGACTATCATTCGTCGCTGAAATTTTGTCGTGGAATACACCGGCAAAGTAAGCAAGCAGCAAACCAAGCCCCAGGATTGCGAGCGCCAACATAAGATATCTAACGCTTTTACTCATACCTTGTCTCCATAAACAAGCTGATAAACCACGGGCACAATGAACAGGGTAAAAGCTGTGCTTGCAAGCACGCCAAATATCACCGCCCAGGCAAGCCCGCTGAAAATAGGGTCCAACGTAATCACAAGGTTACCCAGCATCGTTGTACCTGCAGTCAGCAAAACGGGACGTGCGCGCGCAAGACCTGAATTGACAAGTGCTTCAGTAAGCGGCGCCCCCCGGGTCAGATCCTGCTGCACAAACTCAACCAGCATCAGCGAATTTCGAACGACAATACCCGCAAGCGCTATCATCCCGATCATGGCTGTAGCCGTGAAAAGAACCGGGTCAGCGTATTCTCCAACCTGACCCGATGCCAGCACGTTCAGAAACCAGAACCCAGGCATAATACCTACCGCCGTCAACGGAATGGATAACATGATGATCCCAGTGAGGGTCGCCAAACCAGTTTGCAAACGCACCACAATAAAAATACCCAGTATGGCTACGCCGAAAGCGATGCCTAAATCGCGAAATACCCGCAGGGTTATATTCCATTCGCCCTCACCAGCCCACGACAGTGTGACGTCAGCGGGCAGTTGCCAGGGCTGACCACCGCCGGAGTTGAAAAACGTGCGGCCTTCGACGGGACGCGCCAGCTCTGCCGCAGAACCTGACAGATCGCGGTCAGCATCTATGTCGTAGATGATTGCAGCAGGTACGCGCCCCGCAACCTCAGCAAATGTGTAAGCCACGCGTTGCAGATCCTTGTGATACACAGGCTGGTCGCCAGGAACGTTTTGCAACGTGCCTAATTCACCTAACGCAACCATTGGCGTTGGCGCATTACTCACACCGCCACGACTGCGAACTTTTGCAATGCCAGGCAACCCCTCGACATGCAGAGACATCAGTTCATCACGGCGCGCATAAGGCACGCGTACAACAACGGGCAGTGGGTTTACTTCATCCTCAACCCCTGCATAGGTTGCGGTATGGCCATTGATCGCTACTTCCAATGCGGTTGCGATGCTTTGCGCACTGATACCCGACAAAGCAGCCTTCTCCTGATCCGGCACAAAGATCAGTCTTTGCGACTGATCCGCGGCGCTGATGTCCACATCAACTACGCCAGGCTCTTTACGCAGCCTCGCAGCGGTTATTGTGGCGGCATCAATCAGGGTCTGATAAGAGGTTGTTGGCGTGCCGTAATGCTCGGCGACCAGGGTAGCGACAACTGGCGGCCCCGGTGGTACTTCTACCAGTTTTACATTGACACCGTACGCCTCAGCAATCGACGCCAGTTCAGGCCGCAGGCGCAAAATAAGGGCATGGGATTGATCTTCGCGCGCCAGCTTATCAGCCAGGGTTATCCGCAGTTCCGCCTCGTTAGGGCGCCCCCGCAGATAGTAGTGCCGCACCAGACCGTTAAAATCCATGGGCGAGTGTGATGCGCTGAAGGTGCTCACTGTCTTTACCTCAGGCACACCCTGTAAGAAGGTCGCTATACTTGTAACCACCGCTTCAGTGCTTTCCAGCGTCATCGTTTCCGGCGCATCTACGACCACTTGAAATTCGTTTTTATTGTCGTAAGGCAGCAGTTTTAACGGGACCAGCCGCAGCAGTGGCAACGACAGGGCAAGCAGGAACAGGAGCGCTGTCAGGCCAAGGAATATCCAGGATTTCTTGCGATTGTCCAACATCGGGCGCAGCAGGCGTTCGTAAACGCCATACAGCCCGCTGCGACTGATCGGCTGACCACCAGATTTTGATTTCAGCAACAGGCTGCCCAGCCATGGTGTGACCAGGAAAGCTACCGCTGTGCTCATAACCACAGCCACCGGCACATTGAATGCCATAGGGGACATGTAAGGTCCCATCATGCCGGTAATAAAAGACATAGGTGCAAACGCGATGATCACCGCCAGCGTGGACATCAGCAGCGGCATGCGAATCTCGAAGATCGCGTTACTGATATCCGAGTCAGCAGATGCACTTCGTCCAAGATGGCGTTCAATATTATCAACCCCGGTGATTGGATCGTCGACAAGCAAACCGAGCGCCAGGATAAGCGCGAACAACGTGACACGGTTTATGGTGTAACCGGCAAAATAACCCAGTGTGAGCGTCAGGCCATAACAGATCGGGACCGCAAGCGCGACTACCAGCGCTGCTCGCCAACCGAGAACAAAACCGATCAAGACCACAACCGTTGCCACAGCCACCCCGAGGCTTGCGACCAGGTCACCTATTTTCTGGTCTGCGGTAGCGCCATAGTCGCGCGTGGTCTCTACGAATACCCCTGCGGGAAACAGGTCCCTGTCGGCTTTTTCCAGGTGGATGGCAAGCTCTTGCGCCACCCTGACCGCATTGCTGCCTTTTTTCTTAGCGATCGCAATATGCACTGCCGGATAGCGCTGCATACCATGGCGGGCATGAGCAGGTCCAAAGCCAATCCAGTGGTAGCTGGCTGGCGCGGGAGGACCGTCAAGCACATCGGCAACATCGTCCAGCGGTACCGGCACGCCGTCGAGTACATTAACCGTTAGTTGCGCCAGCGCATCGATATCCTGAATTCGCGCGTCGACCTCCACGCGGATTTCGTCGTTCGCCAGCTGCAGACTGCCCGTTGGCTGCCGGATGTTGGAGGCTGACAGTGCAAACAGAATATCAGCGATATCCGTTTGCCGGGCAACCATCGCGGTAGGATCCAGATTCACTCTGAACTGGCGTGTGCGACCACCAATGACTTCAATTCGATTGGTATCGGTGACAGTCTGCAGCGAGATAGCCAACTCATCAGCCAGACGGCGTAATTCGTAATCGTCGACTGCCGGCGTATCGCTCCACAGCGTCGCTATGACAATGGGCACGTCGTCAATTTCTACGGGTTTCACCACCCAGTTTGTGACCGCTTCCGGAATGATGTCCTGATTGGAGAGTATTTTGTTATACAGCTTTACCAGTGAATCTTCGCGATCCTCACCGACAAAAAATCGTGTTGTCACCACAGCACCACCATCTTCAGAGATGGAATAGACGTGCTCCACGCCATCAATCTGAGTGAGCACTTTCTCCAGAGGTGTGGTGACAAGCCGTTCCACCTGACGAGCACTGAGCGTTGGCGCCGTGATTAAAATATCCGACATAGGCACAACAATCTGCGGCTCTTCTTCGCGTGGCGTCTGCAGCAGGGCAAAACTTCCCACGCCTAAAGCCAGGATCAGAATCAGAACGGGCAGCCCGCCGTTAAGGCTGGCCGATACCACTCGGGAAACAAAACCTTTGTTATCAGCCATAGCTGTGTATTACGGGGTAAAAACAGAAGAGGAACGCTAGCATACCTGACGCAACAGTGAGACTAAGCATATTCCACGAGGGGTAACAGCGGCGACGCAGGCGTATTTTAGGCAATACAAACATCAGCGCGAGAACAAACACCATGCAACCGCTCCCACATCACTATGAAGTAAAAGCTTCTGGTCACAGCTCAGATTCAGTCACCCTGACCAGTGAGGGATTGGCAGATATTCAAAGCGCTCCGCCCGCAGAGTTTGACGGACCTGGAGACCAGTGGTCGCCTGAAACACTGCTGCTGGCCGCGGTGGCTGATTGTTTCATTCTGTCTTTTCGCGCCGTCGCGGCTGCTTCCAACTTCACATTCACATCGTTGGACTGTGTCACTCAGGGAACGCTGGACAGAGTAGATCGCATTACTCGATTTACCGACATCGTCAATACAGTAACGCTGACCATGCCAGCTGACGGTTCCGACACACTTGCACACAGACTGCTGGAAAAGGCGGAGGAAGTTTGCCTGATCAGTAATTCACTCAGTGCCAAGGTACAACTGGTCACCAAGGTTGTGCACGCCGCCTGAGAGACAAGTTACCTGCAGCAAACACATCTCCGACATCCTTCAACATCTGAACATTGCAACACCAGGTCAGACAGGTCTGTTACCCACCTGACACACGAGATGGTCATCACTGATACTGGGCTTTAGACATTTTCAAGATCTGTACCCCTTGTTTCCGTCAGCATCCACACCGATATTAATGTCAACACCGATGCCAGGGCGATATAGGCGGAGATATAAATAACCCCGAATTCGCCCCACAGGATAGTGGCAATGGTGGGCGCCAGAGCGCCGCCCAGGATGGCACCCAGCTGGTAGCCTAACGAAGCCCCCGAGTAACGGACCTGGACACTGAACAATTCCGCCAGGAAGGCCGCCTGGGGGCCATACATCATCGCCAGGAAGATCTGTCCTCCCGCCAGGGCTACGGTGATCCACAGAAACTCACCGGTTTCCATCAACGGGAACAAGGCAAACGCCCAGAGCCCAAGCAGCACGGCACCGGCCATGTAAACCCCTCTGCGCCCGTGCCGATCCGACCAGGCAGCGGCCAGGAACAACGCCGGCAGCTGCGCTGCCGTGGAAATCAACACCGCGGTTAACATCACATCTCTGGACAGCCCAAGCCCCGAGGAGCTGCTGCCGTAAGCCACTACCCAGGCCACCAGAATATAAAAGCTGACCTGAACAGACAGAAAAGCCCCCGCAGCAAGAACAATCTGTTTTGGGTAAAGGACCAGTGCCTCGATGATAGGCGAACGGCTGGCGGTCAACGCTTCTTCAACCAGCGCAGGGTCAGTCGGGTTGGCTAGATCTTTTGCCTGCTTGGCTTCCTTCAAGCGCTTGAACGCTGGGGTGTCTTCCAGAGTGATCTGAACATAGATACTGACGCCAATTAACACCACACTCGCCAGAAACGGTATACGCCAGCCCCACGACATAAATTGTTCGTCAGACAGCACTGCGCTGACGCCCAGAAAAGCCAGATTGGCCAGGCTCAAACCGACGGCAGCACCTGCCTGAGCGTACGCGCCATAGTATCCACGTTTCTCCTTCGGTGCATTTTCAGTCACCAGCAACATGGCACCACCCCACTGCCCGCCTACGGCAAGCCCCTGGATAAACCGAAGGATCACCAGCAGCACCGGTGCCAGCGCACCAATGGTTGCGTAGGTTGGCAACATACCAATAAGCGTTGTTGCAACCCCCATCATCATCAGCGCTGTCACCAGCGCCGCTTTACGCCCTACCCGGTCGCCAAAGTGCCCGAACACAACGCCGCCAATCGGACGAGCCAGAAATCCAACGGCGAAGGTACCGAAAGCAGCAATCAGAGCCACCGTCTCAGACATACCGGCTGAGAAAAATGCCGTGGGGAAAACCAGAGCAGCGGCGGTACCGTAGATAAAGAAGTCATACCATTCGATGCTGGTACCGGCGAGGGCCGTGAGGGCCACCCGCCGCATGCTTTGCTCAACGCCTGCTTCTGCGTCAGGTATCTGATCGGACATGTAAACCCCCCTTTTTTTTCATAATGCCTAGATTATCGAGCGATGCCAAATGACAAAATACTGAACACGCGGGCTTGCATCCAGACCAGACATAGGTATATCCGGCTACTCCAATTTGGCAAGAGATTCGATTATTCTTTCACTTCAGGGAGATAAAACATGCCTAACATCAAATTCACTAAGAAACACAAACCTGAGTCGCTGCGTTTCTGGTCCTGGCGCGCCTTAAACCGCCGCGTTCAAAATGCCAAAGCAGCTGATGAGGCACATGCGGAGGCTTTCGCCGAGCGCGCTCAGGAAATGCGCAACGAACTCGAATTTCTGCTCAGCGCCGGTTTGTCCGAAGGTGCTGAACAGTCCCTGAATGCACTGGCGGAAGAAGATATGAGCGACTTCTGCATTATGGTCGACCTCGCCGAGCCCATCGATATTCCCGGCGTTACCCCGCTGGCAGAACAAACGCGCAAACACCTGCATAACTTTCTCGACGGCGAGCCATGGCATTCTTTAGCCATTGATAACGACATTACCGTCGCGCTGGCTTCGCTGGACGCCATAGGCGCCTCAGAATCAGAACGCCCCTGGTACGATGAGGCACCACACCTGATTGAGATGATCGCCCGCCTGTTAGACCAGGTTAATAAGGAACAGTTACTTCGACTTGTCGGGGAATACAACGTTCTTGCTGCTCGCGACAACCTTCAGTTACCGAAGGAACTGGGCGCAACGTTCGAGGCCCTGGTACACAGCGCCACACAACGACTGGGCATTCCTATGCAGGAAATCCAGCATTAAAGACGAAGCGGTACGGGTCGTAGCTGTAAACTGTTACTGATCCAGCCGCACGGGATCCAGTGCTGTACCCGGCGGGTAGTTGTCTGCGATCTGGTACATGCCGTCGAGCGTGATCTCCGCAGCCAGGGTAACAGCACCACCTTCGCCAACCTCAACCGGGCCCAGCTTGGCAATCGCGCAGCGTTCTGTGTTCATTGGCGTGTCCAGAGCGGTAAGAACAAGCCCTTCCGCGCCAGCTTCCAGACCCAGTTCGGTGAGTGTAGCTTTGAGCATCCCACCATGGGCTTCGAACGTGACCGTGCCCTGAAATCGCATCGCTCCAGTTGCACTGCCGTCGGATTCGATGACGAGGTCGCCGCCAAGTATCGCGTTGAACGCAAAAGTGCCATCGTCATTACTGGTTGCTCCGTCACTTAAAGTAATGGTGCCTTCTGCGGCCTCGACGTAAGCCCTGAAACTGGCCTTCACGCCCCAGTTCATTTTGTTGAAACTCATGCATGCTCCGGTTGTGGCAAAGCCTTGAGAATGGCGCAATCGACTTCAAAATGCACCTGCAGCAATCTTGGACAACACATCTTTCTTGCCCGCTGGCTATAGATGGCGCCACCGAAGTAGGCGTTTTCACCGTGCCAGCGGTTGGCTACAGCACGTTTAACGATTTGCTTTGTTATGCGTACGCGCCTGATGGCGCAGCACCTGAATCGGCTCGCGCTCACCCAGACCCGTTGACCGTTCAAGGGCATCAAAAGACGTGCGGTCTTCCCAGGCCATCTCAATGATGCGGCTCAACTCGCCAGGGCTTAAAGCTTTTTTCATTCGCCGACCCAGCGTCTGGCTAACCGCTGCAGAGCTGGTCGCACACGCAAAAACCCGCGATATGCAAATTCCATAACTGCAAGCAGCGGCCGCCACCTGGCCGCAACGCCAAGTGGGCGCAACAACGGTATCGCACGCCACATTGCCGCAAAGGCGGCAGCGCCGGATAACAGAGAGCCATCTGTATCCCGGGCATGAAGTCGTGCCAGCAGAGCCTCACGATCGACCGGGCAACCAGCGGCACTGTGCAGGTCGACGAAATCGATCGCGCCACTTTTGTCCAGGCGGCGCATAAAGGCTATTTCACGGACACACAGAGGACACCCCGAGTCGAACCAAACGGTGACTTGCTGTGGGCTACTCACTAGCGTTGAGTTGTTGAAAGAATAAACATGATGCCGATGCTACACGGCAGAGATAAACGTGACGTGAAAGGAACAGATACCTGCAGGGTTGCGGGGGCTTTTTATGCCTTAACGGCTGCCAGGTAGCCTTTCCAGCCGCCAAAGGCAGTGATCTCGCTCGAGCCTTCTGTTGCTAGGGGTTCAGCAATGAACCCGTTGACCCAGACCCCATCGGACAGCTCAACTGAACCGATCCCCAGCGGTGGCAAAACGCCCTGCATGAAACTTCCAACCGTATGTGCCGGAATCGACCAGACTTCGACTTCGACCGGCTGACCGTTTTCAGTATCACGGATCAGTGCTGGACGCTTGTTATCCGGTAGCGCGTAGAGACGATAGTGTTCACTCGTAGTGCCCTGTCGCACCAGATAGCCGCCACGATCGGTTAACTGGCCGTTCAGCGGTTGACCTGTTAAGTGCGCGCCGCATACCGCAAGCAGAAACTCGCCTGGACGTGCGCACAGACCTGAACTCGGAGCAATGTCTCTGGAGCAGGACAAAAGCGACTCGGCCAGATCCAGCAGCGCGTGATCGCGACCTGCGGTGGTCACCAATGTCACCCCGTAGGGCATACCGTCCGGCAGGTCATCTGCAGGGATCGCAATCGCACAGAGATCCAATAGATTGACGAAGTTGGTATACACACCAAGATGCGCATTCGTGCTGAGCGGGTCCCGCTCAACTTCATCGATCAAATAGTTTGTTGGTACGGTCGGCAGAACCAGTACATCAATGGCAGCAAACAATTGAGCCGTCTGACGATGTAAATCCGCCAGCTTGTATTGCGCTGCAAATGCCTCAACCGCACTGAAACGCACGCCACCTTCGATGATGCCCAACGTCGTCGGCAGAAAGCTATCTCTATTGGATCGTAAAAAATCTGTTAATCCGGCGTAGCGTTCCGCCAGCCACGGCCCTTGATAAAGCAGTTCTGCAGCTTCTAAGAGAAACGCTGTGTCGCAGGTATTGGCAAGCGGCAACTGCGCCACAAAAGAGTCATACGCACTTTTATGGGCTTTATCGCAAGCCTGTAACGCGACATCGTCCAGTAGCCCATAGCGCGGCTTTGCCGTATCAAAACCGCTGAAGGTAATATCACGAGCATAGGCATCGGTGGTATCAAATCCACCGGCGATGTTTGCCACGATGCGCGCTTCTTCAACGCTGTTGGCAAAAATGGACACACAGTCTAACGTGCGGCAGGCTGGCACAACGCCGCTGGTAGACAACCAGCCACGTGTGGGTTTGAAACCGATCAAGCCATTTAAAGCAGCCGGTACCCGGCCAGAGCCCGCTGTATCTGTGCCCAGGGAAAAACTGCAGAGCCCAAGCTTTACCGCAACCGCGGATCCCGCGCTACTGCCACCTGATACCATAGCGGGGTTTAGCGCATTGCGCGTCGGTCCGTAGGGTGAACGCGTACCAACGAGACCTGTAGCGAACTGGTCCAGGTTTGTTTTACCAATTGGAATTGCCCCTGCCTCAACGAGCTTAGCCACAACCGTTGCCGATGCTTCCGGCACAGTACTGAAATCAGGACAGGCCGCTGTAGTTGGAATGCCCGCAAGATCTATATTGTCTTTGATTGCAAACGGGATACCCCAGAGAGGCAAAGCCGCAGGAGCAAAAGAAGACAGGCGCTCAATATAAGGTTCCAGTTCAGCTTCGCTCAGAACATGTATCCAGGCATTGTGCTGTCCTGTTTCAGCAATGCGTTCTTTTATCTGTGAAATCACATCCGCAGGTGTCAGGCTTTTCTCGGCATAGGCGCGGCTCAAGGCGGCAAAATCAAGATCCAGCACGGTCAATACTCATCTCCTTGTCATTTGTCTGATGCGGCAACTATTCGGGCTGCAGAACAGCCAGGGTTTGTCCTGCCTGAACCTGCTGGCCCGCAGTTACAACAATCTCCAACTGCCCTGCAATGGGGGCACGGATCTCGAACTCCGACTTCATCGCTTCGATCACAACCAGAGTCTCGTCACCTTCAACATGTGCCCTGTGCGCTGCTGGCAGCGACCAGACCGAGCCACTCATAGGGCTGTCGACGGCAATGGCGCCAGGAGGCAAGGCTATTGATTCGGGCGGCGCCGTTTCGGCCAGTTCAGATTCGAAACTCAACAGACCTTTTTCGTGCCAGTTTGCTAACTCAGCGTCGAAGGCGCGTTGACGATGCTCGGTAAACTCACGAATGCTGTCTTCTTCACGCTGTAAAAAATCCTGGTATTCAACTGCATCAAACTGGATCGGTTGTATATCCACACAGGGTTCGCCACGCGCAAACTGCTCGCGCATCTCAAGCAGCGTCTGCGCGTCAACAGGATAAAACTGCAGTTGATCAAAAGGACGCAGAAGCCATGGCTCGGAAAAAGCATCCCCACGTTTGTGGGTACTCCAGACCTGCAGGGTGCGTCCAACAAATTGATACCCTCCCGGCCCTTCCATCCCATAGATACACAGGTAAGAACCCCCTATACCCACGGAGTTTTCCGCGGTCCACGTTCGCGCGGGATTATATTTGGTAGTCACCAGACGATGGCGTGGGTCCAGCGGGGTAGCCACGGGGGCGCCAAGGTAGACATCACCCAGGCCCATGACGAGGTAACGGGCAGCAAAGACGATACGTTTGACATCTTCTTTGCTGGTGAGCCCATTGATTCGCCGAATGAATTCGACATTGTCCGGGCACCAGGGTGCATCACTGCGCACACCCTTAACATATTTATCAACGGCTTCAAGGCAAGCAGGATCTTCCCAGGACAGAGGCAGTCGAACCAACCGGGATTCGATGAGCCCATTCTTGGCTTCAGGTACTGCGTCGATTAAATCACCTAAACGCTGACAAAGCTTTGCCGCGTCCCAGAGCTGGATATCGTATCGAATCTGCAGTGAACGGATCCCCGGCGTCATCTCTACGATACCCTCGACGGTATCATTTTCTATGAGCGTCTTAAGTGCATGCACTTTCAAATGCAGTTCAACGTCCAGTACAACAGGACCAAATTCGACCAGCAACCATTCCTGCCCGGCACGCCGTATCGTGATATCGGACATGGCTAATGCTGATGGATCAGCAGGAGACCCCGGGGGGAAAACCACAGGTGACTCGCGCTTCTCGGTAGACTCGTCCAGCGGCTTGTTCAGTGTTCGGACATATTCTTCGCGCAGGCGGCTGGCAACGCCGGCATCATCTTCCGTGGTGGCGACGAAACGGATCTGATCACCAGGCATGAGTTGACCCAGCTTCCAGCGATCGGCATTGATGACAACAGCAGGACAGACAAATCCACCCAGGCTCGGGCCGTCTGGTCCGAGAATGACCGGCATATCACCGGTAAAATCCACGCTGCCAAAGGCATATGCATTATCGTGAATATTCGACGGGTGTAAGCCTGCTTCACCACCGTCGGGTCTGGCCCACTCAGGATGCGGGCCAGTCAACCGCACACCGGTGCGGCTGGAATTGTAATGCACTGTCCACTGACTTGTTAAAAAACTGTCAATATCACTTTCGGTGAAAAAGTCGGGGGCAACGTGAGGGCCTAACATCACACGAATCTGGTGGCGATCCTCGAGCAGAGGTTGATTAGCTGAGCTCAGCTCGGCTGAATCAAACGAGGGTGCGGATCCTGCAGCAACCGGCTGATTCTGAATGAGACCCAGCACATCGCCAGTGCGCAGCGCCTGACCAGTAGAACCACCCATCGCGCCGAGGGTAAAAGTTGCGCTGGAGCCGAGTTGAAGCGGGGTATCGATACCATGCCTGAACAACAGATAGGCGCGTATGCCATCCGCAACACTGCCAAGCGACAGCGTCTGGCCAGCCATGACTTCGAAGGTCTTCCACAATGGAACAGGTTCGCCGTCAATATCCGCTTCTATTTTTGCGCCCGCAATGACGCATTGGGTCGCAGCATTAAAACGCAGGCGCGGTCCGTTAAGCACTATTTCAATACCTGCCGCATCAGACGGGTTGCCGAGCAGACGGTTGCCGAGACGGAAGCTTAGATCATCCATTGGGCCAGATGGTGGCACACCGACCGCCCAGTAACCTTGTCGACCGGGAAATGACTGTATCGTACTGCTTGCTCCACCTGCCAGCACATCGATGCTGGATGCCTGATAACTCAGCTCGCCCAGTGTTGCTGTGGTCATGTGGGCGTCGAGGAAGGCAGGTATTTTCAGTGCCTGGCGCAAATATCGGGTGTTTGTTTCGATCCCGTATATCTGTATTACAGCCAGCGCCTCATCAAGCTCGGCAAGCGCCTGAACCCGATCCGAACCGTGTGCAAGCACTTTGGCGATCATCGGATCAAACTGGAAAGGTACGCGCGCACCGGCTTGAATCCAGGTGTCTACCCGAATACCCGGCTTAGATGGAAACACTGCCTGAGTTATCCTTCCAGGCGTTGGACGGAAATCATGATTGGGGTCTTCGGCATACACCCGGGCTTGCACAGCATGCCCGGAAGCAGCAAGGGCATCGAGTCTCTGCAACGACTCAACGTCACCGCTGGCCTGCCTGACCATCCAGGCAACCAGATCCAGACCATAAACCAATTCGGTTACGCCGTGCTCCACCTGCAGCCGGGTATTCACTTCAAGAAAGTAAAACTTGCGATCGGCAGCATCATAGAGAAACTCAACGGTGCTAGCGCTCTCATAATTCACCGACTGGAGCAACACACGCGCCTGTTCATGCAGGCGACTGCGCACATCATGCGGAATGTTTGGCGCAGGACACTCTTCAATCACTTTCTGATGGCGACGTTGCAGCGAGCAGTCTCGGTCGCCAATGATTGCAACATTACCGCGCCCATCGCCAAAAGCCTGCACTTCGACATGGCGTGGCGCGCGCAGATACTTCTCCAGGAACAGCTCCGCGTTACCGAAGTTGCCCTTTGCCAATCGACTGACAGCGGCAAAAGCATCTGCGAGTTCCTGCTCAGAGTTGCAGCATTGCATACCAATGCCGCCACCGCCGGCAGTACTTTTGAGCATAACCGGATAACCAATGGCATCAGCCGCGGCGAGGGCCTGTTCTGTATCCGCCAGAATGTCACTGCCGGGAACCAGATTAACCGCTGACGCAAGCGCAAGACGCCTCGCCTCATGCTTCAAACCAAACTGTTTCAGGTGCGCCGGCTGCGGACCAATAAACGTAATGCCCTGTGCTGCAAGTGTTTCTGCAAAAGCTTCGTTCTCGCTGAGAAAACCATAGCCAGGGTGCACGGCATGCGCTCCGCAACGCTTGATAATCGACAGGATTTTTTCCTGCTTCAGATAAGTATCCGCAGCACTACCAGAACCCAGCGAATACGCCTCGTCAGCAGCAGAGATATGCATTGAATCCCTGTCTTCGTCTGCGTAAACAGCGACCGATACAACTCCCAGCTCACGCAACGTGCGTATGATGCGTACCGCAATCGCCCCTCTGTTTGCGACCAATACCTTGCCAAACACCTCAGGACTCCCAGATCGCAAGCTCAATGGGGGTCGGATTGTAGCCATTGCAGGGATTATTGAGTTGCGGACAGTTGGAGATGAGCAGCAGAACGTTCATATGCGCGACCAGTTCGACGTATTTTCCAGCATCACTGATGCCATCTTCAAAGGTCAGCCCACCTTGTTCGGTAACCGGCACATTCATAAAGAAATTGATATTGTGGGTAAGGTCGCGCTTGGTCAGTCCCAGATGAGCGTATTCGTCCGCAATTGCGAGCAGCCAACTGTCGCGACATGAATGCATGGTTTTCTTTTCAAGCGCATAACGGACCGTATTGCTCTCACCGGCACACGCGCCACCCAGGGTATCGTGTCGACCACAGGTATCTGCGACGATTTCAAGCATCGGATTGCCCTCGTCTGAAAGCAGCACACTGTTTGTCGTGAGATACAGATTGCCTTGTTCCCGAATCGTATCAAACGCGCTGTATCTCTCGTGGAGATCGTCACTGTTAAAGAAAAGCGTATCAACAGCCTGGTTACCTTCAAGATCGGTAATACGCAGGGTTTCTCCTGCAGCTACCGGGTATACGCAATAGTCTCCCGCCAGTACTTTCGTAACCTGACGAGCTGAATCAGTGTCCCGCTCACTCTCTTTAAACATCTAACCGTCTCCCAGCGCATACAGTTGTGTGTTGACAAAACCGCGTCCGTTTTCCTCTCGGGAAAGCAGACAGGCATCATCATCGGCCAATGGCTCGGCCAGGGAGAGACGAAAATTTATCGCGTGTCGCGGATAGCTTGCTGCGTTTTGCAGTGGGTGTGGACAACTGTGCATAATAACCAGGGTGTCCATTTCAAAGCGGAGCGTAACAGCGGCCCCAGGTGTGGAATTGGCGTCGGCAAGTTGCATGACACCATCTGCAGACACATCTACACGGCTGAACCAGTTCATATTGGCTGCCAGATCACGTTTCCCGAGGCCGTATTTCGCGAGTTCTATAAGGAAGTTATCGCGACCGTTACGGATGACATCATTACGCAGCTCCTGATAGGTGGTAGATCCCCATTTTCTTTCGACTAATGCCTTGTTGCAGGTGCCGCTTGCTGCATCATGCCAACCGACGTCATCATGAATAACCGAGCAGAAAATGCGCCCCATGTCGGAATAAAGACAGTGCCCTTCGGTAATCCTGAAGGTGTGCTGGCATTTCAATGTATCGGGTAAATTCAGGCGCTCTAACGGATTTACTGGGTTATACAGCAGCATCGCCAGATTTCCCCCGCCTTGCACGTCTGACAGGGTCAGATTGACGCCGCGCCGCACCAGCATGGACCAGTGACGACCGCCTGGAAGCGTGTCTTCATATTCAACCGTTCGCATTTCTTATCCTAAAATCTGTTGGCAATCTCACCATCTCTACATCGTCAGGGCTTGGGTTTCAGCATCCCGGGCCCACTCTGTTTGCTGCATATCTGTTTGCAGGGACATATCCGTTGAACCGCTGTTCAGCAGCAGATCGTAGGTCACGTTTGCGCCGTATAAATTTGGCGCCTGTGGGTCGATACGTGTCTTATCAAACACCAGCAGCCGCGTACCCAGCTGAAATCCCTCCGCCAGATCATGGGTGATCATAATGACGGTCAAACCGAGTTCTTGATGCAACTCCCTGACCAGTTCCTGCATATCTTTGCGGATGCCTGGATCCAGCGCCCCAAAGGGTTCATCCAGCAGCAGTATTTTCGGAGCGGCAATCAGCGCCTGACAGAGTGCAAGGCGTTGCTGCATCCCACCAGATAATGCCGCCGGATACTGCTCTTGCGCATCACCCAGGCCCACCCGTTCAAGCATTTGCATCGACCGCTTAATCTGTTCTTTGCGTCTGGCACCAAAACTCCGGCACAGATATTTTGCGTGTGCCAGCTCTAATGCGAGTAACACGTTACCCAACACCGTGAGGTGAGGAAAAACGGAATAGCGTTGAAAGACAATGCCTCGAGCAGACGACGGCTCCGGCAGCAGAGCCTCACCGTCAATTTCTATGCTGCCGCGCGATGGCTGTTCTTCGCCGAGGATCATGCGCAGAAAAGTAGTTTTGCCACAGCCTGATGCACCCACGATCGAGACAAATTCACCATGCTCAATCGTCAGATTCAGGTTTTCCAGGACAACGTTACTATCGTAGGTTTTCCACAGGTTGTGAATATCGATACGGCTCATCGACTGGTTCCATACCAGGGGAAGAACCATGACGTCATGCGCCGAAACAAATAATCGACGGCGAACGCTAACACCGTAATCCACATGACATAAGGCAGGATTACATCCATGGCCAGATATCGACGCACGAGGAAAATCCTGTAGCCGAGGCCTTCCGTGGATGCAATCGCCTCCGCCGCTATTAAAAACAGCCAGGCAGCGCCCAGAGACAGCCTTACCGCGTCTACCAGACGAGGCAGGACCTGGGGTAAAACGACGCGTACGATGATCTGCCAGGTATTGGCATCAAGCGTTTGCGCTTTGATTAACTGCTCCGGCGGTAACTCACGTACGCGCTGTTCTATATCGCGAGCAATAAACGGCGCTGTACCAAAAATAATCAGTACGTATTTAGACAGCTCTCCCAGACCAAAGGTAATGAAGAGTATCGGCAGTACCGCCATGGGTGGAATCATCGAAAGTACGCGTACAAAGGGGGAGCCCCCCGCAGCAACCCAGGGAATAAGTCCGTTCAGAACACCAAGCCACAAACCAAGCAGGGCACTGATCGACATACCAATGGCCAGACGCTGCAGGCTCGCGAAGGTGTCGACCCAAAGCAGAAACTCACCCGTGCGCTTGCTCGGTGTGAAAGCCATACGCTGCACAGCATCGACAAAGCTGGACAGACCTGGCAGCAGTTTGTCGTCGGGGTTGTCAGTTAAGCGAATGTCCGAAAAAACTGCATACAGCACAATGAGCGCAACAAAAGGAAGCAGTGCAATACTGAAATTCGCCAGGCGAGTTGCTGGCCGACGGTTTATGATCCTCACACTAAACTTCCAGTACGAACCCTAGAGTTCACCCTGTGCGGCCAGATTCATATAGGTGTCATCAAACCGTAGTTTTACGTTGCTGGAGGAACCGGAGATTTTGCCCGAGGGATATGCAATACCGACGACGCCACTATCGGGTGCACCTTCACCCAGCAAACCATGATCAAAGGAAAACTCAGCAACCTTCTCCATCGTCTCCTGGACAACAGGCGAACGTACGAATTCGACCGCCGGCGCCGGATCATAAAACATCTGCGTCGCTGCAAGTTGTGCATTGTATCCGGCAAGGTCGGTCCCGGACGCTTCCGCCATCGCGGTTCTGGCAGCTTCGGCAGCTTCACCGCCATTTGCCATCAGCGCCATCGTTTCATACCAGGCACCTGTCAGGGCCTTGCCCAGGCGTGGGTCTGCCTGCGCAATTTCAGTTTTTATGACCATCAGGTCGATGATCTCGCCGGGTATCATCGAAGAATCAAAAACTGTATTAGCCCCAGGCATCGATTTGATCTCGCCAAGCAGGGGGTTCCATGTCACCACGGCGGTCACGTCCGAACTCGTGAACGCGGCAACCATGTCAGCATCAGAGGTATTCACAACCCGAACATCGCGCTCGGCAAGGCCAACCGACGATAACGCACGTGCCAACACATAGTGCGATACCGATAACTCGACAAGGTTCACGTTCTGCCCCTCGATATCAGCAAGGGACTGCGCGTCTTTCAGAACAATTGCATCGTTGCCGTTAGAAAAATCACCAACAATGAGGGCTGTGGAGTCCACACCACCTGCCGCAGGAATTGTAAGCGCATCCATGTTGGTCATGGTACAACCGTCAAATTCTCCAGCGGTGTACTGATTGATTGATTCAACATAGTCATTAAACTGCACAAGCTCGATCTCAATGCCGTACCTGGATGCCCACTTGTCTACGATGCCGGAATCCTGTGCATAACCCCAAGGCATCCAACCCACATAGATGCTCCATGCAATCTTATAACTGTCTTTAGCGTGCACCTGGGCGCAGAGTAGAATCGATAACACAAGAGTAAAAACAGCTACCGTTCGGCGGATTGTCATAGCGCTTCCTATTTCAAGTAATACAGATGGAAACACATTGAAGAAGCAAACAAGCTTGAGGAGTCCGGTTATCCCATCAGTGTCTTTCCACACATGACCAGGTAACTAGCATTTATCGTGCCACCATGGGGCTGATGACAAGGCAACCACAAAAGACCCAGCGACAGGGCTTTTACCAGTAAAAAATCAAACCTGAATGCAGATAAGAACGATCCGCGGTGAGCCACAATAAGCCAAACAATGATGCGCTGCGCACCGAATTAGTGCGAGAATTGCGACACATAGGCGCCCGTACGGGTTCAGATAACCGAACCCGATCTCAGCAGTCTCTCGTCCAGCAGCGGCGACTGGGCCAAAGACAGGCCCGGGCGCCGATTTAAGCGCCGATCAAGGCCCTCACATGCCGTGGCGACGTACATCGACATCCAACGCTTTTACGGCGATCGCACACTCTCATCTGCCCGGTAGGACACGCATGCGCCGCCTGACGCACACTTTGGTTGAACTGACCGGCTTGAGAAATTGCAGGATCTATTCCGGTGCACCCTGATAGCAGTACAACCGAGCCGCATAGCAACAAACGCCTACTCCAAACGTATAGTTGAACCATGTTGTATCTCCTCTCTCTCTTACAGAGTCTAGAGGAAAATACAGAAGAGTCACCTGCTTAAGGTGATGGTGTGATACAGAGCAAGAAAAATCGCTCAACAGTCTCGAGCAGGGTCTTTAGACCAGTGCCGAGACTGTTGAGCAAATCAGGTTTACAACGCGACAGTTACTCCCATATAGAAGTAACGACCGATCGGGCTCACCGGGTAGGCTCGCTCCGAGACAAAGGGCTCTTCATCCGTGACATTATTCACGCCACCAAAGACCGTATAGCTTTCTTGTGAGTACGAGCCACGGAAATCATGTATGAACGTGCTTGAATCCGTGAACGCGCTGGGTCCGAAAGTCGCTCGTGCCGTTTCGATTTCAGCACCATCTTCGTAAGTTAACAGTTGTTTATCCAGGTACTGAGTTGTCCAACTGAACGCGAAGGGACCTCGTACCGCTGACAGTGTTGCCAACGCTGCGTCACTGGGCCTGCGCATCTCACCCAGCTCATCGTCTACCGAATCGGGTTCACCTGCACCGCCTGTCTCGATGAGTTCAAGCGTTTTCACATGCGTCCACGTAACCCCCGCAGAAAAGTTGGTGTCAAAAGCGGCAAAGTCATACTGCAGAGTAATGTCATAACCTTCGTAGTTGGCTGAACCAAAATTCAACTGCACCTGGCGAAGAAAGTCCAAACCGCCGGACTGTGCAGAAACAGGGTCATCGTTGCGGCTGATCAACGGGCAGAATGCATTATTCAGCGACGGCGAGTCATAACACCGATTCACAATATTCTGAGCTGACACTTCAAGAATGGCATCTTCAATCTCGATTTCGATGTAATCAACGCTTAGAACAAGACCCTCAAGGAAGCTGGGAGTGAATACAAAGCCGTAGCTTGTTGTCTCACCAGTTTCCGGAACCAGATCTTCGTTACCACCAATCGCGCCCGGGAAACCTGCTGATAGCGGATCTTCAAAAGCGTAGTTGCCTTGGCTATCAAATATGTTTGACGCATCCACACCATTGGCTTGAAGGTCCAGAATACAGTTCGCCTCGCGCAAACCAGGATTAGCAGCGGCACCGACATTTGCTGATGCACACGGATCATCAGGTCTGAAACGCGCACCTTGCTCCGGTGAAAACAGTTCAAACAGGTTTGGGACACGAGTTGCTTCGCTGAAGGTATACCGCAGCGTGACATCGTTGACCGGCGTCCAGACCAGACCGTACTTGTAAGTATCGTTAGATCCAAACACAGAGTTGTCACTGTTACGGTAGGCCAGATCGGCGTATAGCTCCTGCGCACCAGGTACATCTGAAAGTAGTGGCACTGAAACTTCGAAGAAATAGTCGAAAAAGTCATATTCGGAAGAACTCGGCAACAAACGGGTCGCTGGCGCTGGCCCAAGACTCGCCGCTTCACTGACGGATCCCACCCAGTCACCCGCAGAAAAAGCCAGCCCTTGGGAAGTAATTCCGGACACAGGCAGGATACCCTGATCGAAACGCCCAAAGTCCTGACTGGTCTTTTCTTCACGATATTCCAGACCTACCACCAGGCCGATAGGTCCTGCGGGCAACTCGAACCAGAGTGAAGAATCACCTGAAACGAAACCAGAAAAAACCGTTTGTTCTATGGTCTCGCTGACTTCGCGATCGTAAGTCACAAAATCGATGGATTCCTGAGACATGGCCCGTCTGCCGCCCCAGATATTCATAGGCTGACACTGGCCATCACCCGGCGTGAACGTGAAGAAAGAAGAATCCACACCGCCGCCAACAAACTGGAAGATATTGAATGGCGTTGTGTGAGGGTACGCTGTCGCATCCAGGTCAGAGCGACACACGGCCTCCCCTGTTACCGGGTCTGCTACCGCGTCTATCGCAGCAAAAAAGCGGTCGGCAATCATCTCTTCCCGGTCCACCATATCCCGTTGAAACTTGCCATAGTTACCGCTGATTTCGTAACTGAACACTTCATTGAACGAGCCTTCCAGACCAAGCACAAACCGCATGGTCTCCCGTTCGTTGGTGGTTACGTTAGAACCCCAGTCGTCAGCATCTCGAGAGATGTGCAGACCACCGTCTATCCCTGCGAAGCCAAGCCCTGAGTTGTTAACAAAAGCTGCAAGCTCATCAGGTAAGAACGGGTTATCCGGCGCACCGTAAAGCAAATCGGTAAAGTTGTGATACTGCTCAACAGCCTCAATTTCCTGATAAATATATTTCGACTCCCAGAAAAGCGACATCTGTTCCGTAATATCAAAGTGACCATTGACGTCTATAGACCACTGTTTACGCTCGGGTATGGCTGACGTTCTGTTCGGGCGTATGTAACTTTGATCTGCGCCAAACTGGTTAAACGACCCAGCCACAAGACCATCTTCGTAGGGTACAAGGTTGCCGTCTGCATCAATCGCCCAGCACCCACCGGCAATACCAAAAGAACCGGCACCGTCTATGGAACTGTTATAACCGTTAAAACTCTGCAAACAGTCAGTGGTACCGTCACCATCTAAATCAGGTTCCGAACCTAAAGGAAATTCAGCCCCGAAATCACCGATCGCCACTACGCCGTAGGGTGAAGTGATGTTAAATGTACGGCCCTGCAGGATCGCGCGGGGAAAAGCGTTTGCACCACGATCTAACAAATCGAGCTCTGCCGCCGTCAAAGTCGGCGCCACACCAAATTCGGCGGTGTAATCTGCGATAAACGTATCGGTAGAGGGGATACGCAAACCCCAGGGAAACAACCCTGTGGTGTTAAAATCGTAGTATGCAGAAAAATTTGGCGTATTCGAGGGCGTCAGGTCACCGATCTGGAAACGCAATGCTGGATTAGCGTCATCGTCGAAAAGTCCATTCTGCGCCAGAAAGTCCCGATCACCCAGGTCAAGCCCAGTGTCATTTTCGTACTGCAGGGCAAAGGTCACATTGCCGCGTCCTGATGCAAAATTGCGCCCGCCAACAACCGAAAACTTACCGGCGGAATTATCCCCCTGGTCAGCTGTTCCTCCCTGCAGAGAAAGTTCCAGGCCTTCAAAGTTATCTTTGAGAATGATGTTGACCACACCTGTTACCGCATCCGAACCGTAAACAGCCGAAGCACCGCCGGACAGAACATCAATTCGCTCTATCAGGGCGGTGGGAATCGTACTGATATCAACCGCGGCCGTGCCTTCGATACCGGACACATGACGTCTGCCGTTGACCAGTGTCAGCGTACGCTTATCACCCAGCCCACGCAGATCAAGACTGGAGCCACCAAAGTTTTGCGTACTGGCCTGATCAAGGTTTGATGCAACGCCATCCAACGAGTTAGTGGATGAGACGCTGTTGAGAAGAGGTGGCGCATCATTCAGGATCTCACTCAAATCAAATTGCCCACCTTGAGAAATCACTTCTTCACCCACCGTCGTCACTGGTTGTGACGAATTGGCATTCGACTTGATTCGCGTTCCCGTGACCACAACTTCTTCTAT
>Ga0180435_10000453_pt1 | contig 42741 bp, 33 predicted proteins | sample SS_ome_3_FD_132467 | JGI IMG/M metagenome (GOLD analysis project Ga0180435, IMG submission 132467) | Hypersaline lake sediment archaeal communities from the Salton Sea, California, USA - SS_3_S_1 metaG | ecosystem: Environmental > Aquatic > Non-marine Saline and Alkaline > Hypersaline >... | reverse complement strand
GTCGGGCACTTCCTGCCCGCTGGTCACGTAAGCCATCGGACCGATGTCGGCCCGCGCCATGTCAAGAACGGCGCCGAAAGTCGAAGCCTCGTCGAGTTTGGTCAGCAGCAGCCTGTTGGCGCCAAGCGGAGCGAACCGCTCGATAATGCCCTGAATGCAGCGCGGATTGGAAGCCGCCGACACCACGACGTGGACCTCGTCGGCGTCGGCGGCGTCTAGAAAACTCCGCAACTGACTCAACCTGAGCAGGTCGTTTTGACTGCGCCCGGTCGTGTCGACCAGAACCACGTCCATCCCCCGCAGTGCGTATATCGCCTGGCGGAGTTCGGTCGGGCTCAGGACGGTCCGCAGCGGAGTCTCAACAATCTCGGCGTACGTCTGCAACTGATCGACCGCCGCAACGCGGTAGGTGTCGATCGTTATCATGCCGACGCGCAGTCCGTGTCGGAGTTTGAAATTCGCCGCCAGCTTGGCGATCGTCGTTGTCTTGCCGACGCCTGTGGGACCTATAAGCGCGATCACCCTGCATTTTCGGCTGTTCTTATCGGGCTCGCCGTCCGGGTCGATCGTTTCGATCCGGGATGCGATCCTGTCGCGGAGTTTCTTTCGGACCAGCGCCTCGTCGTCCTGCTGACGCCCGGTAAGATCCAGCCGCAGGCCGTCGATGAGCTCCTGGGCCAGGGAAGGCTCAACATCCTGGGCCACGAGATTTGCATAGAACCGTCCCAATACGCCGACGGCTTGCGGACTTGTCGAGTCTCGACCGATCAGCAGCGTCTGAATCATCTGCTTGAGATCGTCGACCTGGCGGCCCAGGCCCGCGGCGGCGCCGGAGCCCCGAGCGGCTCCGGCCATTTGGGCAAGAGCGGCTGCCGCGGGATTCTCGGGCTTCGGAGCTGAGGGGCGGTGAGCTTCTCGTTCATCCGCCAAGGGCGAATCTGAGCGCAACAAAGGTATTTCCGAAACGTACTGTCCGGCCCGGTCCCGATCCTGATCCGTCAAGTCGGCCGCGGCGCAGGCCGTAATCTCCCACATGGCCTTTCCGCCGATAAATCCGAGAAAGGCGCCTTTGCGATAGCCGCGGGTTTTCAGTATTACAGCGTCTCGTCCGAGGTCGTGTTTGACCTCGCCGAGGACCCCGGCCATAGTATCGGCATAGTACGTTTTTTCGGTCATTGGTCTATCCCTACATGTTCGAGACTCTGGACCTCAACAGATTCGATTTCGTTGTATCCGAGAACGGCGGCATCCGGATCACTCGTTCTCAGAATCTGCTTAAGACTTCTCCGCACGTCGGGGCCGCACAGCACGACCGGGCGGCGTCCCGTCTTGCGCAGACGGCCCAGGGCGTTGCTGACGGCGTTGGATATCCTGGCGGCAAGTTCCGGACCGGCGGTCATCGCCACGCCGTCGGGTCCGCTTGTCACGTGCTCATGGAGGGCGTTTTCCGTGTGCGCCGCCAGCGACACGCACCACAACTTTCCGTCCTGGGCGCAGTACTGGCGACTGAGCGACATTCCCAGATCCCCGCGAACATACTCGCACAGAAGCTCGGGGCATGACGTCGTTGCCGCCCTGTCGCACAGACTCTCCAGGATCGATTCAAGATCGCGGATCGAGACCCGTTCGGCCAGCAGACCGCTGAGGACCTTGTGTATCACGTATCCGGGCAGCTTGTCGGTCACTTCATCGACGAGCCCCCTGTCCCTGTCGGCGACCGCCTGGAGCATCTCAGTGACCTGCCGCCTGGACAGAAGCTTCGGGGCGTTGTCGCCGATGACCCCGGCCAGGTGCTTCATCAGGACATCGGTCGGGGAAACAACCGTGTAGCCCATCTGCCGCGCCTTGTCCTGCTGCGGTTCGGTGACCCATACCGCGCCGCGGCCGCTTACCGGCTCGACGGTTTCCCGACCGACCAGCTTTCCGGAGACTTTGCCGTCGGCGACCGCCAGCAACTGGGCCGGGTAGAGCCGTCCGCCGGCAGCGGCGACTCCGCGTACGATCATCGAATAGTCGTGGGACCCGAGGCTCATGTTGTCCCGTACGATCACGGGAGGAACGAGCAAACCAAGCTCCAAGCCTATCTCTCGACGAAGTTCGGATATCCTCCCCAACAGATAGTTTTGTGACGAATCGTCCAGCAGGCGAACCAGCGCGTAGCCTATTTCGATTCGCAGCGGGTCGATGGCGACCAGGTCGGCGATCGCCATCTCCGACGATTTGGCGGTGCGAGCCGGTTGAGAATACGCCTGGGGACTTTCAAGCTCCCGATCGACTCGGTCCTTGCGGGACAGGACCCATGCCAGCCCCGCACATCCAAGCCCCAGGATGACCAGCGGAGCCTTTGGAAGCGCCGTCAGCGTCAGCGCCGCCAGGAACACCGCGGTTATGCCAAGGACTACCGGACGCGCGGTCAGTTGCGCGACGACTTCTTCACCCAGGTTCGTCCGTGCGGTGTTGCGCGAGACCAGCAGCGCCGCGGATATCGATATCAGGAAGGCCGGTATCTGCGTAACGAGTCCGTCGCCTATTGTCAGTCGCGTGAACACGTCGACGGCCTGCTCGGCCGGCCAGCCGTACTGGATCATCCCCACGTAGAAGCCGCCCAGAACGTTGACCAGGGTGATTATCATCGCAGCCAGGGCATCGCCGCGAATGAACTTTGACGCCCCGTCCATAGCCCCGTAGAAGTCGGCGCGATTCGAGATCTCCTGACGGCGTGATCTGGCCTCCTCCTTCTCGATCAAACCGGCTTTGAGATCCGAATCGATCGCCATCTGCTTGCCCGGCATCGCATCCAGAACAAACCTGGCGGCGACTTCGCTGATCCGGGCGGCGCCTTTGGTGACTACTACAAACTGGATGACCACGAGAATGGTGAAGAGGATCACACCGACAGCCAGCGATCCGGAAGTCACGAACGAACTGAAGGCGTAGATAACGCCTCCGGCGGCCTGTGCGGCCTGGTCGGGTCCGGCGCCGTCGGCTCCCGCGGTCAGGATCAGTCTGGTCGTCGCCACGTTCAGCACCAGCCGCAACAACGTCGCCCCCAGCAGCAGCGACGGGAACACGTTGAACTCCAGCGGGCTGCGGACGTGGATCGTCGTCAGCAATATCACAGCCGCCAGAGCCAGGTTCATAGCCAGGAAGATATCTATCAGCACAGGGGGGATCGGAACGAGGATCACAAAGATCAGCGCAGCGGCGCCCACGGGGAGGATCAGCCCGCGGTGGCGGCTTATGAACCCGCCGACGCCCTTGAATGCCGCCGGAAACTCAGTCATGATTCATCTCCCGTCTGATCCGGGGAGTCGTGGATTTCCGCCTGTCGGGCTCTGCGCATTTTCGCTCGCATAAGCGGATCGCCTTCGGTCCTCCGCAGATCTTCGAGCACCTCTCTGCGGGTCATCATCAAGTCATTGCGATGCCTTCGCCACTGCCAAAGCCAGTCGATCGACGCCAGCACTAAGAGCACCAGCGCGACCCGCCAAGCCATCTGCCCCAACATGACCCAGGCTCCGGACCACTGATCGCGAACGCTCGAACCGCAGTCCGATGCGATCCGCGGAAGCAGATCGGAGACGGTCATCCACGCGACGAATCCGACGGCGGACATCTTCGCTATCGCCTGCATCGCCCGAACAAGACTGCGGGCCGAGAACACTCGCCGCAGACCTTGCCCCGGCGACAGCCTGTCCAGTCGCGGTTTGGCGACTTCACTGCTGACGTGCAGGCCGACCTGCGCGACTCCGGCGACGATGGCGGCCAGCGCCATTACGCCGAATGAGCATATCGCAATCAACGCCACAGGCGATGCGTGCGACCAGACCGCCTCGCCGAAAGCGTTTTGTGCGTCTGGGGCGGCCAGTTCGAAGCCCAGCATTCCGGCGAGCATCTCAGTAAGCGATCGAAGCAGAGCATCGCCGCCCAGCCACAGCGAGGCCGCGGCCGCGGAAACAACCGCCACGCCGGTCAGATCGGCGCTCCGCGCGACCTGGCCCTTACCCCTGGCTTCGGCAAGGCGCCCGGCTGTGGGCTGCTCGGTTCGTTGTTCCGTATCGCTTCGTGTCGCCATTTGTCTTAGTTAGCCTGTTGCGCCGGGGTTATCGCCGACCCTATCGAATCCAGTATTATTTCCGCGGACGACTCCACCAGCGCCGCCAGCGTGACCATCGCCGCGGCCAGCACCAACAGCGTCAGGACCGCACGGATGGGCAGCGTTATCGAAAGGATGTGAAACTGCGGACAAGATCGCTGCAGCATTCCCATCGCCGCCGACGCCAGCAGCAGCGTTATCAGCACCGGTCCGGCCACTTTCAGCGCCAGGACGAAGCTGACGGCGGTCACCGAAACCATCGCCTCCATCACGCCGGGGCTTGGAGTCGCGCCCGCAATCGGCACGGCGCTGAATGTCCTCAGGACCGCCGAAATCACCATTCGGTGCCCGCCGATTCCCAGGAATACGACTATCGAAAGCAGCCCGAAGAACCGCCGCAGAGGTCCTGGAGCCGAGGGGCTGATCGGATTGAACACCTCGCCGAGCGACAGGCCCATCTGCGACGCAATGTGATACGCGCCCAACTCCACGCCGACAAAGACCAGCCCCGCGGTCCATCCGATCGCAACGCCGATGAGAAGTTCCCCGCCAAGCGAGGCCAGCAGTCCGCTGACCGACTCGCCGATCGCCGCCGGAGCGGTCAGACGACCGCTGATCCCAACAGCCATGGCGATCGCCAGGAAATAGCGCAGCTTCCCCGGCACGCTCGGATGGCTGAATACCGGACAGACCGCCAGCATTCCGCCGAGCCTTGCCGCCACGAGCAGCAGCGTCAGACTCCATGTTGTCGCAAAAGCGTATTCCACTGTTATTCCGCATGGCTATGGCGGGGAGCACGTGAACATCTCCCGTCCGAACTCAACAAGTTTTGACAGCATCCAGGGCGCCGTAATCGCAAGCGCCAGCAGCATCGCAAGTATCCGCGGCACCAGACCCAGGGTCTGATCCTGAACCTGCGTGACGGCCTGAAGCACGCTGACGATAAGCGCGACGATCAATCCGGTTACAAGCACCGGAAGCGACAGGAAGACCAGCAGCATGATCGCCTGTCGAGCAAGTTCTATTCCCTGGTCGGCGCCCATCGGTTATCCAATCTCAATTGCATTCATGAAAAGCTCTTCATTAACGTTCCGACAACCAGACTCCATCCGTCAGCCAGCACGAACAGCAGCAGCTTGAACGGAAGCGATATCATCGACGGCGGCATCATCAGCATTCCCATCGACACCAGGAACGTCGAAACGAGCATGTCGATCACCAGGAACGGAAGGAAAATCCGGAAACCCATCCAGAAGGCGACCTTGAGTTCGCTGACGACAAACGCCGGTATCAGGGAGACCGTCGGCACGTCCTTCCACTCCAGATTCTCCCGGGCCGCCAGATCGTCGCCCAGGAACATGTATACGTCCGATCCGTTTCCGGCGGCCTCGATCTGGGAGGTCATGAACTGACGGATGTGCGTCTCGCCGGCGGACACAGCGGCGTCACGCACGATGCTTCCGTCGAGGTACGGCGCTATCGCATCGTTATGAACCTTCTTGTATGTCGGGGCCATGATCACCGCCGTCATCAGCAGCGACAACCCGAAGATCACCTGGTTCGGGGGCAACTGAGCCGACCCGAGAGCCTGCCTGAGCAGTCCGAGCACGACCACTATCCGCGTGAAACAGGTGACCATTATCAGCAGCGCCGGAGCGATCGACAGAACGGTGACCATGACAATCCAGGTCATCACCGTGCCGCTTCCGCCGGGCGTGTCGACTTTCGGCAGCGCCTTTATCAGCGATTCCGGCCCGCTTTCCGGCGCCTCGGCTCCCGATGCTATTGACGCCGCGGCGAGCGTCAGCAGCGCCGCCAGGATGATCGCGGAGGTTCTCATGCGTCGCCCTCCCGATCCTGAGCCTTGTCGGCGAGTTTCTTCAAGCCGACATCGGTCGACGCGGCCTCGATAAGCGCCGCGACCTCGTCAGGCTGCGTAACTTCGCTCAGAGCGGTAAGCCCGCCGGGAGCTTGTCCCACCAGCACCACACGCCGCCCGACCCTGACCAGCAGCAACTGATGCTTCGACGAGACGGCCGTTCTGGCAAGCACGTCGAGCATGTCCCGCCTGCGGGCTCCGGAGACCGGGCCGAATCGTTTGAGCATGAGCCTTGCAATAACAATCAGCACAACAACCAGCGCCAGCGCCGCCAGCGTACGGGCCCACTGGGACCAGGCGTCTTTCGGACCCGACTGAACCGGTCTGTCTTCCGACGGGCGGACCAGCCGCGGGGACGGACTCGAGGCCGCCGGCCCGGAAGCCGGACGCGACGCGGGACTCGCAGCCGAAGCGCATAGCGCAACGGAGCCAATCACCAATCCGACCGCAAGTTGTTTCAGTATCGCATTCATCTGTTTGCTCTAGCTGTCTCGCCGCCCGGTCGGAACCAGCTCAGAGACTTCAACGCCCAGTTTCCCATCAACGACCACCGCATGGCCGCGTGCTATCAGGCGATTATCGTGATACACGCAGACATCCTGCTGCCCGCGCGTATCGAGCTGGACGGTGGAGCCCACGGCGAGTTCCGGCGTTTCGTCGCGCCACAACCATGTCCTTCCGACTTCAACTCTCAACGGTTCGGCGTTAGTAAGCATCGGGCTGCTCCAATATGTTGTAAGATCCGTCGGCATAAGGCCGATTCGCAGAGGCGATCTGTTGGTCGCACTCCGAAGCGCGCTTCAAGGCGATCATCCTGACTATCCGCTGGTGGTGCTGATCGGCCGACTTGCGGGCGCGATAGGCGTCCAGCAGCACCGCCTCGCTCGCCAGTAGAGCCTCATTGGCCAGACGCCTTTCATTCTCGACACGAGCAAGCTCCTTGCGGATGTCGGCAGTCGCCCGGGCGAAACGTCCCAACACACTGCCGGCGGCGCCGCACAGCAACTCATCTCCGGCCGCCTGGTCATACTGCTCTAGCGTCCGGCCCAGAATCGCGATCCGGGATTCGGCGACCTGGAGTCGGCACAGCGCCTCAGCCTGACTCCTGCGAGCGGTATTCTCGTCGTGCATCCGCATTGTCAGCAGCGCCCGACTTCGTTTTTTTGTTCTGGCGTCGTTCACGCGTCTATCCGTGCATACTCATTTCAGGTGAATGCGTCCGAGTCGGTTCGAAATCACAGTCGATTTGACTACATAGCCGCATAAGCGACTCAACAGTTCGTGACAATTTCGTTTCGGGAGCATCGAAGGCGTTCTGTGCGGCGAATTCGCGAACAAGCGGCATCGCCTCGACGGCCATGTCGAACCGCCGCGAGGCGCCTTTTCGATAAGCTCCGATATTGACCATGTCTTCAATTTCGCGATACAGCGCCGCGACCCGCCTTATCCGCCCGGCCGCCTCCAGATGCTCGCCGGATGTGACTTCGCCCATTACTCGCGAGATGCTCTCGAGGAAATCAATAGCGGGAAACTCGCCGCGATTGGCCATATCGACCGACAGGACGATGTGCCCGTCGGCGACGGACCTGACAGCGTCGCTGACCGGTCCGGCGGTGTCGGGTCCTTCTGTAAGGACAGAGTAGAAGCCGGTGATCGATCCGGCGTCGGTCCGCCCTACTCGCTCGAGCAGTTCCGGCAGCAGGCCGAATACGCTCGGAGTGTAGCCGCCGGCGGTCGGAGGCTCGCCGGCGACAAGGCCTATCTGCCGCTGTGCGGTGGCAAGCCGGGTCAACGAGTCCATCACGAGCACGACATTTCTGCCCGAATCGCGGAAGTACTCGGCTATGCATGTCGCCACTGCTCCGGCCTGGACGCGAACCAGCGGAGGTTGATCGCTCGTCGAAGCGACAACCACCGCACGCTTGAGCCCTTCGGAGCCCAGCTCCTTCTCGACAAAATCGCGGACTTCCCGACCGCGTTCGCCGATGAGAGCTATCACCACCGCATCGGCGTCGCAGTAGCGGCTTATCATCCCCATCAGCACGCTCTTTCCCGCCCCGGAGGGAGAGAAGATCCCCATCCGCTGACCCCGACCGACAGTCAGCAACGAATCGACCGCCCTGACGCCGGTGACTAACGGTTCGGATATTCGACGACGCAGCATCGGCGAGATCGGTTCGGGCCACAGCGGCATGTGCATCTCGGGCGCCAGGTCGTTCAGACCGTCGATGGGCCTGGCCATTCCGTCGACCACGCGTCCGAGCATCTGCTCGCCGACGGGCACGGTTGGCTGGCCGTTGGCGCCCTCCACCCGATCGCCCCGACAAATGCCCACAGTCGACCCCAGCGGCATAACGAGCGTCAGTTCGCCGGAGAATCCGATAACGCGCGCATCCAATCCGCTTCGCCCGCGGATTATTCTGCATCCTGCTCCGACAGGCGCGGGGAAGTCCCCCACCGCCACCGTAAGGCCGCGCACGGAGACCACCTGCCCGGTCACGCTGACCGGCTGGACTTGCGAAAGCATCTGTTTGTATCGATCAAACGGAGACATCGTCGTCAATAATCCTCAAGTGCGGCCCAGAGTTCGCTTTCGCAGGCGTCTCGGGCCGGCAGGCCAACCCGCCGTCCGAAAGAGCCGACGCCACTTTGTCCAACTGAGTCTCGACAGCGGCGTCGATAACGCCTCTGGCGGTGTGTATCTTCACCCCGCCCGGCGCGACCTCCGGGTCGGGCGCGAGGCTAGCGTGGGCCGATCCGTCTATTACTTCCACAAAATCGCTGAAATCGCGGGACAACTCCTGCAATTGGCCCGGATTCACCGACACTGTTATTTCGCCGCCGCCCTGGGCCAACTTCATTGCCTTGATGAGATTTGTCCTGGCCACCGAAATATCCGTACGGGCCAACCGCCCCACAATCTTTCTTGAAACTTCGATCGCCAGGGAGAGTATCTCGTCGGCTGCGAGTTGGCAAGGCCGCCGCCCGGTCTCATCCAGCCTGGCGATGACCTCCTCGGCCGCGGCGACGAGATGTTTCGATTGACTCGCGGCGTATGTTCGTGCTTCCTCCCGGGCCTGCCGGGCTCCGTCGGCCAGCCCCTTCTCGCGCCCCTGGGTCAGCCCCTGGCGGTAACCCTGCTCGTAGGCCTGCTTCTTGGCCAGTTCACAGTTCGCACGAGCCTCTCCCTTGATCCTCGCGGCTGTCTTTCGAGCGTCGAGGATGATCTCTTTGGCCTGTTCGGCGATATCAGTGAGCTTCATCACCGGATACTCGCCGTCTTCGGTTCTCTTGCTTTTCTTTATAATCCGCGTCATACCGCTGGCTCCACTGGCAGGTCTTTAGCGGTCCTGGCGCTCCTGGCGGGAGCCCCGGCGGCCTGGCTTACGGTTTCCATAACTCGCTGGCGGGCCGACTCGACGTCGCAAATACGCATCGGTCCGATTCGATCCATCCTGGCGCGAACGTATTCGGCGTCTTTCGACGCCAGGCTCCCCAGCACCTTCCGCCTGACTTGCCTGGCGGCCATTCTCAGCGAGATCGCCAGATCGTCCGGCTCGACGGCGCTCAGCGCCACGCGAAGCTCGGCGGCGCCCAGCATCACTATGTCCTCGAACGCCATGAGCTTCAGTGCGTCCCGCTCAGCTCTTCTGCGATCGATGTTTTCCGGCTCCGCCGCTTCGCTCGAAGCGGTTGCCGCCCCGCCGCCGAAATGCATGGACAAATCGCGTCTAATATCAGAGACCACTTCGGCGTCAATATCGCCGAGAGAGCCTATTCTCCGTACAACTTCATCCCGCAATTCATCCGGCAGGCGGGAGACAATCCCGGTCGACTGCGACGACGGCATACGAGCAAGAATAATCGCCAGGGTTTGAGGATGCTCACGCGCCAGATCTTCATTGCGCTGGTCGCCGCCTTCTGACGAGAAAGGCGTGAGCATGTCGTAACTCAGTTCGTCGCTGATCTCATCTTCCTGATTCGAACCCAGCCCCAGGGGCCTTCCGCGAACGGCGCCCCGCCATCTAACGAGCAGCCAGAGTCCCAACCCGCCGGCGACTGCAAAACTCACAACAGCGATCAGCACCACACCCCAGCCAATGCCGGCGTTTGTCTCTGGGGAAACCACGGCGGTATCACCGCCGGTCGGGCCGTGCAGTGAGATCAACACCTCGTGATTGCCAGAGGGGCCGAGGATCGCTTTTACCGCGTCCTTGACTGACGCCAACCTCTGCGCGGCCGCTTCACGGCTTCCGCCGGACGAAACGTAGCTTCTCGGAGCCGAGATCCAGACCCTGAGACCTTCGCCGGCGAGCTTGTAACCGCTCGATGCGCTGTTCAGTCCCGCGGGAGTCCCAACGATCCGCACATCGGCGATGATCCCCGGAATATAGCGCAGCGCCGAGGTGATCTTGTCACTGTAATGCGCCTCGACCGCACGTCTCTGGGCCAGTGCTTCGACCTTAGGCGACGCGCGATAGCTGCGCCCGGTCTGATCTATCACGCGGACATCGCCGATCTCCACAGCCACGGCCCCCGACACCAACTCCCCTATGGCGACTATCAGATCCGGCGTCATCCTGCGGCCTTTGGCCATAGTCACTTTCACCGCAGCCCTGGCTTCTTTGCGCCGCGAACCGAGTCCCCCCGGCGATCCCGGCTCGAAAAGCACCGACGCCGAGTCGACCGGATCCATTTCGGTGACAAGCCGCCCGAGTTCGGCCATTACGCGCGACTGCCAAAGACGTTTCTTGTCGAAGTTGGTGCACCAGATGCCTGATGCGTCGGCCAGTTGCTTCAGACTAGGCGGGGATGAATTGGCGTCCGAGATCTCAGACTTCAGGATGCTCCGAGCGTCCGCCAGGCGCCGCCTGGAAACGGCGAGCCCGCCTTCGGTGCGGCGAGAGTTCACGCCCTGGCGCTCAAGGGCCTTCTGCGCACGATGCAGGGTCGGCGCGTCTAGCCCGCGGGCGACAACGCTCGTCGGTTCGGAGGACGCCAAGGCCCAAATCAACCACACCGCGCCGCAGACAACGGTAGCCAATAGCACTCCGGCGACGAATCGCGCAGATGAGCCCAGGCCTGCCAAGCGAACTCTCAGACGAATTACATGTCGTTTCAACCTCTTCACATCCCGGTCCTCCATGACCGGTAAGGAGTGTCTCACGAAGAACTGTTTGCCGGGCTAACCGGCATCTAGCTTTGCATAGTACTCCCGTATATGCGCCAACGATTTGCGCTGCGCCTTCAAAGCAATAATCCCATTAAGGCGTTCGAATACCGACTCGTCGTAAAGGCGATGCCCGCCGGCGGTTCGTCGAGTTTCAACGAGCAGACCCATCATCGTATAGTTATGCACTGTCTGGCGACTGAGCCCCGAGTGTTCTATCACCTCGCCAATGCGATAGAGCTTCGGCGGTATGTCTATGGTGCGAGGCCTGGCGAAACCGCCTCCGATACCGGCGGCTCGGCCTGCGGGGGAATCTTGAGCAACTCCCGAATCCTGAGCGACTCCCGAACTCGGAGTAACTGTCGAACCTTGCCCGCCGCCTGAGCCCCGGGCGACTGTCTCGCCCCGATCGCTCATCGCCTCACCAGAATCGAACGTGTCGTTTTTTTCAGATGCGTCTGTTTTCATAATGTAATAGTGCTTTATATTTTGTAAAAGGTATACAGCATTTGCCTGCTCAACAACAAGAAAACTCACTTTTTGATGCGATTTTCGATTCCCGGCCCCTACTTTGTTCCTAAGTGATGTGTCTAGCGTATCCTAGAGAGACGAAGTTTTTTTGGGGTTTACAGCATATTCCCTCAAGTGCGGCGTCGCTCCACCAGGGAATTCCATTGAAATCCATCCATATGCCCATGGCTGCAATATTTACCTCAATACTCGGATTATCGGTCTTTACGTATCTGGGATTGTGTAGTACAATGCCATTGGCATGGGGTTGCTTCGTACTTCCTTCGGGAAATCATTCAGCCGTAACGACAAACATAACATCGGGTAGGTTTCCCACGGACTGCGCCATGACCGACCGCGCGACAAACAGCGAAGGACGCGAATGCCCCAACCGGCACATTCTCGTCGTTGACGACGAGCAGGCCATACGCGGACTGGCCAGGCGCATCCTCAACTCCAAGGGATACCGAGTAACCACATGCAAGAGCGGCGCACAGGCCGTTGACGCATACGCGAAATTGGGCGACCGTGTCGATCTGGTCATTCTGGACATGCTCATGCCTGACATGAACGGCGTGGAGACGCTCCGCCTGCTGAAGCAGGCCGACCCGAACGTTCGCGCGATACTCTGCTCAGCATACGTACCGGACTTCACGGGAAAATCCATCGCCGATGAAGGGTTCGTGGGCTTCATCGCCAAACCGTTTGAAATGGACGCCCTGCTGATGCTGACCGAACGCAACTTGAAGTAACTCCGGCGATCCGTTATTTGTATGGCGGGCCAAGCGGAGGATGCTGCCCGAGAAGGAATGAAACTCCCCCGAAGCCGGACGAGTCGATGCGATTTGGTTTCTCCGCCGACGCTCCTGCGCGTACAATATCCCTCATGCATTCAGCATCAATAATACTAAAAGGCGTTTGCGCCGCGGCTATGCTGCTCGCGATTTGCGGGTGCCGCAGATCGAACGATCCGCCTCAGACGCCTGAGAAGCCGCCGGCTGAAACTCAGTCCGCGCCCAAAGCGGGACGTTCGCAACTGGTTCGGCGCGCCAGACAGGCGGCCGGGCGAATGATCAGGAATCTCAGAGATCCCGAAAGATGGCGGCGTATCGCCCTGGCGGGCCTGCGCGGAGCCGTCGAAGCGTGCGACAGGCGGCTGGCCGATCCGATGACTCACATTCGCGCCGGCGACAAGGCTCTCGCCAACGGGCAGACCGAACTTTCGATCGCATGCTTCGAAAGAGCCGCAAAACTGGACGCGAAAAACGCCGACGCGCACAGAGGACTCGCCATGGCGATTTTCGCACTGGCGGCCGGGCGAGAGTCAGTAATGGAGTCACGGAGACTCTATCGCCGGGCGTCCGAAGTCTATCGAACGATCCTGGAAATCGATCCGGATGATGAAACCGCTCGCTTCAATCTCGGACTCTCGCTGGTGCGGTCGGGCGCGTCGACCGAGGCGGCCGAAACATTCGAACCGCTGCTGAGCTCAAAGAAGCTGGCCGTCCAGGCGACATTCAACATGGCTGTAATCCTGTCGTCGCACGGCAAGCTTCAACAGGCCGCAAACCTCCTCAGGCAACTGATAAGATCGAAGAACAACATGAGCGAGTCGGACCTTTCCAACGCTTATTCGCGTTTGGGAGAGGTCCTGAGGGATCTTGACGACGGCAAAGGGGCCTTGGAGGCTTACAAGGAGGCCGCCAGCCTGGCTCCGAAGGATGTGGCGGCGTGGTTGAATCTTGCGGCCGCCGCACGAGCACAGGGAAGCTACGGTTACGCCGTGACCGCCACGCGCAAAGCCGCCGCACTCAGCCCGTTCAACGCGGAGATTCACCTGCGTTTGGGGAACGTGCTGCTCGAACTGCACCGGGCGACGCGCGAGGCCCGGTTCCTCGACAAGGCCGTTGAAGCCTGGCGGGCCAGCCTGAAGATAGATCCAAGCCAGACCGATCTCCAGCGGCGAGTCGACATCTACGGGCGAAAGGATCCGAACGCCCCGTAGCTTGCCTCGACGGCGCGTCAGCGTCGATCGATAACGTCAAACAGTTCAGACGGCGCGCCCAGAAGCACATCGGCTCCGTTTTGCGTCAGTTCGTCGGCGGTGCGGAATCCCCACAACACTCCTACGGCGAATATGCCGGCGCCGACGGCGGTCTCCATGTCCGTCGCCGTGTCGCCGAGATACAGGAGGTTCTCAGTCGGCGCCCCAAGCGCCTCGACGAGGCGCGAAACGCCGGCGGGATCAGGTTTGGGAGGCACCGAATCGCTTACGCCCCAGACCCGCTCGAACTCCCAGTCGGCCAGAAGCTTGTCCACTACCATCTCAGTGTAGGCGTGCGGCTTGTTCGATAGAATCGCCATCCGTACGCCGCGGCTCGTCAACTCGTCGAGCATCTCGGGAATACCGTCGTACGGACGGGTCTTGTTGTCCCAGCATTTGCTGTAGGCCTGCTTCATCATCGCAACGCCTTTTTCGACCGTCGCGTCGTCACGGGCGCCTTCGGGCAGCGTCCGCTCCAGCAGCAGCCTCACGCCGTTTCCGATGTGATGCTTGTAGCTCTCGACCGGGTGGGTGGGAAAACCCATCTCGGTCAGCGCCTCGTTGTTGGCGTCAGCCAGGTCGTCGAGAGTATTCAGCAGCGTTCCGTCAAGATCGAAAACAATCGCTTGGCATTTCATGATCGGAAAACCTCCGCGGCTTGGCATTAAAAAGATGGGGACCGGCCCGCTGATCGGGCGGGTCCCCATCGGGCTCCACGGCATATCACATCACCGCGACGCCTGGCAGTCCGTTGAACAAGTGCTTCGTAGCCCAGAGCGAGGAATTGTTCGGCCCGGCAAGGACGAAACCGCAGGCGAATCCGTGGATTCGTCGAGGATTTCGGACGCCGCCAGGACCGACAAGACCCGCTGGCAGGCGGAATCGACTTCTTCAACGGGCTGCTAGTCCAGCTTCATTGACATAAGGAACTCGGCGTTCGAACTGGTCTTGGACAACTGCCTGATAAGCAGCTCCATGGCCTCAGTCGGCTGCATGTTGCTCATGACCCGCCGCATATTGGCCACAAGTCTGCACTCGTCGGCATCCATCAGGAGCTCCTCCCGTCGCGTACCGGAGCGGGCCAGGTCAATCGCCGGCCAGATTCGCCTGTCGACCAGGCGCCTGTCGAGATAGAGTTCGGCGTTGCCGGTGCCCTTGAACTCCTCGAAGATCACCTGGTCCATCCGCGAGCCGGTGTCCACCAGCGCGGTGGCGATAATCGTAAGCGAGCCGCCCTCGAGCACTGATCGGGCCGACCCGAAGTACTTTCTGGGAAGCGCCAGCGCGCTTGCGTCCACGCCGCCGGTGAGGATCTTGCCCGAGTGCGGCGCTTCGGCGTTGCAGGCGCGGGCCAGTCGCGTGATGCTGTCGAGCAGGATCACAACGTCATGTCCGAATTCGACCATCTGCTTGGCCTTGGAGAAGATCATATCGGCCATCACCAGGTGGCGTTTGGACCCTTCGTCGAACGTCGAGGAGACCACTTCGGCGGTCGTGTTTCGCCGCATGTCGGTCACTTCTTCGGGACGCTCGTCTATAAGCAGAACGATCACGAACGCGTCTGGATGGTTGGTGGTTATCGAGTTGGCCAGTTTCTTCAGCAGGATCGTCTTGCCGGTTCGCGGCGGAGCGACGATCAGCATTCGCTGCCCGAATCCGATCGGCGAGATAAGGTTCATCACCCGCATCGAAACTTCATCGCTGGTGGTCTCCAGGAAGATTCGCCTGTCGGGATGGGCCGGCGTCATATCCTCGAAGTCCCTGACCTTCGAGAGCTTGTCAGGGTCCTGGTAGTTTATCGCCTCGACTCGCAGGAGGGCGAAGTACTTCTCGGACTCCTTGGGCGGGCGAATCTGTCCGGCGAGTATGTGCCCGGGCTTGAGATTGAAGCGTCGGATCTGGCTGGGCGACACGTAGATGTCGTCGGGACCCGGCTGGTAGTTGTACTCGGGGCTCCGCAGGAAGCCGAACCCGTCAGGCAGGATCTCCAGTACGCCGTCGCCGAACATCAGCCCGCTCTTGTTGACGCGATTGGAGATGATCTTGATCATCAGCTCCTGGTTGCCGGTCGACTCGATGCCCTCGACGCCTTCGTCACGGGCCAGTTGTCGAAGCTCGGGAGTACTCATCGCCTGCAGTTCGGTAATGTGCAGCGAGCCGCGCTTGACCTCTTCATATCTCGCGTGCATCACCGCGTCGAAACCGTCTTCGAGCTTGTTGGGCTTGCCGGATTTGTCGGACTTGTCCCGCCTGCCGGATCTGCCGCGCTTGCCGGACTTGCCCGACTTGCCGGACTTCCTCCCGTCGGAATCGGACGCCTTCTTTGAAGACTCCTCAGACGACATTTCGTCGGCGCCGCCCTCGGAACTGTCTTCGGACTCCTCGGTCTTTTCCGGCTCTTGTCCGCCCTGAGGCGCGTCTTCGGCCTTTTCCTCATCGACAACCGGTTCGTCGTCGACGGCTGGGGGCTCTTCGACAAGCTCCACCTCGGAGTCGCCGATCACCTCGGAGTCGACTTCCGGAGCGTCCTGAACTTCCTGTTCGACGACTTCCGGGGCGACTTTCTTCTTGGCGACCTTCTTCTTGGCGACCTTCTTCCTGGCGGTCTTCTTAGCCGCTTTCTTGGCGGTCTTCTTCTTGACGGTTTTCTTCGCCGTCTTCTTGGCCGCCTTCTTTGCGGTTTTCTTCGTTGTCTTTTTTGTAGCTTTTGCCATGTGCTTACACAGCCTCCATCTGGAGCGTCTGCAGGTTGCGCCGGAATCCTGTCCGGCTGTGTCAGGCGTCTCCCTGGGAACTTTTACGTTCGGTTGGATCGTCCGGTTCGTCTCTGGAAAATGTCCTCGGCGACGTGTTTATGTTTTTCAGCAGTCCGGCGTGGCCAACCGCCGGCGGTCCGCCCTTGGGCGCATCGCACCGGTGTTTTGCAGCACGTCTCCCGAACCTGATGCGATTACTTCGGCCTGTTATTATGTCCAAAACCGTCGTCGGGCTGGATTATGCGGGGATAAAGCTCAAGAACCTGCTGACGCAGGTGGGAGACGCTTGAACTGCCGTCAATCAAATAATCGCACCTGCTGCGCTTAATGTCCAGAGAAATCTGCATTTTTTCTCGCGACGCCAAATCGCCAGGGTCCCATTTGCGTTGCTCGACGACCCGTTTGAGCCTCACCGCCTCGGGCGCATCGACGAAAATCACGCAACTGCACAACTTGTCCCAACCTGCCTCCATAAGCAGCGCCGCATCAAGCACTATAGCCTCGATCGACTCATCGGCCCGGGCCTGGGCGACCGCTCGGGTCATCTCGGCGCTGATCAGCGGATGCAGTATTCCGTTCAGGGCGTCCAGTTCGTCTCGCGAGGCGAACACCGCGTCGGCAATCGCCGCACGATCGACATCGCCGGCGTCGGTTAAGACCTTATCGCCCCACCGCTGCCGCAACCGATCCCGCACTTCCGGATCGCCGAGCAGTTTGTGGCCGATCGCGTCGGCGTCGATCACGGCGCATCCCAGAGCGGCAAGTTCGCCGGACACCGCGGACTTCCCGGAGCCTATTGCGCCGATGATCCCGATCACGGGTTTCGTTGTGGGCTGTGAAGCGGGCATGATGAACGACACATTGTCGCCGCGGAAACGGTTTTGTCAATGATAACCCAGGCGACTCAGATCGCCGGTCGACGCCGGCGGTCCGGCGAGTATATCTGAATCCCCAAACCTCGCCGCAGCAGTTCGCGATTGAACCGCTCCGGCGGCGCATTGGCCAGCCGGCACGCGTCGGCGTGGTCGATCCTGTTGTCGGCGTAGAACTCGATAGCGACGGCCATACTGATGTCAGTAAGATTCGCCTGAGCTTTGATCGCAATGTCATCAGGTATATGGAACTGCATCTTAAGGTCTCGCTGGAAGACAAGGCGGCGGCCGTCAGATGAAAGCCGCCAGCCATCCCTTCCACTCTTCTTTCAGGACCTGACCCACATTCATATCGACAAAGCCGGCGCCCGGCTGAAATAAGCCGTGAAGGAACAAGACGCTGCGCACCGCAGCGCCGTCCTGGAAACGCAGAATCCCCCATGGTCGCACGCGAATGTCCGGGCTCCGCCTCAGCCAAGACGCCTGCGAAACTCCTGTTCGTCGATCACCTCGACGCCCAGCGATTCGGCTTTGGTCACTTTCGATCCGGGCGAGGCGCCGGCCACCACAAAATCCGTTTTCGACGACACGCTCGACGACGCCCTGCCGCCGGCGGCTTCAATCGCCTCCTTGGCTTCGCGGCGGGAGAAACCCTCCAGCGTTCCGGTGACGACTATCGTCTTACCGGCAAGAGTCCCGCCGTCCTCGGGGCCGACCGCGGCGGGCGCCGAAGCGGTCATTCGCACTCCGGCGTCCTTCAAACCGTTTATCGTTTCGAGGCCGGATTCGCTGTGAAAGAAGTCATGCACGCTTTGTGCGATTGTCGGTCCGATTTCATCTATCTCCATCAGCTCCTCCACTGAGGCGGCCGCCAGCTTGTCAATGTCGCCGAACGTTCCGGCCAGAATCCCTGCGGCCCTTCCGCCGACGTGGCGGACGCCCAACGCCGTTATGACTCTCGCCAACCCGCGCGACTTGCTGGTCTCGATCGCCGCCAGCAGATTCGAAGCCGACTTCTCCCCCATTCGCTCCAGCGCAATCAACTTGTCGGACTCCAGACTGAACAAGTCGGCGAAGCGGGTAACCAGGCCGTTGTCGATCAGTTGATCGACGACCGCCGGCCCGAGGTTCTCGATGTCCATCTGGTCCCGACCGGCGAAAAAGCCCAGCCGCTCGCGGAACTGGGCCGGACATTCGGGGTTCGGGCACAGAAGCGCCACCATGCCGTCGACAATCTCGACAGGTTCGTCGCAGCCGCGCCCGCGAGCGCCGCGACAGGTCTCGGGCGCCTTGGATAACTGACGCCGCTCCATGTGCCGCTCGCACTCGGGGTTGACGCAGCGAAACGCCACGTATCCCTCCTTCGGCTTGTCGCGAACCAGCGGTGTTTGGCATTCGGGGCACTGATCAGGAGCCGATATCAACTCGCCTTCGGTCACTCGCTTGTCGGCGACGACCGCGACGACCTGCGGGATGATCTCGCCGGCCTTCTCGACCACTATCGTATCGCCAATCCGCAGCGACAGGTGGTCCACGCGATCGAAGTTGTGCAGCGATGCATTGGAGACCGTGGCGCCGCCGAGTTGAACGGGCTCAAAATGAGCCACCGGGGTGACCTTGCCGGTCCTGCCGACCTGGAAATCAACTTCACGCAGCACGGTTTCGGCCTGTTCGGATTCGTATTTGTACGCAATGCACCAACGCGGATATCGGCTGGTGACGCCGATCTTGTCGCGGAGGGCGAGTTCGTCGACCTTGACCACGAACCCATCTGTCTCGTAGTCAACCTCACTGCGGAGCGCCAGCCACTGTGCGATCACATCCAGCACCTCGTCGATCGTTTTGCAAACCCGCCCGTACGGGCTGGTCGGTATCCCCCAACTCGCCAGCTTATCGTTGATCTCGCTGGCTCGCGGAGCCGGACGGGTAGACATCTCGCCGAGCCCGTGGGCCAGGAACGCCAGCCTCCTCTCGGCGGCCGCGCTGGGGTCGAGCTGCTTCAGCGTGCCGGCGCACCCGTTCCGCGGATTGGCGAATTTCTCCTGACCGGTCGCCGCCCGCCGCTCGTTGCACGCATCGAATGCGGAACGGGGCCAGTATATCTCACCGCGGATCTCCAGCACTTCAGGGATATCATCTCCATGCAGCACCAGCGGAACTGATCGGATCGTGCGAACATTTGCGGTCACATTGTCGCCGGTCTGTCCGTCGCCGCGAGTAACGGCCTGGACCAGCCGCCCGGATTCATACCGAAGCGAGGCCGCAACTCCGTCGATCTTCGGATCGGCCAGATAATGAAATGTCGCATCTCCGACGGCCTGGCGCACCCGCGCATCGAACTTCCGCACCTCGTCGGCGTTGTACGTATTGTCGATGCTCAACATTGGCGCCGAGTGCGCAACGGACTCAAAGCCGTCAATCGCCCGCCCGCCTACGCGCTGGGTCGGCGACTCAGGCGTGATCAACTCCGGATGAGCGGCCTCCAAAGCCTTGAGTTCATCCAGCAGCCGATCGTATTGGCGATCGGATATCTCCGGCGCAGCATGAACGTAATAGAGCGCATCATGGCGGCTGATGGTCTCGCGGAGTTCGTTGATTCGCTGTGCGTCGTCAGTCATAGATGAATTCCCTGCGTTAGGTCAGGCCAACTGTAGCGACTATGCGCCGCCGCCGTCAAGCCCCGCGCCTGGCGAAGGGGCGACCGGCGGGGTCGCCCGTCGTTGGCGCAAGAAAGAGAATCTGACATCGCCCGCAAGACAGGCCTTCTTCTGAGCTTCCCTATCGCAATGCTGACGAATTTCGAGGATTCGAAATAGGGTGTCGGAGGCCGTCAGGATTCTGCGATGTGATTTTTCTTGTTGCCGCCGGGCAATCGCTAATCGAAACCGCACATGATTTCGCCGAGAGCCGACCGTATTGACGCAAGCGGTGAGAAACGCAACAATGTTCAGCGCGCCCCGGAGCGCTTCGAGGCGCATCAGACATCTCAACTACATAACAACGGTGCGAACATGAAACGAGCATTTGCTTTATTGTCGGTTTCGATTCCGGTCATTGTGACGATATGCGCCGCAGCTATTTCGGAAACCGGCGGGCCAAAGCTTCGCAGAGGCTACGCACAGACGCCCGAGGCCGCTGTTAAGGAACTTGCCGAGTTCAAGGCGTCGTATTCGGATCTGGACGGCTGGAAGAAACGCAAGGCCCGCATCATCGCCGGGATCCTCAAGGGCGCAAAGCTGACGACGCTTCCGAAGAAACATCCGCTCAAGCCGATGTACTTCAAGAAGCGAACGTACAAGGGCTACACTGTCGAAAACGTCGCATTCCAGAGCTATCCGGGATTCTACGTAACCGGCTCGCTCTACCGCCCCACCGATCACAAGGGCAAGCTCGCCGGGATACTCTGCCCGCACGGGCACGGCGGACGATTCAAAGCCTCGCGCCAGGCGCGATGCGCCGTGCTGGCCAGGATGGGCGCCGTTTGCTTCCTGTACGACATGGTCGGATACGGCGACTGGAAGGAGGCCGGCTGGTCGCACAATAAGACTCCCGAAGTGCTGCGGATGATTATCTGGAACAGCATCCGCTCGCTGGACTTTGTTCTGTCGATCGAGGGCGTCGATCCCAAGCGGATCGGAATGACCGGCTGCTCCGGCGGCGGAACGCAGACGTTCATGCTGGCCGCCCTCGACGATCGGGTGGCTGTCTCCGTCCCGGTCTGCCAGGTCTCGACGCACTTCTTCGGCGGATGCGTCTGCGAAAGCGGAATGCCGGTCCACTGGGGGCCGGACCACAAGACAAACAACGCCGAGATCGCGGCCTTGGCGGCCCCCCGACCGCAACTGGTGGTCTCAAACGGCAAGGACTGGACGAAGTTCATACCGAAAACCGGCTTCCCCTACATCAAGCACGTTTACGGCCTCTACGGCGCCGCCGACAAGGTCAAGAACGCACACTTCCCAACCGAAGGCCACGATTACGGCGTCTCCAAGCGGATGGCGGCCTATCCGTTTCTGGCCAAACACCTGAAGCTGAACCTCAAAGCCGTCCAGGGCGCAGACGGCAAGATCGACGAATCGTTTGTGGTGGCCGAAGAGTACAAGGACATGCTCGTCTTCGGACCCGACAACCCGCGCCCAAAAGATGCAGTCAAACCGAATACGAAGCTGCCCTAACGGCTGGCAACTGGCCAACGGCTGGCAATTGGCGACGACAACGGCAAAACCCAAACCCTACGGCCAGGCAAACCGTCCGAAACGCGCCGTTAAGTTGTTGCCGTCAGGTTTTGCCGTCGCCAATTGCCAGTTGCCAATTGCCAGCCGTTGGCCAATTGCCGAGCGTTACTTGCCCTTGACTATCCGCAGTCCGAAGATGCCGCCTGCTGTCCGACCGGGGTGGGCCTGGAATCTGATCGTCACTTTCTTCTTGCCCTTGGTCAGTTGCGGCGGGATCGGGTATGTCACGTCCATGAATGCGCCCGGCTTCTGACCTTTCAGTTCGTATGTCGCGATCTTCTTGTCGTCGACCAGGATGTCGAATATCCTGCCGCCGCCGTCGGAGCCCCAGTACTTGACCATGGCGGAAACCGGCTTGTCCGGCGAGACCTTCATTTCGTAGGAAAACCATCCGCCGCCGCGAGCGTCTCGCCATTTGCCGCCGAACGCGGAGCCCGCCCCCGAGCCCTTGCCCTTGAAGCCATGAGCCTTTTCGCCGGGAGTCGACGGGGTGACCTTGTCGATCGTCGACGCCTCAAGCTCCTTCAGTTTCAGATCGGCGGCTTTTCGGGCGGCCTGCTCTCTGGCCCAGTCGGCGGTGGTGAAGAATTTCCAATAGACCGTGTATCGCTGGTGGTGCATCCGGCCCAGCGGGATCAGCATAACGTCGGCGGGCTTGCCGACGTTACGGGTCTTGAACCGCAGGGTCGGGCCGTCGAGTTTCTCGATCCACGCCGCCGGGTCGGTAGACGGAGCGACAAACACCGGAACCGGCGGGACCGGATCGCCGGAGTACTGCTTGTTATGCCCGACGCGGAGATTCTTCGGCATATCCCTGGTCCCCAGTTCGCCGGCCAGGACCAGCGGGCCGTACATGATCACGCCGAGATTCTTGTCGTCGCGCGCGGTGTACAGGTGCAGGCTCATCGGCAGGCGCAACTTGATCGTGTCGCCGTCTTTCCAGGTGCGCTTCAGCGCCAGGTAGCTTTGCCGCCTGGCGGCGAACTTCTCGGACTTGCCGTTGATCGAGAGTTCGACTCCCTTGGCCCAGTACGGCATGCGGATGTTGACCGTAAGCTCGCGGGCCTTCTTCATCGACAGCTTGATCGTCGTAGTGTCGGCGTTGGGGAACTTCGTTTCCTGCGTGACCGTCGCGCCGGCTTCCCGCCAGTCGAGCTTCGACGGGATAAACAGATTCACCCAGAGCGAGTCGTCGCCGCGGAAGTAGATCGAATCGCCGTACTTGGCGTGGTTCTCGATTCCCGTTCCCACGCAGCACCACATGGAGTTGTCATCGGTGCTGTAGGTCTTGAAGTGTCCCGGTTTGAGCGAATAGAAGTACGTCATGCCGCCCGACTGGGGGTCCTGGGAGCCGAGGATCTGGTTGTACAGGGCTCGTTCGTAATAGTCCATGTACTCGGCGGCGGGGTTCCATGAGAACATGTGCCGGGTCAGCTTCAGCATGTTGTGGGTCACGCACGTTTCGCAACTGTCCCAGTTGAGGTATTTCGACTCCGAGCCGGGCGCCTTGAAGTGCTCGTGGAAGTCGATCCCGCCCGGCGCGTACGATCGGGTGTTGACCGAGCGGTCCCAGAAGAACCTCGCTACGGTCTTCATGCGCTTGTCGCCAGTCAGATCGTGGATGCGCGCCGCGCCGATAATCTTGGGCAACTGGGTGTTAACGTGCTTGCCTTCGAGTTGATCCTTCTCTTCGGCCAGCGGATCGAATATCTGCTTGTGATTGAATCGCCTGGCCAGCGCAAGGTAGTCCTTCTTCCCGGTCAGGGCGAACATCTCGGCCATCGATTCGTTCATGCCGCCGTACTCGCAGGACAGCGATTTCTGGAACTGCTCGTCGGTCAGAACGTCCGTGCCCTTCTTGGCCCAGGCGGCGAACTTGTCGGCGACCTCCAGGGCCTGCTTGTTGCCGGCATGAATGTACGCGTCGATCAATCCGGCGTAGGTCTTGTGCAGCACGTACCAGGGCACGTATCCGCCGGCCAGGCCCCACTTGTGGACGCGGAACTTGTCGGAGAACGCCTCTTTCCAGACTTCGGTGCGCACCGATCCAGCGTATCCGTTTCCGTGTTTGGCCTGGGCCTTGGCGATCTCGGAGACCATGTAGTCGACGCGTTTCTTAAGCTCCTTGTCGCCGGTGGCCGCGTATGTCAGAGCACAGGCGCTGATGTAGTGGCCCGAGGTGTGCCCGACGACGTCCCTCATCTCCCACCCGCCGTAGCGTTTGCCCTTGGGCTCCATGCCGGCCCGTTCGTGGAACGGCCAGAGGAACCTGTCGGCGTCAAGCCTGAGCAGATACGCACGATTGATCTCCATGGCCTTCTTAAACGGGCTGTCAAGCAGCGTCACCCGATTCAGCGGAAACGATTCGGCTTTCTTCACGCCGGCGGCGTCGGCGCCCAGGCAAAGACAGCAGCTCAGCGACAATACCACTGCTGCAATCGTAAGAATTCGTGTCGTCTTCATATCAGATTCCTTGTCATTGTTTAAGAACGAGTTTGTATGTCCGGTTGGCTTTCAGATCTTCTCGCGACGCTTCACAGGCTGACTCCTGGTTGCAGGATCCTACTTGCTTTTCTTTGCGAGGTATTCCTTGGCCGCTGCGAGTGCATTTTCGTCTTTCGTTATGGTTATCGCTTCCTTGACCGCCGCTATTGCAGCTTTCCGCTGTGCGGGGTTCTTTGCGTCGAGCCGCGGCGCCATGGCGATCGCCGCCTGTGCGGCGTATTCGCTGACATTACCGTACTGGCGCCTGTCTGTCTTCTTCATCCACTCGACCGCCATCGCAAGCGAATCGGCTCCGGACATCCACTGCAACTCGGCGAACACTTCGCGAGCTCCGCGGGGCTCGAGGTTGGCGAGTTTCTTCAGAAGGCTTAACTTCTCAGCGGGGGCCAGATTTCCGGAAACCGCTCGTCTCACGCAGGCGTTGAGCACCTCGCCTCGGTTACGCCCTCGCTCGGTCTTGGCCGCCATCGCAAGCAGAACGTCAAACGCCTTCGGATCGGGGCTGGAGCCCAGCGCCTCGAACGCGGCTGTCCGCACCTCACGGCTTTCGCCTGTCGTCGCGGCGACCACGGCGCCCAGCGCCACGGGGCCTCCAATCCGCCCGAGCAGTTCGATAATCGCGATCCGCACGACATCATCCCTGGCCTCGCCCATAGCGGTGATTACCGGTATGGCGAACTTGTCGCGGTCCTTGGCTCCGCCGCACGCGGCGGCAATCGCATCGGCGACAGCCTGGCGCTGCAGCGGGCTTCGAGCCTTGACCAGCGAGTCGGTCAGCTCCGGGACGACCTCGGGGCGCCCAAACGCTGCGGCGGCCTCGATCGCCGCCATACGCACTGATTCGTCGCGGTTCTTCAAATGCTTCCGGACCGCGTCGAACGTTTTGGGGTCGCCAATCCGACCGATTATGCCGAGCACCGCCGCCAACTCGCTCGACTTGGCGGTCTCCAGCATCGGAGCCCATTTTTCGGGCATAGTCGCTCCGAGTCGGCGTGCGGTTTCCTGCAGCCGCCTGTCGGGGCAAGCCGCCGCGGCGAGAACTTCCTTGTACGCTTCTGCGCCCGTGATCTCGACGAGCTTCTTCAAGATCGACGCTCTCAGGAAGTAATCGTTTGGATTGTCCTTGATCAGCTTCCGGCACATGGCGACTTTGTGCTTCTCGGACTTGACTGTCGCCAGTTGGCGCGCCAGCCGCTTGTCGACCAGATCAGACAGACCGACCAGCCTCATAGGCTGTTCGCCACTTTCGATCGCACTGATGGCGTCTTCGAGCATTACGCGCTGATCGGGTTTTCGGAAATGCCATCGCCAGGCCTTGAGCCTCGGCAGTGCGGCCCTGGCGGCGGGCCCATATTTCTTCAACGTCTCAAAGCGGTGCGGCAGGCGGTTGCCCCCGCCCCACGCCCGCGGGTCCATCGTCTCTATGCAGAGCATCACGCCGTCGCTAAGGCGGTATCGCAGCATCAGATCCAATCCGTACTGGCGGGGCAGATCGCCGAACATCGGATAGTTCGGCGCTACGTTGAGCGTCGCGTCGTAGATGTCCTGGGCCAGAACGGCCACGTCCCGCTCGTTGAAGTACCTGAACGCATACGCCCCGCCGCCGCGCGTCCGGGCCGAACCGTGACGAAGGATCTTCCTGATCGACGGATACAGCAACTCGCGGTCCACGCCGTCCAGCGGGTTGGCGCCCTTGGTCCATTGCGGGAACATGCCGGTGAAGTAGAGCGGAGCGCTCCGCCCGGGTTCGTGTCCGAGGCTGTATGCGATTGCGGTTTCGGTCGGCTTCATCGGTCCCGGCTCGCGATTGGCCAGCGCGGCTTTCAGCATTTCCGGCACCGCCCGCCGGGCCGGGGCGCCGATCCGAGACAGCGCGTAACTCGCCGCGACGCGCACAAAATCGCTCTTGTCCGAAAGGGCTTTTGTCACCGCGTCAACAGCTCCCGCCGAACGCTCGCCCTGGTATCCAAGGGCCGCACAGGCCCCGGCCCGTTTGTACGGATCGTCGCTTTCAAGGAGCTTCACGAGCTTGGCGGTGTGGTTGCCCTTCTTCTTTCCGAGCCAGTCGGCGACCCACTCCCGGGCGGCCGGCGACCAACTGCCCAGTTCGGCTATCAGTTCGTCAGCGGTCATCTTCTGATACTCGGCCCAGCGCCACCTGCCGGCGTCGATCGCCTCTTTGACTTCCTTTTCATTCAGCCGCATGTCCTCGGAAACATCCTTGCCGGTCAGGTGGATCTTCTTCAGCGGCAGAGCGTTCCACAGCACGTGGGCCACGGTGGCGTCTATGACTCCCCTGCCTCCGTAGTATCCGCCCAGCGGCTGGGTGATGTAACTCCCGTCGGCCTTGCGGGTCAGAGCGTTGTACCAGAGCAGCTCTTTGGTGAACGCGGCGACTGCTTTCTCCCCGCCGCAATTGGCGCCAAGCGCGCCCCAGAACACGCCGTATGAGTTTCCGCTGTGCCCGTACTCGCGTTCGTCGTACGAGGAGGTCACCAGCTTGGAGAAGTAGCGAGAGCTTTTCCGCTCGCCGAGTACGGTGAACGCCACGGCGGCCGAGCCGTTCTTGCCGTTGGACGAAAGTGCGTTTCGCCCGTTGCTGCGGCGTTCGAGGCTGGCGCGGTGGAATCCGTATCCGATCGATCCGTGCCCGACGAACTGGCTGAAGAAGTCGTTGGATCGCCTGATCGCCTCGTCGATCTCCCGGTGCCGGATCCCGCACTTCTTGGCGAGATTGAGAGACAGGAAGCACGGGATGCCGGCGCAGTTCAAACCTCCGTAGCCCATGATTCGTCCGTGCAGTTTTCCGTTGGCGTCCGGCGGCGTGAAGCGGTGGCCCCACGTGCCGGGTCCGCCCTGGCCCATCGCGGTCTTGATCGCATATTCGCGAATCGCCGGCAGGACGTACTTATCGCCTGTGGCGAGATAGTACTCGCACAGAACCGTGCCGATATAGCCGGCGTTCCAGGCGCTGTTTCCGCAGTTGGTGTCAGGCTGGGCCCACCTGGCGGCGCGGACTTTCCCGCGTGCAAGCTTCATATACTCCGGCTTGCCCGAGGCCAGGAACGCCAGGATATCCAGAGAGAATCGAGGCTGCTTCTTGGTCGAGGCCAGGTGCTTGAGAGCATCGTCCATTATCCGCTTGGACTTGGGGCAGTTGTACGGAGCGGTGTCGCTGTAAGTCCCCATGACCTTGAGCTGCAGTTTCACCGTGCTGACTTTTCCGGCTCGCCAGCACATCAGCTTCAAGACGCCTTTCTGCTTGTCGGTCTCGGCGTCGTTGATCGCGCGACCGAAACTCTTGCGGGCGTCGCTGCTGAACTTCTTGTCGCCTATGCCGAGGATGATGTCATCCACCTTCAGCACGCCGTCGGCCGGCGTGCCGGGATCGACCGCGGTGATCAGTATCTGGCGCGCCTCGCCGGTCATGTAGGCTCTCACGAACATCCGGCCGTGCGCGCCCGTGGGTCCGAGCATGAATGAGCCGCTGTTGATCAGCTTGCCGCCCCTGGTAAGATCCGGCGGCGGACCGACCGGCTCGGGCGGGATGCGGCCGGCCCCAGACGCGAAAGCCGCGCCGGCAAGCAGGACAGCGATAACGGCGACACGGCGGGGTATGGCGGTTCTTGTAAGCATGAGTGCTCCTTGTATGCCACGAGATTATGGGATTCCCGCCCAAATGCAAGCCTGGTTTGCCGCCGATTGCGCTTCGGCGGTGACAGGAGCGGATGATTCGTGTAGAATCGGCGGATGGTTATAACTATAGACGGGCCCGCCGGGTCCGGAAAATCTACGGTCTCTCGGAAGCTGGCGGTGCGTCTGGGAGTTGCATATCTGGACACCGGCGCCACTTATCGCGGACTGGCGCATCACGCTGTCGCGTCGGGAACGGACCTGAAAGACCAACACGCGCTGGCCGACCTTGCCCGACGGATCGACCTGCGGCTCATACCCGACGACAGCGGCGTTCGGGTCCTGATCTCGGGCAAAGACGTCAGCGCGGAAATACGCACTCCAGAAATAACCGCACTGACCCGCCACACCGCCGGTTCGGCGCTTGTGCGCGGAGTCCTGGTCGATCTGCAGCGCAGGATCGGCAGTCAGTTGGGCGATTTTGTAACCGAAGGCAGGGACCAGGGCTCGGTTGTGTTCCCCGACGCCGACGTGAAGTTCTACCTGGACGCATCCCCTGAAATCCGCGCCCGGCGACGCACGGACGAACTGCTGGCCGGCGGAGTCGAGGCGGACTACGACGAGATACTCCAGTCGATCATCGATCGCGATCGGCGCGACATCGCGCGCCGGGTCGGCCCGCTGGTCAAGCCCGACGGAGCGATCGTAATAGACACATCCGACATGAACGTAGACCAGGTCACCGAGGCGATGGCCCGGGCGGTTGAGGAACGAACATGACAGACCGGATCGTCCGAGCATCCACGCGAAGCCGCCCGAATCCCAAGCTCTACAGGCTTCGACTGCCCGATGCGATCGAGTCGGCAAATCCGTATTACACGGTGATGCGGTGGGGGCTGAGGCTCCTTATGCCGACTTTCTGGAAAGCCCGCGTTTTCGGGCGACACAACGAACCGTCCGAAGGCGGCGCGGTTTTCATCTCGAATCACCAGAGCTTTCTGGACCCGATGCTGGTCGGATTCGGCTTGGTCCGCCCGCTGAGCTACATGGCCCGCAGCACGCTGTTCGACACCCCTGGGCTCAAGCAGTTGATGACCTCGCTGAACGCGTTTCCCGTGAAGCGAGCAACAGCCGACACCGGCGCGCTGAAAGAGGCGATGCGGCGGATCAAACGAGGCGGACAAGTGCTCGTATTCGCAGAAGGCACGCGAACCGGCAACGGTCGGATCGCACCATTCCTGCCGGGAGTATCCCTGCTGGCCCAGCGAGCGGCCCAGTGGATCGTGCCAGTGGTCATAGACGGAGCGTTCGAGGCCTGGCCGAGAACACAGGCCTTCCCTTCCCTGGGGAACATAGTGGTCTCCTTCGGCGAGGCGATCCCCCAGGAAGAAGCCAGGAGATTCAAATCAACGGAGTTGGTGGAGCACGTTCGTCGGATAATGATAGGCATGCAGGCCGACGTCAGACGAAGACTCGCAAGACCAAAGCTGGAATACTGACGGCGGCCAATTGGTCACGATGTACATCGCGAGCTGTTGCCAATTACCAATCGCCACGCCGTTGGCCGGCTGCCTGCCGTCAATCACCTGAAAACCAGTTTCAGGACATAAGCCTCCCACTTCTTCTTGAACGCGTCCATCTCCTTGTCGGTCTTCAGGCCGAGGGTATTCTTGAGGGTTTCGTAGCCGGTTGGATCTGTTTTCCGGCTCGCGTGGAAATCCCTGTAGTACTTCCGCAACAGACCCTTTTCCTGCAGGTAGTAGCACAGGTATCGGGCTTGGGAGTAGTTTGTGCCCTTGTCCTCGCTGTAGAACTGGCTGGTCGTCGTTGACGTCAGCGCCTTGAACGACGGGACGCGCTTGCCCCTGATCGCTTTCTGGAGACCGGCCAGGCGCCAGTTGGTCCGACCGATGATCTTGCCGAACCGCTCGCCGGACTGCTCGTACAGCGAACCGAGCCCCTCGTTGAACCAGGACGGACACGCCGGAAAGTTGGCCTCCACAAACGGATGGACTATCTCGTGGACCAGCGTCCCCCCGCCGGTGGAGATGTTCATTATCATCGCCTTCTGAGCGCTGGAGTAATATCCGAAATGCGTGCTGGGCCGATCGCGGAAAATCTCCCAGGCGTACTTGCGGTAGACCTTTTCGGTGCTGAACAGCCATATGTCCAGTATCTCTTTCGGGTCCTTCTTGAAGTAGGCCTTCTTGAGCTTCCCGACGGCCCACTTGACGGTCCCCGAAGCGTAACGGCGCACCCGAGCCGCGGATGCGTCGCCGATGACTACAAACGGAGGCTCGATTGCGATATTGAATCCCTTGCCGGCGGGGATCTTCTTCTTGAGCTTCATTATGTGCTGGGCGTAGTCGGCGTTGGTGAACGTCACGGGCCTTGCGATCTTCGCGATCCGGCCCGGCTTCATCCGAAATCGTATCACAGTCCATTTGCGGCGATCGTACTTCAAAGGCCAGAGGGCCAGGAACTTCTTGCGGGACATTCTGCTCAAGGCGCCGCCGGCTCGCGCCGGTTCGTGATGGATTACTTCGCTTTTCGACGCATCATACCCCACCACCAGACGCATGTGCTCGGTGGTCACCGGCCTGGCGTCATAGTGCATGCATACGATCGACGGGATGCCGGCCTTGAGATCCGTCACCATCGCGTCGAACTGAGCGGCCATTCCCTTTTCGGCTCCGGCGGCGCGGACTTCGTAGAAAACGGTTCCGACGGAGAACCCGATCTTCAACAGAGCTTTTTTCAGATCGCGGGAGTAGCATCCCCTGGCGAGCATCGGACTGAGGCCTGAGGCGTTGAACACGTCATCCTGGGTGATCGGACTCTTGAGCTTGCGGAGGACCATCTCGGCGCACGCCTCGCCGCAGAAGTCGGGTTTCTGCGCGACGTGCGGGATATCCCGCAGCAGAATCGTCTTGTCCGACAATCTCGGCGCCGGAGCATTCGACGCATTGACCGCGGAACTGCTTGCCGGAGGCTGACCGGCGTCGGTTCGGGCGTCCCTGGAGCACCCCAAAGCTCCAATCCCCAGGGCGCATAGAACTGCGAAAACACGACAGGTTAATGAATGCACGGGCGTATCCTTTCGATTTACCTGCACTTATGCTACGCCCCCAAGCGGCGGAAAGTTCAGTTCGATTCGTTTTCGATGTGGCGTTCGATGTGTTTCAACTCGTGGACCCGCTCGCTGAGCCAGTAGCCCAATACGCCTCCGGCCCCGCCCGCGGTCATCCAGTCAATCGGAAGCGCCCTGGCGAAAAACTGAACCTTGATCCAGGCGTTGGCGCCGAGGCGTCCGCTCGAAGCGATCGACAGAGCGTAAAACAGCACCCCGGTAATGATCGGCGCAGCCCACGCGGTGACGCTGAACCGGGTGGCGAACTGCTGGTGTGCGATCAACGTCGCCAGCAGGAAGCTGGCCATCAGGGCGAATATGATCTGGCCCCGATTTGACGACTGCATCAGCAGCATCAGCATGATCGAACTGCACAGCACGGTGGCGGCCATGCAGGAGAGCATCTGCGTCAACTCGGCCTTGCGCTTGAGGCTCTCGCCCCCAGGCGACACTACGGCTCGGCGATGATCCGCCTGGTCGGCGAACGCCCCGCCTACAGGCGACAGCGCCCAGAGAAGCCTGGCCGAAACGGATTGCGGCTTTTCGGCGAGCGGCTCCTCGTGACCGCGCGAATCCATTGCGACAGTTTCGGCTGTGATCCTGCCCTTCCACATCCAGTCGGGGCGAACCCTCGCCATGGCTCCGCGGACGAGGCGGATTATATGGATCGTTACGACAACAACCGCGAACAGGATCAGCAACTCGGCGATAAGCTGAGCGAACACGCCGCCCAGGGCCTCAGGCCTGGCCCAGAACAGCACCCTGATCGGCTCAGAGTGCATCGAGACTCCCACGGCGCCCACCAGGGTCGACAGCAAGGCGCCCTCGGGACGCGACGACACGGTGATCGCCGCACAAACCGCGGCGAGAACCCACACCAGCAGCGCGAACTTCAACAGCCCCAGAAAGCTTCCGGTGGAGACGAAAGTCGCAGGCCATTGCGGATCCCACCAGCCGTGCATGGGCCCCACTGCAAAGAACGTAAACGCAAGCGCAGCGCCCCCGGCGAATTCAACCTGAAGCTTCTCCAGCCAGTGATGACGCTCGTGTTTCATGGCGGTTAGAGTCTTCGGAGCCCGGTATGCGCGGGCGAAAGGTCCTATTTGTTGAACTTGACCATGTGGAGTTCGTTGCCTTTGTCGTTGTACTCCACGACATCCATGTAGGCTCGCATCAACATCAATCCCCTGCCTGTGGGCTTATCGAGATTCTCGTCCAGCGTGGGATCGGGCACCTGGTGGAAATCGAATCCGGGTCCCTCGTCGCTGACGCGAATGTCAACGCATTCGTCGGTCACTTCGTAGACCAGCTCGGCTTTCTTCTCCGGGTCGAGCCTGTTGCCGTGCCTTATGGCGTTGTTCAGGGCTTCCTCAACCGCCAGGCGCACGGCGAATACAGTGACTTCCGAGTAGCCTCTGGCCTGCAGTTGGTCAAGCAGGGCGTCGGCGACCCGATAGCCCTGCTCCAAACTGTTCAGTTGCGACACTGTAGCAGCCAATATCCTGTCCTGACTCGTCCGACACGGTGGTCGGCGCTGAAAAATATCCCGCTAGACGCCGAAGCAACGGCAAGCCCCGGCCCGGTCGAACTTCCGCTACGCCAGATCGCCAAGCGCTTCGGTTCTCGATTGGCTTATCGAGAATATTTCGTTAAGGCGTGTAATCACAAATATCTCGTAAATCGCCGACTGAATGCAGCACAACCGCAATTGCCCGTGTTTCTCGCGGACGCGCTTGTGAAGCGTAATCAGGATGCCCAGCGCGCTGGACGACATGTGCGCAACATGCGTGAAGTCGATGATAATCTTGGGGATATCGGCCTGTGCGACCATGGCGTTCAACTGCTCGCCGATCTGCATGATGCTCATCTCTTCAAGTATCTTGCGATCCTTGAGTTCGACGATCGTCACGTCGCCTGCCTGCTCCACAGTCATCCTGGAACTGCTCGCGGATGGTTCTGACATCAGTTTAAGTCTCCTGTATTCGTATACCGACAGCAAGATAGTAGGATTCCCGCCGGGCTGTGTCAAGGCAGGCTATTGGGAAAATTCCGATTTGGCGGCACGCCGACAGCCGCATCACGTCATCAACAGTATAAGATTCAGCAATACGCTGAGCGCCAGGGCCGCCGCCAGCACGATAATGTAGATCATCAGATCGCCGCCGCCGCGGACCTCCTCGACGTCGTCCCGGGCGGCCTCGGCGGGCGCCTCATCCGCCGCTCCGCTCAGCCCGCTGAGGACCCCGGCGTCTATCTGCTTCCGGGCCTGCATGGGCGGCCGACCGTCGGCGATCGCCTCGAGGTCCAGAAGGAGATCGCTTGTCGAGGAGTACCTGTGATCGCGGTTCTTGGCCATCATCACTTCGATGACCTCGCCGACGCCGGCGGACAACGCCGTGTTGATGTGATCCGGAGGGATCAACTGCTCGGTAAGATGCTTTCGCATGACCGCAGCGGGGGTCTCGGCGTCGAAAGGAACTCGCCCGGTGACCACGTGGTAGAACGTAGCGCCCAGCGAGTAGATGTCGGCGCGGAAGTCGATGTCCACCTCGCCGCGAATCTGTTCGGGGCTGATGTAGTACGGGGTGCCGTAGGCCCGACCGGCCTCGGCCTTGGCCGATTCGATATCGCCGGCGGACCGCGCCAGCCCCATGTCGGCCAGCTTGGCTACCTGAGTGTCGCCCTCCATAGTCAGCATGATGTTCTTGGGCTTGACGTCACGGTGAATCAGGCCGTGACTGTGTGCGTGCTCCAGTGCGCGGGCGATCTGTATGATCACATCCAGCGCCTCACGTTCGGTGAAGTCCCTGGCGTGGGACCCGTCGGACTGGAGTTCGTCCCACAGGTCGTGCCCCTCGATGAACTCCATTACGAAGTAGTGGAATCCGCCGGCCTCTCCGACGTCGATCGCCTGGACGATGTGCGGATGGTTCAGCTTGGCCGCGGCTTTCCCCTCCTTGTAGAACATGCTGACATATTCGGCGTTTTCAGACAGCTTGCGCGGAAGGACCTTGATCGCCACAACACGATCGAGGCTTATCTGCTTGGCCTTGAAGACCATCGCCATGGCGCCGGAGCCAAGCTTTGACAGCAGTTGGTAGCCCGGTATCTCCTGGCCTCTGGAGGCTTCGATCGTCTTCTTGACCCGACCGATCTGGCTGGCGGTCACTACGCCTTTCTTGACCAGAACCTGCGAGAGGGTCATGTTCGGATCGTCAGTCCGCCCCTCGGTCCGGACCGCGTCCAGGCACGCTCTCAGTTCGGCCTGCGTGGCCAGGCCCTGCTCGATAATCAGCTTACCCAACTCGGTTTCCATTGAAGGATTGGGCTCGCCGCTGGACTGTGCGTCCGGCCCGGCTTCTGATTCGTTCTGCATATTCAAGCTTCCTGCTTCAAAACCATCAATAGAGATGTTGCGGAAATAGTTTCACGATCCTCGGTGAAACTGAATATCCCAAGACCATATTGGCCCGGACGCAACACCGTCAAGAGAATAATACGTTTGGTTTTACGTTCGGACAATCCGCCCCCACGGCGGATTGCCCAACACGCGATTTGAGGTTACAATGTCTCCCGAATCGCGATAATCAGTCCGACAAGCCGCAACAGGCTACTTATGCACAAAACAAACGAAACAGCCAAGCGAGACACATTCAATCTTTTCGTATACGGAACATTGAAGAATCCGGCGATTCTGCGCGCGGTTATCGGCAAGCGCGTCGTTACGCATCGCAGCCAGGTGACAGACGACAACCACGTGCTGACCAGGCGAGCGGTGCTGAACGGACACAAAACCATAAGCCCGGACAACACATACCTTTACGCAATACCGGCGCGTCATTCGCGCATACAGGGTTTCATAGTCGGGCCGCTGAGCCTTGACCTGCTGCCGGTCCTGAGAAAATACGAGGGCAAGAACTATCGCCGCAGGAAGGTCAAAGTCGCCACACGCCGGGGACGTCAGGACGCCATAGTCTTCCTGGGCAACACCGACCAACTCGAACACTCGTTCGGGTACGCGTTCAGGGACGACTTCAAGCAGGAAATCCTCCTGCAGGAGAAGATCGAAGCGGCCCTGCTCGAAACAGAACAAAAGCGGCTCCAGACGGTCGAGACCTTCACCAGGCGAGCGTTGGGCGAACTGTGCGGCCCGAGAATCCGCGACATGGTCCGGCACCACTTCGAGGCCGGCGGCATAAGCGATTACGCGATCAGGCAGTCTCTGCTGGACGCCCCGCTGCCGAATTTCGACAGGATACGCAACGACCCCAAGGCCAAGGCCCTGGCGCCGAACTACCTGTCGATGGTGGTCAGGCAAGTCGTGTTCAACCAGATCGAAGAACGCATCCATCACGACTACCACTATGAACTTGACCAGATGCGCCTGGCCAAGAACATGTACGACAGGACAATAAGCTCCCTTGCAACCTTGAGGCTCCTTAACGCCAGACCGGACATACTGAAGATTCTTGTCGACGACTGCCTGGCCGAACTGACATTCCCCGAAAACGACCTGGTCGACTACGTTCGGCGGGCGGTCATGGCCGCCGACGCCCTGTACGAACAGGATCGAGTCAAACGCGAACTGGACTTCATAAGCAACAACATGGGCTCGCGAGGGTACATACCGCTGGGAGCGGAGCTGGAGTTTTCGAACATCGGGCACGACGTCATCCTGGACCCGCAGGCCAAACGCATACACGACAGCGAATACGACGGGTTCATGTATTTCACGGATTTCGGGCTGGACGTGCTGACCTGGAAGCTCGGCGGACACGTCGACGATCACTATGTCAAAACCTCCCGCGATCAGCGTCGCGGATTCTTCGAACTGGCGCTGGGCAATCTCTCGATAGAAGAGAACATCTCCATGCCGATCACCGACGATCCGTGGGTGCTGAACCAGATCATCAACGAAACGCGCATCTTCTACGGAGGAGTGGCGCCGCACAGCATCCACATCTCCATGCAGCTCCGCAACAGCCTGCACCGTCCGGCGGTCGACAAACCCCCGCCGCTGAGCGTTCTGAAATGCCTGTTCGCGCTGGCGGGGGCTCCGGGGCCCGACAAGAACGGGAACATTGTCATACGCCGCCTGATTAACAACGAGATCATCCGAAAGAACTTCGCCGAGACCGACTCAGACGACCGATCGGCGATGAGACCCAACTCTCTGCAGTTCTCCCAGGTCTCGCGGAGACGCAGCGAAAGCTCCGACAGGTCGTATGCGGCGATCAGGACCCGCCGTGCGCAGGGGAGATACGTCCAGCAGTTCAAGTTCATGAGACTCAGCGGACGGATGAACTACGAACTGATCGCCGTAGCGCTCAAGGGTCTGCAACTGGGAATGACGCTCGGCAGCTTCCTGACAGCCAAACAGCACGACGAAAATCAGGCGTATCGCAAGAGATTCGGCAAACTGATGGATTGGGGCGCTGCGCCCCAGCCGCTGAGCGACGATGAGATCGAATCGTTCCTCGAGCCGGTCTACCGCGGTCTGATCACCGAACGCCGCGGCAAGCCGGCTCACAGCGAGGCGTATATCGCATGGGCGATAAATCAGATTCGGGAAATGCTGCACAAGTTCAACAGAACGCTTGTTTCAGCGAAGAACGAGCCGACCGAAACGCCGGCGGGCGCCTGACTCGCCGCCCGAATGCGCAGAATACTACGCAATTGCGCGAATTTTTGCTTGCCAGAGTGACGCCCACTGCGTATACTCCCCGATCCGTTTGACATTGTACAACCCCGATAAGACTATCACTGTGAGGTGAATGATGCATTATCCGCATAGAATTTCGAAGCGTAAACGCGCCCGCAAGCTCGGGTTCAGAGCCCGCATGCGTACAGCCAGCGGCCGCAAAATCATCAACAACAAGCGGCGCAAGGGCAAGCAGGTCCAGGCAGTCTGACACGACCTGTCCCCCGCGCCCGGCGGCATGATCCAATGCCGGTCGCACAATAAGCGCAAAAGAGAATCCCACGCCGCCAGGGCGTGGGATTCTCTTTTGTCGTTAACTTGCCGGGCTGTTAGAGTCCGCAAGCCTCTCTGAGCTTCTTGGCCATGTCGGTCTTCTCCCAGGTGAAGCCTCTGCCTTTTCTTCCGAAGTGACCGTCGTGGGCGGTCGCCGAGTAGATCGGGCGCCTGAGTTTCAGGTGTGCGATGATGCCCTGGGGCGTCAGATCAAACAGGTCCAGGACGGCCTGCTCGATAACGCCTTCATCAACAACAGCTGTGCCTTCGCAGTCGACCAGAACGCTGGTCGGCGTCGAGACGCCGATGGCGTATGACAACTGGATTTCGCAGACCTTGGCCAGCTTGGCCGCCACGATGTTCTTGGCGACGTAACGGGCCATGTAGCTCGCCGAGCGGTCGACCTTCGAGGGGTCCTTGCCGGAGAACGCCCCGCCGCCGTGGGCGCCGCGTCCGCCGTATGTGTCGACGATGATCTTGCGTCCGGTCAGACCGGTGTCTCCGTACGGACCGCCAATGACGAATCGTCCGGTGGGATTGATCAGGAACTTGATATTCCTGTTCCACAACTTGGGGCACTCGGCCTCGATGACGGGCTGGATGACCTCTTTGATCAGGAGCGTGCGGGCCTTGTCCGACATGTTCCTGGTCTTCGGATCGATTGCGGCCTCGGTGTGCTGGGTCGAGATGACGATAGTGTCGATCCGCCTGGGGGCTCCGTCTTTGTATTCAACGGTGACCTGGCTCTTGCCGTCAGGGCGGATCCAGTCGACCACGCCTTCTTCGCGGACCTTGGTCAGTTGCTCGGTCAGCCTGTGCGACAGGTAGATCGGAAGCGGCATCAGCGACTTGGTCTCGTTGCATGCGAATCCGAACATCAGCCCCTGGTCGCCGGCGCCTTGATGACGGTCGATTCCCTTGCCGGCGGTCACGCCCTGGGAAATGTCGGCCGACTGACTGTGCAGGGCCGTCAGGACGGCGCACGACTGGTAGTCGAAACCGATCTCCGGATCGGTGTATCCGATGTCCTTGACCATCGCACGGGCAGTGTCTTCAACGCTGAGGAGAGCGGCTTTGGCCTTGTCGTTGTGGACCGTGATCTCACCGCTGAGGATAACCAGACCGGTGGTCACGAGCGTTTCGCAAGCCACTCTGGCGTCGGGATCCTTGGCCAGCAGGCTGTCGAGAACTGCGTCGGAAATCTGGTCGGCGACCTTGTCGGGGTGACCTCTGGTCACCGATTCACTCGTGAAGAAGTGCGTCTTTTTCGGCTTTTTCGGCTTTTTCGTTGCCATTTCAATTCCTTTTCTGGTTTATCCGCGCGTCTGCGTCTCTGGCGTGAGCCGTCGAACAATCGCGTCAGTATATCCATGAGCCCCCGCATCTGCAATAGACAATCTCGCGCCGCCTGAAAACCGATGCGGATTCCGCCGTCAAATCACTTGACTTGCAGGCCCGGCGTCTCTATACTTTTCCGCCCATGACGGGACCGACAGGGCATTTGGCTTTGTCCGCCCCGACACCGGAGCAAGGTAAGGATCAGGCCGTGGCAAAAAAGACATCCAAAGCGAAATCATCGTCCAGCAAGACCAAAAAGGCTGCCAGGAAATCAGTCCGGAAGGCCGCCAAGAAAGTCGTGAAGAAGGCGGCCAAAAAGGCGGCCAAAAAGTCTGCTAAGAAGGTCGCCGGGAAGAAGACGGCCAAGAAAGCCGTGAAAAAGACGACCAGGAAGAAGGCGGCCAAGAAGGCGCCCGAACCTGCGCCCGAGCCGAAGAAACCGCCCAAGCGCAAGAAGATCAAATCACCCTTGGGCAGAGCCCAACTCAACAAGTATCGCAAGATGCTGCTGGACAAGCGGAAGGACCTCCTGGGCGACATGAACGGGATAGCGGCCGGAGCGTTTCGAGGCGGAAACGGCCGCGGCGACCTGTCGAGCATGCCGACCCACCCGGCCGACATCGGCTCGGACAACTACGAACAGGAGTTTTCCCTGGGACTGCTGGAAAGCGAACGGGCCCTCCTGGAGGAGATCGACGAGGCCCTGGCGCGAATCGAAGATCGCACCTACGGAGTCTGCGTCGGTACGGGCAAGCCGATCGGCGTACCGAGGCTCAACGCCAGACCCTGGGCCAAGTACGGCATCGAATACGCCAGAATGGTCGAACAGGGACTCATACGCCCCGGCGATCCGGTGATGTCCGGCGACGAAGAAGACTTCTAAACATCCTCCCTGGCAGCAAGGACCAAGCACGTTGGGCGACAGCGGAAAAACCAGAGATCCAAGGTCCCCCGCGCCCTCCGACGTTCCGCCGCAGGACCGCGCAATGCGAAGCTGGCGTGCGGTCTGCGCGTTCCTCATCCTCACCGTCTCGGCGCTGGCGGCCGACCTGCTGAGCAAGCATTACGTATTCCGCGAATTGACGCCCTCTGACGAGGTGCTCGCGGGACGAATCGATGACATGCAGATCAGGGCCCAGGCCGATGACAGGATCGCGCGGAAGCTCGATTCGCGGGAGATGCTGCATCATCTCGATCTCAGGCGCCCGGTATGCCCGGGGCTGGATTTCGTTCTGTCGGCCAACAAGGGCGCCGTATTCGGCATGGAGCTTCACGAATCGGGTTCGGTGCATCGGATGATCGTATCGGCGGCGACTCTGATCGTCACGATCCTCATGACCTGGTGGTTCGCCACCTCGCACCGCAGAGCCTGGTGGACGCACCTGTCGACCGCCCTGATTCTGGCCGGCGCCCTGGGGAATCTCTACGACCGCATGGCCAGCCGGATCGAACTGCCCGGGATGGAGCCGATCCTATATAACGTCCGCGATTTCCTGGACTGCAGCAGTGTGCCGCTTCCGTTCGGATTCAGCTACAAGTGGATCTTCAACGTGGCCGACGTGTGGCTCGTTGTCGGCGTGGCGATGATGATGCTCCATTGGGCCGCGGCGATGTTCGACACACGGAAGCAGGACCCCAGGACCGAGGCCGGCGGATCATGAACGTATTCCTGGCCGGCATAATCCAGGGCTCCCTGGCTGAGGCGACGATCCACGATCAGGACTGGCGCACGCCGATCAAGCGGGTCCTGGCGACCCACCGGCCCGACGCGGAGATCTACTGCCACTACTCGGTCCACCCCAATTCGATCACGTACGACCTGCCGGAGATCAAGGACACGCTTGCCGACGGCTTCCAGCGGTCGGCCGACTGCGACCTCCTGATCGCCTACGTACCCAGCGCCTCTATGGGCACCGCGATTGAGATCTACGAGGCCCACCGCAACAACGCCGTCGTCCTGACGATCAGCCCGATGGCCCCCAACTGGGTCCTGCGGGCCTACAGCGACGAGATCTTCGCCGACATCCCCGCCTTCGAATCGTTCGCCGCCGCCGGAGGCCTCGACGACCTCCCGGCCCGGCGCAAATAGCTCCCGCCCCAATCCCCCCCGCCGCCGTTCGCCGTAGAATCCACGATCGCTCATCTGAACTTTCGAGTCTCATCTTCGCAGCAGCTTCACACATTTCGGTGTTGCGAAGCTGTTGTTGATAAGCAGCACTACTTTTACATGTTAGGAATAGCACCCGACACTCCACACCGTAACACATTTAGCACACAACACTTATGCCCACCCACCTTATCCCGCGGCGATGATTGGCCCACGAACGGACTCTGGTTCGCCTGCTTCACAGCTATAAACAGTGTGAAGCGCGCGCCCCCCCCCGGACTGGTCACTTTAGTGAACCAGTCGCCGTTATTGATCTCCAGCAAGACAAAGCGCATAGCACCAGTCGCCGTTATTGATCTCCAGCAAGACAAAGCGCATAGCACCAGTCGCCGTTATCGATCTCCAGCAAGACAAAGCGCATAGCATCAGTCGCCGTTATTGATCTCCAGCCCGCTAAGGCGTGCGGCGCGGGTCGCCATTGGCGGAAGCAGAAAAAGGAGGGAGCTTTTTCCATTCTCATATGGTATTCTGGCGGTTCGGAAGACTCGCTGGTCTTGTCTTCATTGAGGCGGACAAATGGCGTCTGACCTGGAACTTGTGAAATTCGTCACCGATCAGCTTTCCGCTGAATGCGAAGCATCCTTCCGAAAGATGTTCGGCGAATACGCCGTCTATGCCAAAGGAAAAGTCGTCGCGTTGATATGCGACAATCTGCTCTTCGTCAAGCCGACCGCGGGCGGGAAGGAGCATATCGGCGATTTCGTCGAGGCGCCGCCCTACCCGAGCGCCAAACCCTCGCTGCTGATCGAAGACCGGATAGAAGATCACGATTGGCTGAGCGAACTGATCCTGATCACTGAAAAAGAACTTCCCGAACCGAAGCCAAAGACCAAGGCGAAGAGAAAAGCCGGGAAATGAGGCTCCGACGAGATTCAGCGTCAGGGGATGAAAGGCCGAAGGACTCGCCGGCGGGATACGACCAATGCACCAGGATCGTCGAATACGACCTGTCGCAGCGAGAGGTGCTTTATTCTCGGCGAATCATCCCGGAATGGACCGCTATTGGGGAACCGAAACGCCGGAAACCCTGAACAGACAGGACCTAGCGGTCGCCAAGGCGTTGACGACACGACACAAACCCCTCCGCCCAAGCCCAGGAAATGTTGGCAAAGGTAAGTGCTCACGCCCTCGCCTTTACCCACATCTCAGAGTTCGCCCACAGCTATTCTTATTAAGTCGTTAAGCCTGAAAGGCTTACATTCGACAGCCCAGGGCAGAGCGGCTTGCCCTGCGAAGCTCGCAGAGCGAAGCAGGGAGCGCCGCCCTGGGTCAGGGCAGAGCGGCTTGCCCTGCGAAGCTCGCAGAGCGAAGCAGGGAGCGCCGCCCTGGGTCAGGAATTGTCTCTAGAATCCCAGCCCTACAGGGGCGTAACAGACGTTGCTGTAGCATGTTGCGCCCTTACCGGGCTTGATCGAAAATGTGGATTGTGACCCAGGGCGGCGCTGCGCTCTGCCCTGGGCTTTCGACTATAAGCCCGTTGGGCTAAACGGCTTGACGACACGACACAAACCCCTCCGCCCAAGCCCAGGAAATGTTGGCAAAGGTGAGTGCTCACGCCCCCGGCTACTACCTGCCTACCGCAGGCGGTCGCACACGGACCTTCGGCCCTTCAATTTCGGCGTAGTTGTCGACCACGCATGGTTCTTTATAGACATTGGAACATGTTGAAGCAAATGGAAACGGGCTGACGCCGCCAATCGTACGCGCGGATTATGTAACTGAAAGCTCACCTCGATTCTGCTATACTCCCCTGCTCACCGAACCCATGAACTCTCCAGGCGGCTTGTATGGATGCGCGTAATCTTTATTTTGAAATGACTCCCGGCATGGCCCGCGACGTGCTCGCTGCGGCTGGGCATAAGGCGTTTCGAGCCAGGCAACTGGCCGACTGGGTCTACGCCAAAGGCGTGACCGATCCGGCTGCGATGAGCAATCTTCCGGCGGCTGTCACCGATGAGTTTTCGTTCCTGACGTCCTCGATTGCAGCGCGGGCCATCAGTCGCGACGGGACGACCAAGCTGCTGCTGGACCTGTCCGACGGCTGCCAGGTCGAAACCGTATTGATCCCCTCGCCCAAGCGGACCACCGCCTGCGTATCGACCCAGGCCGGCTGCGCTGTCGGCTGCAAGTTCTGCGCATCGGGTCTCGGCGGACTGCAGCGGAACATATCGTCCGGCGAGATTCTCCAGCAGTTGGTGCATCTTCGCCAGGCTACCGGAACCGCGCCGACGAACGTGGTCTTTATGGGCATGGGCGAGCCGCTGGCCAACTACGACGCGACGGTGACCGCCGTCCGGGCGATTATCGATCCGGATCGGTTCGGGATATCCGCGCGCCGCGTGACGGTGTCGACTATCGGAATCCCCGCCGCCATTGGCCGCCTGGCGGGCGAAGACCTGGCGATAACGCTGGCGATCAGCCTGCACGCTCCG
>Ga0180435_10000452_pt1 | contig 42766 bp, 36 predicted proteins | sample SS_ome_3_FD_132467 | JGI IMG/M metagenome (GOLD analysis project Ga0180435, IMG submission 132467) | Hypersaline lake sediment archaeal communities from the Salton Sea, California, USA - SS_3_S_1 metaG | ecosystem: Environmental > Aquatic > Non-marine Saline and Alkaline > Hypersaline >... | reverse complement strand
GCATCATCAAAGCTGCGGAAAAGCAGAAACTGGACAAAGCCATTCCCACCGGACATCTGGCCATGGATCTGGTTCCCAGGGAAGAGTGGAGACAAATCTTCCAGGACACCTGGAGAAGACACCGTGATTTCTTTTACGATCCTCAGATGCACGGGGTGGACTGGGAAGCTTTAAGGGTGCAATACGGAGCCCTTATTGAAGATGCGCGATCCAGATGGGATGTGACTTTTGTAGCTTCCAATCTGGCCGGTGAACTTAGTGCCGGTCACACTTACACCTTTGGTGGAGGACCGGATGAGGTAAAACGTGTTCAGACAGGTTTTCTGGGCATTGACTGGGAACTGACTGAGAATGGCTACCGCATTGAAAGAATCGTCCGGCCAGCTGCCTGGGATACCCAGGTTCGTTCTCCCTTCGATAAGCCGGGTATCAAGGTCAGGACAGGGCATTATATTCATTCGGTGAATGGAGTGGCTCTGGATCCAAAAATAGACCCCTATGCAGCCTTTGAGGGACTGGCAGGAAAAACTGTATCCCTGTCCACCTCCGCATCGGGCAATCCTTCGGATGCCACCCAGCTTGTGGTCAAGTGCCTTAGTCAGGGAGAAGAGACCCAGCTCAGGTACCTGGAATGGATCGAAAACAACCGGCTTATGGTTGATAAGCTAAGTGGTGGAAGGCTGGGCTACATCTACATGTCCAATACGGCCGGACAGGGACAGCAGGAACTGGTCAGAATGTTTTACGGTCAGCTGGAGAAGGACGGCTTTGTGATTGACGAACGCTTTAACGGGGGCGGACAGCTTGCTGATCGTTTCCTTGAGCTCCTGAAACGTCCGGTGGTCTATAATCTCCACTGGCGGCATGGCAAGGATCATACCCATCCCACAAGCACCAATAACGGACCGGTGGGCATGCTGATCAACGGCTGGGCAGGTTCCGGCGGTGATGGTTTGCCCTGGGCTTTCCAGGAACTTGAGGCAGGCCCCATCGTGGGTGAACGCACTCTGGGAATCCTTGTGGGACCGGCCACCGGTCACCAGCTGATCGACGGGGGAGGCATTACTGTTCCCGGAGCCAGGCTCTATGACAACGACGGTCATTGGTTCTGGGAAGGAGAGGGTGTAGCGCCCGATATCGAGGTTTGGGATGATCCCAATGTATTGATGCAGGGTCGTGATCCCCAGGTGGAACGTCTGGTGGAAGAACTGATGAAACTTCTTGAAAGTGCTCCGCCAAAAAGGACACCGACACCTGCCAGGGAAGACAGGACTGCCAGGGAATTGGGATCAAAATAATGGATTGAAAAAAGGAGGCTGCTTTTGCTAGGGCAGCCTCCCTGAGTAGTTTGGAGTTTGTAGTTTAGAGTCTTGTGCTAACCCCAAGGAAAGATTTTTAATTAGCTTCTCTTAAAATTAAGGAACTTCTCCAAAGAATCTACCCGGACGTTTCGCTTTTTTCAACCAGTTATAAACAGGTAAGGATTCTTTTTATCTTTAAAACGCACAACTCAACATGCTATGAACATAGAAAAACAGCTATTTGGCCTGGGGCCAGAAGGAAAGGAAGTATACAAGTATATCCTGAAAAACAACCGGGGTATGGAAGTGGATGTGATTACCTACGGCGCAATTATCACCGCCATACGTATACCTGATAAAGATAAAATGCCGGGTGATGTTGTGCTCGGATTTGACAGCCTGGAGGAGTATATGGGCGACCATCCCTACATTGGAGCCATGGTGGGAAGGGTGTGCAACAGAATAGGAAAATCGCGCTTTGAACTGGAAGGCAGGATATATCACATCACAGCCAATGAAGGAAAGAACCATCTGCATGGGGGTGCCCGCGGATTTGACAGGCAGCTGTGGACTCCCTATTCCCAAAAGACCACGGAACAGGTGAGTCTCAAAATGGCTTACGAAAGTGCCGATGGCGAGGAGGGTTATCCGGGTGCTCTTATGGTGGAAGTGGAATACAGCCTGAACGACAATAATGAATTGATCATATCCTGCAGGGCCAAGACCGATAAACCTACCCATGTGAACCTGACCAATCATAGTTATTTCAACCTGAATAATTGCGAAGGCAGCATCCATTCACATGAACTCATGATCGATGCGGACCGATACACCGAGCTGGACGAAGAGAGTATTCCCACGGGGAAAATACTTCCGCTTGCGAACACCGCCTACGATTTCAGGCTTGCCACTCCCATCGGTGACAGGATCACCGAAGTGGATCCGGGTTACGATATCAACTATGTGCTTGCCATGGAATCGAGGGAACTCACCAAGGTGGCTGCTGTCAGCCATCCTGAATCCGGAAGGTACATGGAGGTATTAACCACCACCCCGGGAATACAGCTTTATACCTCAAATTATGTGAACGGGATCCGGGGTAAGGGAGGAAAAGTATATGAGAAACATTCTGCCCTCTGCCTGGAAACACAGTATTTCCCTGATTCGGCTAACCAGAGTTCCTTTCCGTCTACGGTATTAATCCCCGGTGAGGAATATTCAGAGCATACCATGTATCGATTCAGCAGCTAAAAACCTATAAGCATGATTCTTAGTATACGCCACCTGGTTTTTTTAGGCCTTTTCTCTTTGCTATGCTCCTGCGAGAATGCCTCGCGTTATCCCTATCAGAATACCGATCTCGATTTTGAAAGCCGGGCGGAAGATCTGGTCTCACGGATGACGCTGGAAGAAAAAGTGGGTCAGCTGACCCATTATGCCGAAGCTGTTGAGCGTTTGGATGTTCCCGAATACAACTGGTGGAACGAGTGTTTGCACGGGGTGGCCCGCTCGGGGAAGGCAACTGTTTTCCCTCAGGCCATCGGAATGGCGGCCACATTTGACCGGGATATGATGTTCCGGATGGCTGATGTTACCAGCACCGAGGCAAGAGCCAAGTACCACGACTATATCTCCAGGGATAAACGCGGAATGTACCAGGGGCTCACCTTTTGGTCGCCCAACATCAATATCTTCAGAGATCCCCGTTGGGGAAGAGGACACGAAACCTATGGAGAGGATCCCTATCTGAGTGGGGAGATGGCAGTGCAGTTCATCAGGGGCCTGCAGGGTGATGATCCCCGCTACCTGAAGACGGTGGCAACTTCCAAACACTATGTGGTCCACAGCGGTCCGGAACCCCTGCGACACGAATTTGATGCGGTGGTCAGCCAGAGAGATTTCCGGGATACCTACCTGCCAGCCTTTAAAAAGACTGTGGAAGAGGGACAGGTAGGATCTGTTATGTGTGCTTACAACCGATACCTTGGTGAGCCCTGCTGCGGCAGCATTCCCCTCCAGGAAGAATTGCTACGCGGTGAACTGGGATTTCAGGGCTACATCGTTTCGGATTGCGGAGCCATTGGTGATTTCCACTCGGGACACAATGTGGTGGATACTCGGGAAGAGGCTGCGGCCATGGGTGTGCTTTCAGGGACCGATCTGAATTGCGGAACACAATACAAGGGTCTGGTAAAGGCTGTTGAGCAGGGCTTAATTGCGGAGGAGGACATAGACGTTTCGGTGAGGCGCCTGATGCTGGCCAGAATGAAACTGGGCATGTTCGATCCGGATGAACTGGTTCCCTGGTCAGATTTTTCCCTGGAGGAGGTGGCCGGTGATACCCATAAGGAGCTGGCCAGGAAGATGGCGCGTAAGAGTATGGTATTACTGAAAAATGATAACTCTTCCCTGCCTCTGTCCAGGGAATTGAAAAAAGTGGCAGTGATCGGACCCAATGCGCACAACGTGTATGTACAGAATGGAAATTACAACGGAATTCCCGTGGATCCGGTGAGTGTATATGATGGAATCAGGAATAAACTGGGTGACCAGGCGGAGGTCAGGTATGCACTCGGGAGCCCCCACCATGCAGGTTTACCCTACCTGGTCCCTGTACCCGCTGAGGTACTATTCAGGGACAGGGAACAGAGTCAGCAGGGACTGAATCTGGCTTTCTACGATAATCTGGAGAGTTCCGGCGATCCGGTTCTGGAGAGGGTAGACAGCCTGGTGGATATACATTGGTGGGACGGAGAAGTTCCTGTGGAAGGGCTAAGGGATGATAATTATTCAGCCGTCTGGAGCGGCGTGCTGGTTCCCAGGCGAAACGGAAGCCATGAAGTGGGTGTGGACGGGAGGTATTTTACCTTTGTTTTTGAAGGGGATACCCTTATCAGGAACAGCAATATTCATGAAACCAACAAAACCTACAGGAGCCTGGATCTGGTGGCTGGCAGGGCTTACCGGGTGGAGGTGTTTGTGCAGGACCGGCATGGAGATGTCAACTGTACCCTGCACTGGGAAGAACCCGGCTTGCCTTTGTCCTGGGAAGCAGTGCAGGCTGCCAGCTGGGCCGATCATGTGGTACTGGTTATGGGGCTGACAGCCCGCCTGGAAGGGGAGGAGATGCGGGGTTTGGAACTGGAAGGATTTGACGCGGGCGACCGGACTTCCCTGGATCTTCCTGCAGTTCAGCGTAACCTGATCCGACGGATTGCAGCCACAGGCAAGCCGGTGACTCTGGTTCTGATGACCGGCTCATCGGTTTCCATTACACGGGAACATGATTTAGTTCCTTCCATCCTGCAGGCCTGGTATGGCGGAGAAGCTGCCGGAGAAGCTGTTGCTGACGTCCTCTTTGGGGACTACAATCCGGCCGGCCGGCTTCCCTTAACCTTTTACAGGTCGGTGCAAGACCTGCCGCCCTTTGAAGATTATGACATGGAGGGCAGGACATACAGGTATTTTGAAGGGGAGGTACTCTATCCCTTTGGATTTGGCTTAAGTTACACCACCTTTGCTTACGATAACCTGATCCTGGATAAGAAAGAGATCGGAAATAATGAAAAGCTTACGGTAAGTGTGGACCTGACAAATTCAGGTACACACGATGGGGAAGAGGTGGTCCAGTTGTACCTGCGGCACACGGATTCCCGGTTCAGACGTCCCTTGAAAGAACTGCAAGGATTTGAACGAATAGCCGTACAGGCCGGACAAAGCGTAGTACTTACCATGGAGCTCGGACCTGAGGAATTATCCATCTATGACCCGGAACTGGGTGATTATGTGGTGGAATCGGGCAGCTACGAAATTATGGTAGGGCCTTCCTCTGCGGACGAGGACCTCTTAAAAACTTCGGTGCGGGTCAGGTAGGCTGAGGGCTCTACTGGATCTGTTTGGAACCGTCCCCAATCTCGGCTACGTAAAAATCGGCTTTTAAACCTGTACGTTCCTGATATGCCTTACCCACCTCACGGATGAAGGATTCTACTGCCTCTTCTTTGACAATACTGACCGTACAACCACCGAAACCTGCACCGGTCATTCTGCTGCCCAGTGTTCCTTCAATTTTTCTGGCCTCCTCCACCAGGGTATCCAGTTCCTTGCCGGTCACTTCGTAATCGTCCCTGAGTGAATCGTGAGATTGATTCATGAGCTGACCGAAGCTTACCAGATTGCCCTGGTTCAGCGCTTCTATGGCACTGAGGGTGCGGTGATTTTCTGAGATCACATGCCTGGCTCTTCCTCGAACAACTTCGTCTTCAATGAGGTGGGCTAGAGTCTGAAACTCATCCAGGCTTAATGCACTCAGATTTGCTATGTTTTTGTGGCTGCGAAGAGCCTCAACGGCTGCCTCGCACTGCGCCCTTCGCTCGTTGTATTTTGAGTCGGCCAGCCCCCTTCTTTTATTGGTATTGGCGATGACTATTTTCATGCCCTCCAGATTTAAGGGAACCCTCTCGTAATCCAGTGTATCACAATTCAGAAAAAGTGCATGACCCGCTGCTCCCATCCCCGAAGCAAACTGGTCCATGATTCCACAATTTACTCCAACAAAGATATTTTCGGCTTTCTGCGACAGATGTACCAGTTCCATGCGATCCATTCCAAATCCGAAAAGCTGGTTCATGGCATAGGCGGTTACCATCTCGATGGAAGCCGAAGAGGAGAGTCCTGCTCCGTTGGGAATATCTCCCGAATAGAGAAGATCGAGACCTTCCACTTCCCGGGTGGATTTTCTTAATTCGTTCAGGACACCCACCGGATAGTTAAACCAGGATTTGCCTTCCTTTTCGAAGGGTGTATCCAGATTCACTTCGCCCCGGTGGTCGAAATTGGTCGTGGCAAAACGAAGTTGTCGGCTATTATTAAGTCTTGCAAGCAGATAGGTGCCAAACGAGAGTGCACAGGGAAAAACATATCCCCCGTTATAATCGGTATGTTCTCCGATTAAATTTACCCTGCCGGGCGAAAAGAAGATGCTGATCTCACCCTCCTGCTCACCATATAAGCTGAGGAAGGTTTCTTTTAGTTGTTCCTTATTCATGCATGTTAGTTTTCGACTGCCAAATGTAGAAAAAATTATCTGTTCAGGATTCTCTGAACCAATTTTTGCTACATTAGGGCCATGTCCCCCGACACACCATATAGAAGGGCATGGGTCTATGCCGCGATCGTGGTAATCACCGCCCTTCTTCTATTACCCTTCCTGGGATCGGTAAACCTCTTCGATAGCAATGAAACCAAATATGCGGAAGCGGCCAGGGAGATGATTGTCACCGGCGATTATTCAAGTGTTCAGCTGGATTATGAACCCTTTCATGAAACCCCTCCGCTTTTTTTCTGGCTTCAGGTCCTATCCATGAAGCTGTTCGGGATCAATGAATTTGCAGCCAGGTTTCCCAACCTGATATGCGGGATTTTATCCATGGTGATGCTTTATTACCTGGGCAGGCAGATTTACAGTCACCGCTTCGGCTTATTATGGATCCTGAGCTACGGCTCAGCCATCATACCCTTTTTCTTTTTTAAGTCGGGCATCATCGATCCCTGGTTCAACCTTTTTATTTTCATGGGCATTGCCAGGTTCGTTTTTTATCTGGATCCCTTGCGTGAGAAAAGACGTATGGCCAACCTGATTTTCTCTGCCTTGTTTTTCGGGCTGGCTATCCTTACCAAGGGTCCGGTCGCCGCTTTAATTTTCCTTATTTGCCTCTTATTGTTTTTGGTTCAAAAACGAAAAGTAGTTCCGGTTTCTGCCCCGCATGCCCTGGTTTTTACCCTGATACTAACACTGGTGGGAGGCAGCTGGTACTTTTATCAGGCCCTTCAGGGGAATACCAACCTTGTGAAAGATTTTATCTCCCACCAGCTTATGCTTTTTTCTTCAGGCAACAGTGCGCACGATGGGTTTTTTGCCTACCACGTGGTGGTACTGATGCTGGGCGTATTTCCTGCTTCGGTAATCGCCCTGAAAAGCATCACCAAAAAATCGGAAAGCACAGAGTTGCAGCGGCTGTTCAGGCACTGGATGTATCTTTTGCTGGGAGTGGTCATAGTCCTGTTTTCGCTGATACATACCAAATTGCTGCATTACTCTTCCCTGGCCTATTTTCCACTGACCTTTCTGGCGGCCTGGGTCTGGGATAAATGGATCGACCGGAAAATGGAAATCGGCGGATGGCAGCTTGCGTTTATTTTCCTCATTGCGCTCCTCTTTTCTGCACTGGCCTTTTTCTTTCCCTTGCTTACCGATCATTACGAGTGGCTGCTTGACAGGGATTTTAAGTTTCTGGGCCCCTTTACCAGGGAGGCTCTTCAAAGGGATGTCCACTGGAGTGGATATGAAATGTTTGTGGGGGTATTTCTTCTTGTGGGAGTAAGCATCGCTGTGATTCAGATACTTCGGAGAGACCGGCGGGGAATGCTGGTCCTGCACCTGGTAATCCTGCTCTACGTAGCTGTTTCCCTTTCCGTTTTTACAGGCAGGATCGAAGGCTATTCCCAGAGGGTAGCCATCAAGTTCTACCAGAGTTTAAAGGGACAGGATGTGCATGTAAATACCCTGGGATATGAAAGTTATGCCCATCTCTTCTATTTTGAAAAACCTCCTCCGGAGGAAGATGACAGCCTGGAGCACCTGATGTTTGGGGAATTGAAGAAAGACGCCTACTTCCTGATTAAAGCCAATCGAAAGGAAGTTTACCTGAAACGCTATCCCGAGTTGGAAGTGATTCGTGAAAAGGACGGATATGTTTTCACCGTAAGACGTGCTGCTCCATCGGTTCCCTGAGCCCTTAATCCAATACAATTAACATGAGATACTACGTGCTATTGATCCTTATGAGCCTGCTGGTTTCCTTTGCAATGGCCCAGGACATGGAGAATGTACAGCTTGTTTCCCTGGAGGAACAGCAAAGAATTGAAGTGTATATGGCCGGTGAATTGTTTACGGTTTACCGTTACGACAAGGACCTGGAAAAAGCCATTCTTTACCCCGTTCTGGCACCGGGAGGTTTAGTCCTGAGCCGGGGATACCCTTTGGAAACCAGGGCAAAGGAGAGGATTGATCATCCCCACCACGTGGGACTCTGGTTCAATTTCGGGGATGTCAACGGCATGGATTTCTGGAACAATTCCAAGTCAGTGCCTAACCATAGGAAGGAAGGCTACGGGCGGATTGTCCACCGGGAAATCCGCAATGCCCGGTCGGGCAAAAAGGGAGTGCTGGAAGTGGCGATGGACTGGATGGCACCGGACAATAAGGAAGCTCAGACTCTTCTTTCCGAGCAGGCCACTTATATATTTCAGCTTCGAGAAGGTAGGTATATACTTGATCGGCATACCCGACTGACAGCGGTGGCAGATGAGGTGGTACTGACAGATAATAAGGAAGGCATGCTGGCCATACGGGTCGACAGGGCTTTTGAGCACCCCTCGGATAGTCCCGTGCTCCTGAGCGATGAAGAAGGCCGACCTGCAACTCAAAAGATAGTGGATACGGAAGGAGTAAGCGGTTGGTATCTTAACAGCGAAGGAGATGAAGGACCGGAGGCCTGGGGTAAGAATGCCCGCTGGGTAAGTTTATCAGGGGTGAAAAACAATCAGAGCTGCACCATGGTGCTAATGGATCACCCCGGCAACCTGAATTATCCAGCCTGCTGGCATGCCAGGGGCTATGGTCTTTTTTCGGTAAATAATCTGGGCCGGAATGTCTACAACAGGAAGCTGGAGCGCTTTCAACTGGTCCTGAAAAAGGGAGAAAGCATTAGCTTCAGACATCGCTTCGTAGCGGCCGATAGCAAGCTAAGCAAACAGCAGATCGAGGAAATCTTTCAGGATTTCCTTACAGAGTAACTACCTGGGCCGAATGACTGCTTTTGTAAGCAGCTTCGATGATCCTGATCACATCCCTGGCCTGCTCAGGCTTCACCACCAGGGGACTTCCCTTGCGAATGGCATCGTAGATATTGTCATAATATTCCAGGTAGTTCCCTGCCAGCATGGGGTATTCACCCTCCAAATGTTCTCCCTGATAATCGGTATGGATGCGGGCATGACTGAAAGCCGGGTCTACCCCCCAGCCTTCGGTGCCGGGGACGATGCCTTCTTTCAGGTCCCTTTCCTGGGGATCGGAGCCCCAGGCCAGAAAACTTCCTTCGGTTCCGTGCAGCATAAAACTGGGTCCGGGTTCTCTCACCAGGTAGGAGGATCTCAGCATACATTTGAAATCGGGATAATGCAACCATAGATCGTAGCTGTCGTCTGTCAGGGCTCCGTCCCGCAACATCCGTGTATCGCAAAACAATCGGTCGGGCATACCAAAGAGGTTTAGTGCCTGATCGATCAGATGAGAGCCCAGGTTATACAGGGTGCCAGTGCCGTTGGCCTGGTCTTTCCAGGATTCCTTTACGTAATTCCGGAAACGGTCGAAGTGGACTTCGAAATCCACCAGCCTGCCCAATTTGCCTGAGCGGATAACTTCCTGAACAGTAAGGTAGACCCCGTCCCAGCGTCTGTTTTGGAATACGCTCAGGATCACCCCTTTTTCACTGGCCATGCTTATAAGCTGGTCTGCATCTTCAGTTTTCAGAGTAAAAGGTTTTTCCACCACCACATGCTTACCTGCTTCCATGGCCCTGGTGCTCATGTCCGTATGCAGGTGATCCGGGGTATTCACCACGATCAGCTCAATGTCCGGATCGTCGATAATGGCCTGGAAATCCCGCACCAGTTCGGCCCCGGGGTGGCGACCATCCGAATCGTTTCGGTTCCTTTCGAGGATCTTTGTAATTTTGAATCCCGGGTGAGCTTCCAGGAGTGGACCGTGGAAGACTATGCCGGACATGCCGTAGGAGCAGAGTGCTGTTTGTATTTGTTTCATGAATGTGGATTTTGCGACACCAAATTAGCAAAAAATGACGGACCTTCGACAGCCCTTGCGCTGCTTCTTTCCCTGTTTCACTTTGTTGATTAACTTTGTGGCTGAATGAGCGAAATGCAAACAAAACAGGACCAGGCAGTCTTTGACGGCGGGAAACTGATCCCGCTTGTGGAGGAGTTTTATACCATACAGGGAGAAGGTTTTCATACTGGCAAAGCGGCCTACTTCATCCGAGTGGGGGGCTGCGATGTGGGGTGCAGCTGGTGTGACACCAAATTTTCCTGGAATCCTTCCCTGCATCCTGTGGTGCCTGCAGAACAAATTCTGGATCATGTACTCGAACATCCCGCAGCTGCAGTGGTGGTAACCGGAGGGGAACCCCTGATGGTCAATATGGACTATCTCACGGGCCTGTTGAAGCAAAAGGGTATCGAGACTTTTCTGGAAACCAGCGGTGCCTACGAATACAGCGGGATCTGGGATTGGGTTTGCCTTTCACCCAAACGCAACTCACCCCCTCTGCCCGACATATTTCCCAGGGCCCATGAACTGAAAGTGATCATTGCTTCCGAGGAAGACCTGCAATGGGCCCAGGAGAATGCTTCCCGGGTGAGTTCTGACTGCAAGTTGTACCTTCAGCCGGAATGGAGTAAGCGGGAGCAGATACTACCTGTGATTATCGAATTCTCCAAGACCCATCCCCGGTGGATGATATCCATACAATCGCACAAATACATGAGGATCCCCTGATTTGAGAGTGCTGGCTTACATAGGTTTGATAACTTTCCTGATGCTTTCTCCGGAGCTCCAGGCTCAGTATTACAGCACAGGCTCCAAGAAAGCCATCAAACGTTTTACCCAGGCCAGGAAATATTTCGACCAGGGAGACCTTGCCGGAGCAGAAGAGGCACTTAAAAAAACTGTGAAAGCGAATGAGCAGTTTCTGGAGGCCTATCAGATGCTGGCACAACTGTGTCTGGACCAGAATCGCCTCGAGGAGGCCATAAGCTGGTATTCCCCAAGCCTGGAAATTGACCCGGAAGGTAATCCGGAGGGTTACAGGTTGCTGGCTGGTCTGGTGCTGCGTACAGGCGATTATAAGCGTTGCCTCCAATTGACAGAAAAATATTTGGGTTTCCCTCAAAGCTCTGTCAAGCGCAGGAGTGAGGGCGAGCTGCTCAGGCAAAATTGTCTTTTTGCCCTGGAGGCCATAGAGCATCCGGTACCCTTTGAACCGGAAAACCTGGGATCTTCCGTTAACTCAGAACACAGCGAGTACTGGCCTTCACTTTCGGTGGATGAGAAGATGCTCATGTTTACCGTGATGCTTCCGCTAAGTGATCCTTCCGGAAGTGGGAGAACCCGATTGCACGAAGACTTCTTTTATTCCACCAGGGAAGCTGAAGACTGGAAGGCCCGCATCAATGCTGGGCCTCCCTTAAATACCCTGGATAATGAAGGGGCCCAATCCCTTACTGCAGACGGAACCATTCTCTGGTTTACAGCCTGCAACCGGCGCAGCGGACAGGGAATGTGTGATCTCTACTACTCCACCTGGCAGAATGGGCAATGGAGTGTCCCCGTGAATCCGGGTCCCCCGATCAATACTCGCTACAGCGAAAAGCATCCCGCCATATCTGCGGACGGCCGAAGGATATTCTTTACCTCCAATCGTCCGGGTGGTTCCGGATCCTACGACATCTGGATGGCTGAAAAAACCCTTGATGGCTGGGGAGCACCCATGAACCTGGGCGATTCTCTGAACTCGCCCGGCCTGGAGCAATCCCCCTTCATTCATCCCGACGAGCAGACCTTATACTTTTCTTCCGATGGCTGGCCGGGTATGGGCCAGGGTGACCTCTTTCTGTCGAGGTACAGAGAAGGTCTCGGATGGACTGAACCACTTAACCTGGGTTATCCAGTCAATACCCATAACGATGAGATTGGCCTGTCGGTAAATGCTCTTGGCAACAGGGCTTATTTTGCTTCAGACCGGGGAGAAGGAAACGATACAGACATCTATTCATTTGAGATGCCTGAAGCAGCCAGGCCCGTCCCTGTCTCTTATATGAGTGGGAGGGTATTCGATTCACGCAACCTGAAAGGGCTGAAGGCTCTGATGCAGCTCATAGATCTGCGCAGTGGAGAAACTGTGATGGAACTGGAATCGCGAAGCGGAGAAGGCGATTACCTGATCTCCCTGCCCACCGACAGGGATTATGCGCTCAATGTGTCAGCCCAGGGATATTTATTTTATTCCGAGCATTTTGCATTTCGCGGTTTGTTTAGTGTGAGTGAACCGCAACTCAGGGATGTTCCCCTGGACCGTATCGATGTGGGCAGTGTGGTAATCCTGCATAACGTTTTCTTTGCCACAGGCTCCTGGGAATTAAAAGAGGAATCCCGTGCAGAGCTGGATAAGGTTCGCCTCTTTCTTTCTGAAAATGCGGGTATAAAGGTGGAGATCGGCGGACACACCGATGATGTGGGAAGTGCGGAAGACAACCTCTTGCTCTCAGAAAAAAGAGCTCAAAGTGTGGTGAATTACCTGAAAGATATGGGTGTAGAGGAGCAAAGTTTGCAGGCAAGCGGTTATGGTGAAAGTCGGCCCGTGGACAGCAATGAAAGCGAAGAAAGCAGGGCAAGAAATCGTCGAACCGAATTAAAAATTACACAGGTACATGAGTAAGATCAAGCAAATATTCGGGGAGATCCCGGAATACCTGAAGGACAAATCCACCATTATTACCCAGGTGATGTTTGTCTCCATATTTGCCCTGGTCTTCATCAATATTTACTCTCCCTTCAATGCTTCCACCTGGATCGATATGGGAAGGATACAGTTCTTCTTTTATTCGAGTGCGCTCATCCTGTTCGGCATGCTGGTGATTGTGATCAGCAAGCTGATTTTTTATTTATTGATCGGCCGTATCCGATTCACCTACCTTATATTCGGACTGTGGCATATTACCGAGATTGTGCTCCTGGCAGCGATATACCTGGTGGTGGACCTGGTACTGCTTAACTCGGGAATGGAACTGGTGGAACGATTTTCCGATCTGCTTTTCATCACCCTCCTGGTGCTTGCCATTCCCTATTCGCTTTCCTGGCTTTACCTGTCCATGAAAGACAAAAGAAGCAAGTTGGAAGACCTGGTGGAAAATACGTCCCAGGAATTTAAGGAGAAAAAAATGATCACATTCAGGGATGAAACAGAGAAACTGCGCTTTTCCATTAAATCGGCCGACATCTTATACGTGGAATCGACCGACAACTATGTGACCGTGCATACCCTGGAGAATGGAAAGATCAGAAAGATCATGCTCAGGAATACCATGAAGCGGCTGGAAAAGGAGCTGGAAGGAACCTTGATCCAACGCTGCCACCGTTCTTTCATGGTGAATTTTGAAAACATCAAACTGGTGAAACTGATCAGTACCAATCTTTACATTTACATGGATTCACCGGAAGAAACCCGGATTCCTGTTTCACGGACCTATGCCGAACATGTACATGAGTTTCTCAACAGGGTTTCGCTATGATCGGACAATAATTCGTATTTTCAAAACTTCAATAAATCTTATCCAATCCCATGAAAACAGCATTACGTTTACTAGCATTGATCCTAATCATTACCCTGTTACCGGGTACCAGCCTGCAGGGACAAAAAAAGAAAAAAGGGGAAGCCCCCAAAGGATACAGCTTTACCATTGAAAAGAGTCTTCCTGCCACCTCCGTTAAGGACCAGCACCGTACAGGAACCTGCTGGAGTTATGCAGCCACCAGTTTTATTGAATCAGAATTACTCAGGGCCGGCCTGGGGGAGCATGATCTGTCGGAAATGTTTTTTGTGCGCAAGGCCTATGAAATGAAAGCTGAGAAATTTGTGAGGATGCATGGGAAAACCAACTTTGGTCAGGGTGGTTTAGCCATGGACGTGACCCACATCTGGAAGGAGTTTGGTATGCTTCCACAGGAGGCATACCCGGGATTGACCGTAGGTGACAGTCTGCCCGTACACGGGGAAATGGAAGCTGTACTCAGTGGATATGTGGACCAGGTCATCAGGAACCGGAATCGCAAGCTTAGTCCGGTCTGGAAGCAGGGATACCTGGCCACCCTGGATGCTTATATGGGAGAACTTCCGGAGGATTTCACCTATGGAGGCAGCACTTTTACCTCCAAGTCGTTTGCAAAAGAGATGGCACTGGATCCCGATGCCTATGTTTCCATTGGTTCCTTCACCCACCATCCTTTCTACTCAAGTTTTATGATTGAAATCCCCGACAACTGGCTCTGGAGCAGCATTTACAATGTAAGCCTTGATGAAATGATGGGAGTACTTGACCATGCGCTTGAGCAGGGATATACCGTATGCTGGGATGCAGATGTGGGGGAAAAGAGCTACGATTGGAAAAGGGGTATTGCCCTGATGCCATCCACAGAAATTGAGGATTTGAGCGGACTGGAAAGAGCACGTTGGGACGAGCTCTCAGACAGTGAAAAACAGGCTCTGTTCTATGATTTCTCCACCCCGAAGAAGGAACGTAAGATTACCCAGGAGAGCCGGCAGGAGATGTTCGACAATTACCAGACCACCGACGATCACCTGATGCATATAACAGGGAGTGCCAGGGATCAGGCTGGGAACAAGTATTACCTGGTGAAGAACTCCTGGGGGACAGGTAACCATATTTATAAAGGTTACCACTATGTTTCGGAAGCCTACATGCGGGCCAAGACCATCTTTTTCATGGTCCACAAAGAGGCGGTTCCCGAAAGCACAGCCGGAAAACTGAAACTCTAGATCAGTTCCAGCAAATTCCGCGTTCGTGGTAGATTCTCACGAAGTTCGCCACCGAGCGGTCATACCCGGCCTCCATGTCGTCTGGAAAATAGCACGCCGGAAGTTCACCTGCTCTTCGGTGTGAGGCTATACAATCGCAGCAAATTCCCTTTTTACTGCAAGGGTAGGAGCAATTACAGCGATTCAGGTTTTGGTCTTTTTTGCATTCCATAGGTGTAAGTTTTAGGCCCTTTGGTCAAAGCCCGGAATCTGTGCTTATCCGCTAAGTGTAAGTATGAGGTCCTTTGGTCAATTGTGAATATTTCTGTCCATGAAAATAAGCTTTTTTGTTTATTTTGGCCAGAGATGAAGAGCAGGTACCTCCCATATAGCCTTTGTTTTCTCCTGGTATTGCTCTACAGCATCATCAAACCGGAAGCCCAGGAAAACCAAAGCGAATTTGTCCCCATGGTGCAGACCGATCCGCCATTTTTGAACGTGGATCAGTCCTGGGTCGATTCGGTCATGGAAAACCTTTCGCTGGAAGAGCGTATCGCCCAGATGATTATGGTCTACGGCTATTCCAATATGGGCGCAGAGCATCAGAAAGCAGTGTTGAGGCAGGTGAGGAAGCAGAAGGTGGGTGGGATCCTATTCTTTCAGGGAGAGGCAGAGGAGCAGGCAAGACTCACCAATATCTACCAGAAGGCTTCACAGGTCCCGCTCCTGATTGCCATTGATGGGGAAAACGGATTGGGTATGCGGCTGGATAACACCATAGCTTATCCTGCCACCATGATCCTGGGAGCCATCAGCGACAACAGCCTGATCTACCAGTTGGGAAGGGATATGGGCCGGCAGTTCCGGCGTCTGGGTGTCCATATGAACCTGGCTCCAGTGGCAGATATCAATAACCGCAGAAACAATCCCGTCATAGGGACCCGGTCCTTCGGGGAAGGCAGAAAAAATGTGGCCAATAAGGTGGTTGCCTACATGGAAGGGATGCAGGACCAGAATGTATTGGTTTCGGCCAAACATTTCCCAGGACATGGCGATACGGATACGGACTCGCATCGTGCTCTTCCGGTGATCCCCCATGATAAACGCAGGCTTGATTCCCTGGAACTGTTCCCCTTCAGAGCTGCCATTGATAAGGGGCTTACGGGCGTTATGGTTGCCCACCTGCAGGTACCCGAGCTGGATGCCCGGACAAACCGTGCTACCACACTTTCCCGTCCGGCCATTACCGGTCTGCTCAAAGAGGAGATGGGATTTAAGGGTTTGATCATCACGGACGCGCTTAACATGAAGGGATTGAGCAACTATTTTGAGCCCGGACAAAGAGAGGTGGAGGCAGTATTGGCCGGCAACGATATACTGCTAATGCCGGCCAGTGTGGAAAAGGCCATTTCTGCCATAAAAAAGGCAGTGAAACAAGGCCTTGTGGATGAAGAGGAGCTTAATCAAAGTTGCCGGAAGATACTTCAGGCCAAGTACTGGGCAGGCTTGCACCACAGGGAAGAGATTGAAATGAAAAATCTGCAGGAAGACCTGATGGATGAAAGCTATCAGAGTCTCTATCGAACTTTGGTGGAACACTCCCTGATCCTGGTAAAAAACAGGAAGGCCAGCATACCCCTTACTCATCTGGAAGATATCAGGCTGGCAACACTCACCATCAGCCGGGAGGCCGGGGCAGAGCCTTTGGCTACCACTGACCTTTACCTGGAAGGAAAGCACTTTACAATGGCTTCGGAAGCCGATGCAAACACTCGCCAGCATATGCTGCAAAAGCTAAAGTCTTACAATACGATCATTATCAATGTGCTGAATACCAGCAGCAGGGCCTCCCGTGGATATGGGATCAGCGAGGGAACCCTGAGCTTTCTGGAAGCACTGGATCCCCAGGCTAAGCTTATACTAAATGTGGCAGGCATGCCTTATTCCCTGGGGCGTTTCCCGGATCTGGAGAAATTCGATGCAGTGGTACTTTCCTACAAAGACGAAGCCCTTTACCAGGATCTGGCCCTTCAGGCACTGTTTGGGGGTGCATCCTTCTCGGGACAGATGCCGGTTAGTGCAGGTCCACAGGCAAGAGCAGGAGAAGGATATTCCACCGGTCCGGCCACCAGGCTGGGTTATGCCTCGCCCCTGGATGTGGGATTACATCCCGATACCCTGCAGAAGATGGATGCCATCATAAGCAGGGCGCTGCGAAAGAAGGCCATGCCCGGATGCCAGGTGCTTGTGGCTCGCAGAGGCAAGGTGGTGTGGCATAAGACCTACGGACACAGAACCTATCAGAGACGAATACCGGTTCAAAGCGAAGATATTTATGACCTGGCCTCCATCACCAAAATGGCTTCCATTACTGCTGCACTGATGCTCCTAAGGGACCTGGGCAAGTTCCATGAAGATTCACTGATGGGGGCCTATGATCCCGTTCCGGATAGCTCCGACAAGGCAGCTTTGCTGGCTGCGGATGTCCTGGCCCATCAGAGCGGGCTGCTGGCCTGGATCCCATTTTATTATGAAACTCTGGAACCCCTGGATACTTCTCTGGCTCTGGTCAGTTCCAGGTATTCCCGTACCCATCCCCTGAAAATTGCAGAAAGAACCTACTTTAACCGGCATGTAAAATACCGCGACAGTGTATATCAGGAGGTCTATTCCCCGGACTATCCCTACCAGGTGGCTGAGGATCTCTATATGCACAGGGACTGGAAGGATACAATATACCAGAGGATCTATGAATCTGAGCTGAATTCCAGAGAATACCGTTATAGCGGACTGGGTTTTTATATGTTTCAGCAGATCATCGAGGCTGCCACGGATACCCTGCTTTATCCCTTTGTCTGGCATAACTTTTACGCACCCATGGGAGCGCACAGCCTGGGCTACAAGCCCCTGGATAGATTTCCCAGGGATCGGATAATTCCTACCGAGAACGATAATTATTTCCGCTACCAGCTGCTTCAGGGACACGTACACGATATGGGTGCTGCCATGCTGGGAGGAGTTTCAGGCAATGCAGGATTGTTTGGCAACGCCAACGATCTGGCGAAGATGATGCAGATGTTTCTCAACGGGGGGAGCTATGGTCCGCGCAGCTACCTGCAAAAAGCCACGGTAAAGCGGTATACATCCCGCTATAACACCAACGAGGAAGAAGAAAATCACAGGGGATTCGGATTTAATAAGCCTGTGACCTGGGAAGAGGATGCGGGTCCGGCCTGCAACAGTGCTTCCCCTCTCAGTTTCGGACATTCCGGTTTTACCGGTACTCTTGCCTGGGCCGATCCGGAGTACGAGCTGGTGTATATTTTTCTTTCCAACCGGGTACATCCCGATATGGGCAACAACCGTCTGATAGATATGAATGTCCGCACCGAGGTGCAGCAGGTGGTTTACGACGCCCTTCTTCCATAGATGCTCCATAACAGGGTGTGCAATCAGGTAGATTTGAGTATTTTCAAATCGTACTAAATCCTAAGCATGAAACCAACGCATATTGAACACATCGGGATCGCCGTGGTGAGCCTGGAGGAGTCCATACCCTACTATGAAAAGGTACTTGGACTAAGTTGTTACGCCATCGAAGAAGTGGCCGACCAGAAGGTGAAAACCGCCTTTTTCAGGGTGGGAGATACCAAGATTGAACTGCTGGAAAGCACCGATCCGGAGGGTCCCATTGGGAAGTTCATTGAAAAAAAGGGTCCCGGTGTACACCACCTGGCCTTCGCCATGGAGAAAGTGGGAGATGCTCTGAATCACGCCAAAGAGCAGGGCGTTCGCCTGATCGATGAAGTACCACGTTCCGGAGCTGAAGGCCTGAAGATTGGATTCCTTCACCCCAAGTCCACCCAGGGCGTACTAACCGAATTCTGCGGCAAGGAATAAATAAAGACAGGCATATGGCACTTACAGCACTAGCAGGCAATACGGGAGACCGGGTTCGATCGGATTGCCAGGTGAAAATCTCAGGCCAAAAACAGGGGGGCATAAAAATCTCCATGAAAAGTAAGGTGGAAAGGATGTTTGGCCAGCAAATGAGGCAGGATATCCAGCACATCTTAGAGGCCCTGGGGGTGAATCATGCACTGGTGGAAATCGAGGATAGCGGTTCCCTTCCTTTCGTTCTGGCTGCCAGACTGGAGGCTGCAGTAAAAAAGGCCGGACTTTCCAGCAAGGAATGGCTTCCTCCGCTATTAGAGCAGAATGCTTATGAAAGCTCAAGGGATCGCTTTCGTTTCTCTCGCCTCTACCTTCCCGGTAACACTCCAAGCATGATGCTTAATGCAGGGATACACAAACCCGAGGGAGTAATCCTGGACCTGGAAGACTCCGTGGCCCCGGAAAAGAAGGATGAAGCCAGGCTACTGGTGCGGAATGCTTTGAGGCAGGTGGATTTTTATGGTGCCGAGAGAATGGTAAGAATCAACCAGTTGCCTCGGGGACTGGACGACCTGGATGCCATTGTGCCCCATCATCTGCATCTGGTTCTCCTGCCCAAATGTGAATCGGCCCGTGAGATAGAAGAGGTGAATGAACGAATATTTTCCATTCTTGAGGCTAACAATCAGAAACGGCAGATTTTCCTGATGCCCATCATCGAAAGCTGCCTTGGGGTGGAAAATGCTTTCGAAATTGCCAGAGCCGCTGAAAATGTGGTGGCCATGGCCATTGGTCTGGAGGATTATACGGCCGATATGGGGGTCCGAAGAACAGCTGAGGGCTCGGAATCCCTCTATGCCCGCACCAGGATGGTTAATGCCTGCAAGGCAGCCGGGATACAGCCCATCGATTCGGTGTTTTCGGATGTGGCGGATATGGAAGGGCTTCGCAGGAATGTGGAGCAAAGCAGAGCCCTGGGCTTTGAAGGCATGGGCTGCATTCATCCCAGACAGGTACCCGTCATCCAGGAGGCCTTTGTACCTCAGGAAGAAGAAGTCGAAAAGGCCAGAAAGATTGTGAAGGCCTTTGAAGAAGCGGAAGCCCAGGGACTGGGAGTTGTGGCCCTGGGAAGCAAAATGATTGATCCGCCGGTAGTCCTCAGGGCTCAGAAGACCCTGGAGCTGGTCCGTAAACTGAAACAATAGCAGGCATATGAAAACTACAAAGAATGCTGCCGGACGTGAAGTAATTACCACCCTGAATGGGGAAGAGGCTATACCCTTTCAAGGCGTGGGGAAATACAAAGCCACCGGAACCTTACATGCCCCCTCCATTTCCAGCTGCAGCGATTTTCCTGCGGACGGCGACAAACGGGTAAAAGATTTACGAACTGCCCTCCAAGGGGCAGGCCTCAGGGACGGCATGACCCTGAGTACCCACCATCACTTCCGGAATGGGGATATGCTGGCCAACCAGGTATTCGATATTGCCAAGGATATGGGAGTCAAGGGACTCAGGTGGTTTCCCTCAGCCTCCTTTCCCTGCCATGAGCATTTGATCCAGTACCTGGAAGACGGAACCATTGAACGCATTGAGGGCAGTATGAATGGTCCACTGGGCCGCTTCGTTTCTGAAGGGGGCATGAGTGGAACCGGCGTTCTTCGTTCCCATGGGGGGCGTTACCAGGCTGTACAGGATGGGGAGGTACAGATAGATATTAGCATTATAGGAGCTCCCACAGCCGATCCTTTTGGAAATGCCCACGCTCTGGCCGGTGATTCTGCCTGTGGATTGCTGGGTTTTGCCCTGGCCGATTCCCAGTATGCAGACAAGGTCATAGTGGTGACCGACAATCCCGTTCCTTTTCCCTGCATTCCCTGGCAGATTCAGGGCAACCATGTGGATTACGTGGTGGAGATAGAAAAACTGGGTGATCCCTCCAAGATAGTATCCGGTACCACGCAGATCACCAAATCGCCCGACAGGCTGCTGCTTGCTGAACTCACTGCGAAATTCTGTCAGGCAGCCGGCATCATTCGTGAAGGATTTTCTTTCCAGTCGGGTGCAGGAGGAACTTCCCTGGCGGTGGGAGAATATTTTCGCAAGATCATGAAGAAGGAGGGCATCAGGGCCCGTTTTGCCAGGGGGGGAAGTAATAAATACCTGGTAAGCATGCTGGAAGAGGGACTGGTGGATTATATACTCGATGGACAGACTTTCGATCTGGAAGGGGTAAGGTCCATGTCGGAGAATCCCGCCCACGTATGGACCAGTCCCTTTACCTCCTATAACTATCACGGGAAAGGGAATTTCGCTGCCATGGTGGACGTGGTCATCCTGGGAGCCACAGAGGTGGATCTGGACTTTAATGCCAATGTGGTGACCCATTCCGACGGATATTTGCTGCATGGCATTGGAGGATGGCAAAATTGCCTCTTCTCCAAAACAGTGATATTACCCATCCCCCTGTTCAGAGACCGGGTTCCCGTGGTCAAGGAAAAAGTTACCACACTCTGCGGTCCCGGAGAGCTCATCGATGTGATCGTCACCGAGCGGGGCATTGCCATCAATCCCAGGCGTGAAGACTTGATCGAATTAACGAAAAACAGCGGACTTCCCATTTGCAGCATGGAGGAACTTAAGGAGGAAGCAAACAGGATCTGTGGCATTCCGGAAGCCCCTGAACTCAGCGACAGGGTAGTGGCAGCCATCAAATGGGTGGATGGTACCCTTATTGATGTGGTGAGGCAGGTTAAAGGTTCTTAGGCTTTTTTCTATCTTTCGTGCAACATTTTTTATAATCCTTCGTCATTGTGGCAAATAGTAAGAAAACTGAGAAGTTTACCCCCAGGCACCTGGATCTGATCAAACAGTGTAAACGGGGAGATCAAAAAGCTCAGTTTGAAATTTACCGGCTGTATCATGCGGCCATGTTTAATACCACCCTGCGCATTGTAGGGGATTCCGATGACGCCGAAGACGTCATGCAGGAAGCGTTCTTAAAGGCATTTGCAAAGTTGGACTCTTACCGGGGAGAAGTGAGTTTCGGAGCCTGGTTAAAACGGATAGTGATCAATAAAGCTCTGGATTTTCTCAGATTGAAAAAAGATCTGCTTTCTCTGGAAGATTCGGCAGAAGTGATTGAGATGGCGGAGGAAGAAGCTGAAAACAAAGAATATACATACTCAGCTAAATCCATTAAAAAAGCCATTTATGCTCTTCCCAAAGGGTACCGGATAGTACTTTCACTGATACTGTTGGAAGGCTACGATCACGAAGAAGTCAGCCAGATCCTGAATATCAGTAATGCCACATCCAGGACGCAATACCACAGGGCGAAAAAGAAATTGATCGAACTGTTAAGAAATAAAGACGAGAACCATGACTGAGTTTGAAAAATACATCAAAGAGCAAAGGATGCAGCTCGACTCCGATACGCCCCGGAAGGGACATGAAGAGCGCTTCCTGCAGAAGCTGGACAGCCTGTCTGACCGGCGCCCGGTCAGGAAAATCCGATTCAGACATGCCATCCAGGTGGCTGCTTCCCTGGCCATTATTCTCACTTCTGCCGTCTTATTGATCAGACAAAGCGGTGGAAACGAACTGGCAGCCCGGGATATCCCGGCAGCAGTTATGGAAGCAGATTTCTATTACGCCTCACAGGTCGATGTAAAATATGAGCAGATCAGCCAGTTTTCCTTTGAAAATGATGAGGAAAAGACGGTGTTGCTCAAAGAGATGAAAGACCTGGAATCCTATCATCAGCAATTGATGGAAGATCTGGAGGCCAACCCCGACGACGACCGAGTCATCAATGCCCTGATCCGGCACTACCAGGTGAAACTGGAGGTAATGGACCAGATTATTATACAACTGAATCAAGTAAAATCAGAAATTTCTGAAAACCATGAAAAAGAGAGTATTTAGAATGAAAAGTTTGCTCCTGTCACTGCTCCTGATTGTTACAGTAAGCTTTTCTGTTTCCGCTCAGGATGCAAGGAAGGAATACAAAGAAAGTTTCGATGTTAAACAGGGGGTGACCCTGGACACCGATACCAAGTATTCCGATGTGGAATTGCTTACGTGGGATAAGAGTGTCATTGATATCCTGGTGGAAATCGAGGTGGATGCTGCTTCCAAATCCAGAGCTGAATCTGCGCTGGAAAAGATCGACGTGGAAATCGGTAAATCGGGGAACACCGTATCCCTGGAGACCGAATTTGAGAATGGCTGGTCGAGGAACGTTAAAACCAAAATTAACGTCACTATCAAGGCTCCCAGCTGGGTCAACCTGGATATGGACAACTCCTACGGTGACCTGTTCATTCAGGAAATCAGCGGACTTGTACTTCTGGACCTGAAATACGGGAACATGAAGGCAGGCAGCCTTACCAGAGGCAATACCAAACCTTACAGTGAAATTGACATGGCTTACTCCAATGCCGAAATTGATGAACTGGGTTGGCTGGAACTGGAGGTTTCCTATTCCGATGTAGTAATTAATAACTCCCAGATGCTTTTCGTTGAAAATAAATATTCCAAGTTAAACGGTGGAAAAGCCGGAGGAATCATCACGGAAGGAGCTTACGACAAATACTACTTTGACGAAGTGGATACCTTTGTGGGAGAGTTGAAATATTCGGGAATCAAATTGGGTACCCTCCATAAGGGGATGGATCTTCAATCGGGATATACCGGTGTTAAGATTGGGAAACTCGCCAATGGATTCGATAAGTTAGATGCCTCCCTTTCCTATGGAAACCTGCATGTGGGTCTCGAGCCTGGTGCTTCCTTCAAGTTTGAAGGCGAGGCCAAATACGGGAAAGTGAATATATCCACCAGTGACCGCCTCAGCAAAAATAAGGAGAACAACTATGTGAAAGTCTGGGGCAACGTGGGATCCAATCCCAAATCCAGTATCAAAGTAATCACCAAGTACGGGAACTCAACCTTCGAGTAAAACCTATACTTACGTCCAATAGATGCTCCCGGATCTTTCCATAGGTCCGGGAGTTTTTTTTCGGCCAAAATCTTTGAACTTTTGCGGATGCAGGATTGTTTGTTTTTGTGTAAATTAGTTATGCTAAAGAACAATTAACCCTGCTTTCTATACCCTAAATGCATAAAAAAATGAAAAAAAACGCAATTCTGTTAGTTTTGACAGCTGTCATTTTGGGTGGCTGTAGTGGAATCAAGGTAGTCTCTGATTTTGACCCATCGGTGGATTTTACCCAGTACCAAAGCTATGAATACTACGGTTGGCTCAAGAACAGTGATGAGTTATTAAACGATCTGGACAAGAGAAGGATCGAAGCGGCTTTCGGCGCTGAATTCGAAGCCCGGGGAATGAAGTATGTTGAAGAAGGGGGTGATCTGGTTGTTGGCCTGTATGTTGTGACCGAACAAAAAACCAAGACAACGGCTCAAACCACCCATATGGGTGGTTACGGCAGATTTTATGGCTATGGACCCGGCTGGGGCTGGGGAGGTGGTTACGCTACCACAAGCTATTCGGAATACAATTATACGGAAGGCACCCTGGTTTGCGATGTATACGACAAAGCCAAAGAGCAACTGATCTGGGAAGGAATTGGTACAGGTACGGTGGATAAGGACCCAAGCACCCGGGATGAAAACATACCAGCAGCAGTAAAGAAGATCATGGAGCAATATCCGGTGGCGCCTAAGACAGAATAGGCAGCATGGTTGGCTGATCCATACTCACCTATTTGACTCTCCCGATTTTTTCATACTTTCGGGAGAGTTGTTTTATACCCCACTAAGACCCAACACATGAACTGCAAAAATCTGTATGTAATCCTTGGTCTGCTGGCCATATTTCTTAGTGCCTGCAAGGCTCCGGTCGATCCACAGTCCAACAGCGAAGCCCTTCCCGTAAAGGCCTTTGATTATGCCCTGGTGCTTCATGGCGGAGCCGGAAACATGAATTTTCAAAACATGCCTGAACCTGCGCAGGAGCAGTTTCATGCAGCGCTGGACTCTGCCCTGCAGATGGGACTCGTTGTGCTTGAGAAAGGAGGGGCCAGTATAGACGCAGTGGAATCGGTGATCCGCTATATGGAAGACAATCCCCTGTTTAATGCAGGACGCGGAGCCGTATTTACCAGCGAGGGAAAAAATGAACTGGATGCTTCCATCATGTGTGGCCAGGATCTGAATGCCGGGGCAGTGGCTGGTGTAACAAATATAAAGCATCCCATTACAGCTGCCCGGGCTGTGATGGAGCAGTCTGATCATGTAATGCTTTCCGGAAAAGGAGCCTCGGTCTTTGCCACAGAGGTGGGATTGGAACTTGTCGATCCGGCCTGGTTTTATACCGAGAAAAGATTTGAATCCTACCAGCGTGCAGTTGCGAAGGATAAACACGGCACGGTTGGATGTGTGGCCCTCGACAAAGAAGGCAATCTCTGTGCAGGAACCTCCACCGGAGGAATGACCAACAAAAAATATGGAAGGATTGGGGATTCTCCCATCATCGGAGCGGGTACCTATGCCAATAATGCCACCTGTGGTGTTTCGGCCACCGGTCACGGAGAGTTTTTTATTCGCTGGACTGTGGCCCACCAGATATCTGTATTAATGGAGTATAAGGGATATGACGTGGAAAAGGCTGCCAGAGAGGTGGTGGAGAATCAGCTGGTGGAAGTGGGTGGAAGCGGTGGCGTGATTTGCCTGGATAAATTTGGTCGCCCGGCCATGATCACCAACACCAGCGGCATGTTCAGGGCCTATGGCAATTCGGAAGGAGAGCACCTGGTGGCCATATTCAAATAAGCGGAGATTATGAGAAAACAGTATTTTTTTATCCCGTCGGCTCCTGGTTTTAATGCATGGGATGTGGATAAACTGGTGGAAAGCACCAGGAATTTTCCGGTTCGAAGTATCCCCCTTTCAGATATCGCTGAACTGGATGAAAATTTCTGGTACAATGGCGAAAAGGATATCCCGACGGTGCGTTCCCTGGTGGAACACATGCAATTGGTTCAGGAAACTGATCTGGAGTATCCCATCATCCTGTCTTCTTCCGGTCGGGTTATGGACGGGATGCACAGGGTAGCAAAGGCTCTTATGCAGGGGCAGAAAGAGATCAGGGCAGTCCGCTTTGAAGTGGATCCCTTGCCCGATTTCAGGCACGTATTTCCCGACGATCTTAGTTACGATTGAAAGGCACCGGAATAAACAGTTATACGAAAAGGCACAAAGCATGAAACACATTGGATTTATTTTTTTGATTACAGCCCTGCTGTATTCCTGTCAAAGCAGTGACAAAGCAGAAAATTCCTTAACAGAAAACGAGCTTCTCACCATAGGGAAGATCGACAGTCTCCGCTCGGAGATCCTGGATGAAAACCGTACATTCTGGATACATGTACCGGATCAGGCCACTGGTGATATCTTCGCTAAGACCTCCTATCCGGTGCTCTTCCTCCTCGATGGTACGGAACATTTTCATGCCGTGACCGGGATGCTGAAAAACCTGGGGAACAGTGGAATCGTTCCCAGAATGGTGGTGGTGGGGATCCCCAATACCGACCGTACACGGGATCTGACCCCATCCCATGTGGATGTGGTCTTTGGAGACAGTGTTTTTGCGCGTACTTCGGGTGGAGCTGCTGAATTCCTGAATTTCATGGAGAAAGAGCTTATACCCTTTGTGGAAGACAAATACCCGGTGACAAGCTACCGGACCTTTGTGGGACATTCTTTTGGGGGACTTGCAGCACTCTATGCACTATATACCCGTCCACAGCTTTTCAGCAACTATGTGGCCATAGATCCCAGTCTTTGGTGGGACGACTGGCTACTGGTTCGGCAGGCAGACGAACATCTTGGGAATCCGGAGCTTCAGGGAAAGGCCCTGTATATCGGAGTAGCCAACACCATGGAAGAGGGTATGGACATCGACCGGGTTTTAACAGACACGGCAAGCTCCTCCGATCATATTCGTTCCATACTCACCTTTATACAGGATACAGAAGCTATGGAAAACCTGGAATGGAATATGGGATGGAAGTATTACCCCGAGGATGATCATGGTTCTGTACCTCTTATCACCGAATATGATGCCTTTCGTTTCCTCTTTCCCTGGTATAGGCTGGAAGGCCTGCAGGCATTCTTTGTACAGGAGGCAGAGCAGGATGTTGAAGCATTGCTCTCAACCCTGAACGGGCATTATACCACAGTTTCTGAGCATTTCGGATATGAAGTGCTCCCCCCCGAGCCCGATGTAAATTCTCTGGGATATAATTTCATGAATGCAAATAAACCCGAGCATGCCAAAGCCATGTTTGAACTGAATATCAGAAATTACCCTGAGAGCGCCAATGTATACGATTCCATGGGGGATTTCCACCTGGCCCAAACCGATACCCTGCAAGCCATAACATCCTTCTCCAGGGCACTGGAACTTGGTGACAATCCCTTCACCAAAGAGAAACTGGCTCAGCTTCAAGCAGAAAAAGACTAAGCACTTTAGCCCATACTTCGCTGCTTAAAGGGCAGAAAAGTCATGAAGTCTGCATGGTGGACAATGAAAGCCTCCGTGCTACGTTTCACCATGTTGCCTTCACCGGCATGTGCGGCAATGATGTGGCAGACCTCAGCTGGAATTCCGCAGCTTTCGGCCAGGGAAACACCGGAAAATGGATGACGCAGGTACTTGCCATAGGAGCCCTGTACTGCCTTTCCCTTTTCATCCAGTACGTACTCCAGCAGTTTACCCACATCGGCCAGAATGGCCCCGGCGATCAGCACGTCCATATTCACGGGTAGCTCGTCGCCATAAAATTCGTTCATTTTATTGCCGCTGTCTCGCGCGATATGAACCACCGATCGTTTGTGATCCATAAATGTGACTTTCAGATCAGGCCCGCATAAAAGGGTAAAGGGGATACGATTCAGATCGGCTGGAGTGAGAACGCTCTTCTCAAGAGCGCTCTCCCATACTTTGGCTGTTTTTATTTTCAGGTCATCATCCCCGATCCATTCCAGCTCAGGCCAGAGATCCAGTACTTCAGCTTTAATCTTTTCCATACAGCTTTACTTACAGATTTGCAATGATTGCATCGGTCATCTGCCTGGTTGAGGCAGCTCCTTTTTTAATCACATCGGCCCGGCCGGTCATTTTCATCATGTCGTAGGTCCTGACCTTACCCTCCAGAATCACTTTTGCTATGGAGGACCTGATCCGCTGGGCCACCTCAGCTTCTCCTATATGATCGAGCATCAGACAGGCAGACTCCATCATGGCGATGGGATTGACAATGCTTTCAGGATAATCGGCATATTTCGGAGCAGAACCATGGGTGGGCTCAAATACCGATACTTCTTCACCCAGGTTTGCGCTGCAGGCAAAACCCAGACCGCCGATCAGACCTGCAAATCCGTCAGAGACAATATCTCCAAACATATTTCCTGCCACTATCACTCCATAGTTCTCCGGATTTTTAGTCAACCACATCATCTGAGCATCAATGTTGGTGTTCCATAGCTCAATATCTGAAAAGTCTGCAGCCTGAATCTCCTGGGCCATCTTATACATCATGCCTGAGGTTTCCCTTATGACATTGGGCTTTTCACAAACTGTTACACTCTTGTAGCCAAATTTCCGTGCATAATCAAAAGCGGCCCGGAGAATTCTTTCGGTGGCTTTTTTCGTGAAGATCCTAGTGGATATGGACAGCTCCTCCACGGGCACCTCACCAAAATTTTTGGCAAATTTGGGATGGGATTTCAATCCCTGGTAAACCAGATCCGGGGGATTGGACCATTCTACTCCACCATAGAGGCCTTCCGTATTTTGTCTGAATATGGCCACATCCACCTCAGGTTCCTCAATGCTGTCTCCCGGTCCCCTGCGGATGAAATTGAGAGGATTGCCCTTGTAAGTGCGACAGGGCCGGATGCATACATCCAGGTTAAAATGTTGCCTGAGACCAACGATGGGGCTTGAGTAAACCAAAGCTTTGTCCCTGAGTGAGGGATCCAGTTCAGCGGCGGCTGCATCTTTGGGTTTGCTGGTAATGGCCCCGAAGAGTCCAATCTTATGTTTTTCCAGCAGTTCGATGGTTCTGTCAGGCAGGGGATTGCCCTCGCTTTTCCAGAATTCCCAGCCAATGTCGGCTTCTATATATCCTGCATTAAATCCGGCCTGGTCGAGTACCCTGATGGTTTCTTCCAATACTACGTTCCCGATACCGTCTCCGGGAAGTGCAACGATGGTTCTTTTCTGCATGTTCATAAACAGTTAGTGGTGAGCAAAGAGAATATTATCTTTGCTAAAATTAGAAAAGAAATGAGTCTCTTTTATGGGAGAAAGTCATATTTGAGACAAATGTATTTTATAACATAAAGCCAAAGATTCAATCCCCATATGCTGACTACTGACATGCTCAAGCCTGAAGAGGTTTGGGCCTACTTTAATGAGATCCTCGCCATTCCCCGGATCTCCAAAAAAGAGGAAAAAATCATAGCCTACCTGGAGAGTTTTGCCAGGAAACACAAGCTGAACTGCAAAAAAGACAGCGTTGGTAACCTGCTGATATCCAAGCCTGCCACAAAGGGCAAGGAACATTGTAAAGGCATCATACTTCAGTCCCATGCCGATATGGTGGGCGAAAAGCATGCAGATGTGAAGCACGATTTCGGTAAGGATCCCATTAAGACTTATCAGGAAGATGGCTGGGTGAAAGCCAAAGGCACCACCCTGGGTGCCGATGATGGAATCGGGATTGCAGCTTCCATGGCCATCCTGGCCTCAGATAGTATCGAGCACGGTCCTCTGGAATGTCTTTTTACCATCGATGAAGAAAGCGGAATGACCGGAGCACTGGGCCTTCAACCGGGTTTTCTGAAGGGAAGCATACTGCTCAATCTGGATTCGGAGGACGAGGGTGAGATATTTATAGGATGCGCTGGAGGAATGGATACTGTAGCAAGCTACAAGTACAAAAAGCGCAGGATTAATAGAAACTGGATAGCCCTGCGGGTTAAAGTGGGCGGATTGCAGGGAGGACACTCCGGAGATGAAATTCACAAAGGCTTTGGCAATTCCATTAAGATATTAAACAGGTTTCTCTGGAATGCCGATCAGCGTTTGAAAATTCGCCTGGGAAGCCTGGAAGGAGGCAAGGCCAGGAATGCCATACCCAGAGAAGCGGAGGCCCTGATAGTACTACCTGCAGGTAGTAGCGATCTGATTCAGGTCTACTTCGAATCTTTCGTAAGTACCATGAAAAAGGATCTTGAGGCCATTGAACCCGATTTTGATATGACCCTCGAATCTGCGGATCTTCCCGAATATGCCATGCGTCGGAAATCGCAAAGGAAGCTGTTTAATGCCCTATATGCCTGTCCCCATGGTGTAATTGCCATGAGCCAGGAGATTCCGGGATTGGTGGAGACTTCCAGCAACCTGGCTTCCATCAGGCAAAAGGATGAAGATGTGCTGGAGATCGTTACCAGTCAGAGAAGCAGCGTTGAATCTGCGAAACAGGATATTGCAGATCGAATGTCAGCACTATTTACCCTCATGGGTGCTTCAGTGAGGCATTCCGATGGATATCCGGGATGGAAGCCCAACGTATCGTCAGAGATTCTTAAGATCTCGGAAAAGGTTTACTGCGAGCTATTCAATGAAGATCCAGAGGTTAAAGCCATCCATGCCGGATTGGAGTGCGGACTCTTTTTGCAGAAGTACCCTACGCTGGATATGATCTCCTTTGGCCCGACCATAAAAGGGGCACACACCCCGGAAGAACGTATCAAAATAGATACTGTGGAGAAATTCTGGGTATTCCTGCTGGAATTAATGAAACAGTCCTGCTAATCAGCCCTGGCTCATTCCACCGGCTCAAAATCCCTTTTAGTCACTCCGCAAACCGGACAGTACCAGTCGTCCGGAATATCGGCGAATTCTGTCCCGGGAGCAAGACCACTGTCCGGATCGCCTTCTTCAGGATCGTAAACGTAGCCACAAATGGTGCACTGGTATTTTTGCATTACTCCCGTGCTTTAAACTTTAAGCCAGGAAGTAAAGCTGCCAGGAAAAGCATAGAGCCTGTCACCACTTCTCCGCTTTCCACATCCAGTTCAGAACCATTCATGCTGTGCGGAATCAGGTAAACTGCCAGCATGACCAGGGCTGCTCCCATGGAGAGCCATCTTCCATAGGACTTCTTCCTCAGGAACCAGGCTATCAGGAAGGCAATCAGTGCAGCCAGGGTCTTGTTATCCGTCAGGTCATCCCCAAAAGGCCAGCCCGTCCAGAATTGTCCGAAGGAATACTTCTGGACTACAGGACCCAGAATAAATCCTCCAATAAGCAGGAATATGATGGTTATCCCGGTGTAGCTTACGTATTGAGGCAGTTTGGCCAGCGCAAACAAAATGGTGGCCATGGAAAAGATAACAGTCAGTACCATCATCAGAACGTGGGGAATCAGTGCCCAGGCGGGTACATCTCCTTTGAAGCGAATCACCACGTTCTCAGCATCGCCCAGGTCGATCAGCTCTCCACCTGCTCTTAGTTCCAGATGATATTCCAGTTTACCGGCGGGAGGCTGGTGGGGGAGTTGACCCATAAGAACTTCGCCTGCCCGCTCCAGTTCCAGGGTGCTCCAGGGCTCTTCCGTGGGAAACTTCCTCCATACAATCTTCCCTTCAAAAGATTCGGGAAGGGTCAGGATCACCGGACAATCACTTTCACCCCCATGAGACCGGGGGAGGGAAAACTTGTGACTGGATCCTTCGTGACTTATTTCATAATCCTTGGGATAGGTCGGTCCGGTCATTCGCTGATACACCATGGTACCCAGTGAAATAACCACGGCAAGAACCCATAATAATACTTTCTTAAGTGTCATAATATCTTAGAATTAATTTCTTGATTTAAATTCTGATAACCAGGTCAAGCACATCCCCCTCGCGATTCACTCTAACGACAATGTCCATGCCCTCTTTCAATTGACCCAGTCTGTCCATATAATCATATACATTACCCACGCTTTTACCTTCAATGGCTACAATTACATCGCCCTTTTGAATGCCGCCCACAGCGGCTGGTCTGCCATCGGTAACAAACATTACAGGCATGCCTTCGCTTCCATCGTAATTCATGTCTGGCATAAGCCCCAGGGTTATTCCTCCTCGACGGCCCCTGGATGAACCTCTAACCTTGGGGCCTGCCTCTGTAAAGGCAATACGCTCCTGGTGGTTGGCCAGGGCCAGGGCTATTTCTGCTGTAAACTGCATTACCTCCTGAGCACCCGCCAGATTAATGGCACCCAGCTGATCGTTTGGAGTATGGTAATCGGTATGTGCCCCGGTGGAAATAAACAATACGGGAACATCCTTGGCGTAAAATGCCGCATGGTCGGAGGGTCCGTATCCTTCGTTGGAGTATTTAATATTAAAATTGTAGGAAGTGTTGAGGGAATCCAATAAGGCCCTGAATCCGGGAGATGTACCGATTCCTCCCACCTGCAGCTGCCTGTCTTCATTCAATCGACCGATCATGTCCAGATTGATCATGGCCTGGACAGCACTCATATCGACAGGGGAATTCTCTGAGAGGTATTTGGAGCCCACCAGTCCCATCTCCTCTGCTCCAAAGGTGGCAAAAACCATGCTTCGTGCCGGCTTTGAGGGCGATACGGCTTCCGAAATCTCCATAACCCCGGCAACACCTGATGCATTGTCGTCCGCTCCATAGTGGACCGCCACAGTATCCTGAGCCCGGGAGGAGGACCCAGGTCCGCCCATTCCCAGGTGATCGTGATGAGCCCCGATGATTACGTATTCGGACTTCAGGGCTGGATCCGATCCTCCAAGGGATGCGATTATATTGGCTGTGGACATCTTTTTGGGCTGCAGGTCCACCTTTACTTCCACTTCCAATCCTGTAGAAAAGGAGGAGGGCTGGAGGCTTGATCCAAGCTTACTTTCCAGACTATCCAAAAGGTCTGATCCTGCTGTTTCAAGTAATCGGCCGGCAGTTTCCCTTCCCACATGTACCACCGGAATGGAGAGGGTATGCTGTTTTCCTTTTAGTTCTTCCAACTGGTCCTTGGGATCAAAGGCTGCACCTGATACAAAAATTACACCTGCAGCCCCCTGATCGGAGGCCAGCAGGGCCTTGCTCCGGTCCTCACTGTAGTTAACATAGGGAGACTTCCCATCCTGTGGTCCCGGTACTCCCCTCAACAACATAACCCATTTTCCGCTTACATCCACATCCTCATAATCGTTCCAGTCCGCCGCAGGCGGATTGTCTTCCACCTGGAATCCATATCCAGCAAATACCACTTCAGCAGAGACACTGCCTGAGCTGCTAAAAGAAAATGGGATGTAATCCGATCCCGGAGTTAGTTCCGCTCCCGTCAGGTGAAAATGGTTATCTGGACCCAATTCCAGATCGGTAACTATATCAAAGGATTGTATTCCATCTTTGTTATAGAGCTCCAGTCCGGCTTTTCTGAATTCACCGGCGATAAACTCGGAGAGCTGCTGATCTTCAGGAGTCCCGGGATATCGTCCTTTTAATTCCTCGGAGGCCAGGAAAGCAATGTGCTCTTCAATCTCCTGAACCGTGATTTGCTCTTCAAAGCGAGCTTGACAGGAAATCAGCCAGGGAATCCAGGCAAGCAGGAAGACTTTTCTCATAGTTAATGTTCTGTTAGTAAATATTTTACGCAAACAATTTACAATGATTCTAAAGAGACGAAAGATACAATTATTTCTTTTTTCTAAGCAAAAACTTGACAGGAATTAGAAAAGCTGTTACTTTTACCAAAGTGTTTGACATGAATGTTAAACAAATTTGTAAAACTTTTTGGTCAACTTATGACACTTAATACTGAAACAGAACAGAAAATCATTGCCTCAGCGGAGAAGCTGTTCTACCAGAAGGGTAAGGCAGGCTGCTCCATGCAGGACATAGCAGACGATGCCGGGATCAACCGGACCCTTTTAAACTACTATTATCGGAGCAAGGACCAGCTGTTTGAAGCAGTGTTCCGTCAGGCCATGGGAAGTTTTGTGCCCAATCTGGCAGCCATGTTAAAATCCGATATGCCCTTTCAGGACTATGTTCAGGACTTGGTGGAGACGGTGATCGATACCATGCTGGAGAGTCCTCAGATCCCCATATTTGTGCTACAGGAACTGAGCTCCAATCCAGCTCGTATGCCTCAGATAATGAAGGAGATGGGAGTGGATCCCTCGCTGGCCATAGAAAAAATGACGGAGGAGGGCAGGGTGCCGGAGGCCATGGGTATGGATCCCCGCCAGGTGATACTGAACCTGATGAGCCTGTGCATTTTTCCTTTTGCTGCACGAGCGGTGGTTTCCGAAGTTCTTTACGATGGGGACCAGGAGGTATTCTTAGAGGCCATGGAGGAACGAAAGAAGCTGATACCCCAAATCGTGAAACAGATAATGAAGTAATATTTACACCCATGAAAGCAATATTCACAGGATTTTTTCTTCTCCTCTCAGCAGTGATCTGCGGGCAGAAGACCTATACCCTGACTGAGTGTCAGAATCTGGCCAAGGAAAATGCTCCCAGGAAGGCTGATTTGGAGCTCATTTCACAGATGGGCGATTTAAAGGAGGAACAGGCGGAAAAAAGCTGGTATCCTTCTTTGAACCTGAATGGAAAGATGAGTTACCAGAGCGATGTAGTCACGGTGGCCGTGACCGATCCGAACATTCCGGTGGAGTTTCCTCAGGTGCCGCACGATCAGTACGGACTGAATCTGGATCTCACCCAAAACATTTATGACGGGGGGATATCCCAGGCAAAGAAGAATTATGAAAGGGCATTGGTAGCCGCTGAAATACAGCAGGTTGAAGTGGAACTCTACGGGCTCAAAGGCAGGGTGAACAACTATTTCTTTGCCATTTTGCTTCTGCAGGAAAACCTTCGAAACCTGGAGATACACCTGGAAACATTAAATAGCCGTGAAGAATCCATGCAAACGGCCTTATCCAATGGTGTTTTGCTGGAAGCGGATATGAAGGTCATCCAGGTAGAAAAACTGAAAGTCAGGCAATCCATCGTCGAGCTGAAATCGAGAAAGGCTTCCTTGCTGGATGCCCTGGCCATCCTTTGCGGACAAGACTTTCCGGACGAAACGAAACTGGCTTTGCCTCATTTTGAAGAAGATCAAAGTGCTCAGGTGAACCGGCCGGAACACCTCTTATTCGATCTGAAAAACAGTTCCATGGAAGCCGGTAAGGAATTGGTGGGCAGAAAACGGCTACCCCTTGTTTTTGCCTATGGACAAACCGGATATGGCAAACCCGGATACAATATGTTAAATCCCGATTGGGACACTTACTACATGGTGGGAGCGGGATTAAACTGGAAATTATGGGACTGGAGTTTTACAAAAAATGAAAAGAAGCTGATAGGCTTCCAGCAAGAGGTCCTGCAAAATCAGCGTGCTACCTTTGACAAAGAGCTGGAATCCCTGCTGGTTCAGGAGGAGGCAAAAATCGAACAGTTCAGGCAAAGCCTGGAGATGGAGAAAGAAGTAGTGGCCCTGCAGGAGGAAATTTCAGAGCATGCAGCTGTAAAGCTTGCCAATGGAGCCATTACAGCCACCGATTACGTGACTGAACTCAACAAGGAGAGTCAGGCCCGGGTCAGACTGGCCAGTCACCAGGTGCAGTTGATGCAGGCCCTGGCCAATTATTTAACATTGCAAGGAAATCTTTAAAAATTATTCACATGAAATCAAGTCTATATTTATCGGCCTTCCTTCTGCTAATAAGTTCGGCATGTAATCAGAAAGAGGCACTTTCCGACGCCTATGGCAATTTCGAAGCCATAGAGGTAATGGTAGCGTCCGAATCTGCTGGAAGAATTGAAATATTCGGAGCAGAGGAAGGTGATGCATTAGAAGAAAAACAGGTAACTGTAATCATCGACAGTACCCAGTTGTATCTGAAGAAGATCCAGCTGGAATCAGGTAAGAATTCCCTGAGTACCAAAATGCTAACCCTGGATGCCCAGGTCAGAGCCAGCCGCATCCAACTGGACAACCTCCAGAGGGAAAACCAGCGTATCCAGAACTTGCTTGAAGGAGGAGCGGCCACCAGCAAGCAGCTGGACGATATACAGGGTCAGATTGCCTTACTGGAGGCGCAGATTGTGGCCACGGAGTCTCAAAAATCTTCCATCCACGCCGAGAGAAAAACCCTGGAGGTCCAGATCAGCCAGGTGGAGGACCAGATTAGCAGATGCTCCATACGTAATCCTGTTCAGGGCATCCTTCTGTCCAAGTACAAGGAGGCAGGAGAGATCGCGGCACCGGGTCAGCCTCTGTATAAAGTAGCCAACCTGGATGAGCTCCTCCTGAGAGCGTATGTCTCCGGCGATCTCTTGTCTTCCGTAAGACTGGGAGGAGAGGTTCGAGTCCGCTATGACGGACCGGAAGGTGTGGAGGAGGCAAAAGGGGTGGTGAGCTGGATTTCACCCCGGGCCGAGTTTACCCCCAAAATTATTCAGACTCGGGAGGAAAGGGTAAACCTGGTTTATGCCCTGAAAGTAAAGGTTAACAACCAGGGCAGCCTGAAAATCGGAATGCCCGGCGAAGTGATATTCTAATTCTGATCCTCCCTGCCCATGTCACTGATTCTGGATCACATAAATCTTTCCTTTGGGAATGTTCAGGCCTTGAAGCAAATAAACCTTGAGGTACAAGAAGGAGAATTACTTGGATTGATCGGGCCCGACGGAGCCGGTAAGTCGACCCTTTTCCGTATTATGGCCTCCCTGCTGATTCCCGACTCGGGTGCGTGCAGCATGCTGGGCTATGACGTGGTGAAAGAATACCGGAAGGTGAGGCAGATCATAGGCTATATGCCGGGTCGTTTTTCGCTTTATATGGATCTGAGTGTGGAAGAAAACCTGAACTTTTATGCCAGGGTATTCGGCAGCTCGGTGGAGGAGAATTACGAGTTAATAAAAGATGTATACGAACAAATTGCCCCTTACAGGAAGCGCCTGGCCGGAAAGTTAAGCGGGGGAATGAAGCAAAAGCTGGCCCTGAGCTGTGCGCTTATCCACCGGCCAAAAGTCCTGATCCTCGACGAACCCACCACGGGAGTGGATGCTGTAAGCCGTCGGGAGTTCTGGGAGATGCTTAAAAAGATACAAGGGGAAGGGATTACCACGCTTGTTTCGACTCCCTATATGGATGAAGCAGAAATGTGCGACCGGGTAGCCCTGATTCAGAAAGGAAGCTTGTTAGCTGTGGCTGAGCCAAAGTCCCTCATAGAGGATGGTGAGCAAGAACTCTATTCCCTGCGTTCAGACAAAGGAGTATATACCTACCTGAAACGGATGAGGGAAGAGGAGGGGGTCAGGAATGCCTGGCTTTTTGGAGATGAACTGCATGTGACCCTGAGATCTGCTTCCGATGTAAAAGCTTTGGAATCGAGCATAAAAAGCTGGAAAGATGACTCCCTGGTATGGAAGTCCATCGCTCCGGGTATCGAGGACCGCTTTATGGAGCTTCTGGAGGAAGAAACAGTGGAGCAAAACAAGGGAGAGGAACTGTTATGACAGCCGGCAATGAACATATCATCGAAGTCAGGGACCTGGTGAAAAAATTTGGTTCTTTTGTGGCCAATGATCGCCTGAGCTTTTTTGTGGAAAAGGGTGAGATTTTTGGCTTCCTGGGAGCCAACGGAGCTGGTAAGACTACGGCTATCAGGATTTTATGCGGACTTTCCTATCCCACCTCGGGCGAGCTTATGGTAGCCGGTTATGATGTCTACCGGGAAAGGGAGAAGATCAAAAGGAAAATAGGCTATATGTCGCAGAAGTTTTCCCTTTACGACGATCTTACCGTATCGGAGAACATACGCCTTTATGCCGGAATTTATCGCCTGGGAAGAAAGGAAATCGCCAGCAGGGAGGCACAGCTGCTGGAACGCCTGGGGCTGACGCACATAAAAAACCGTTTGATTAGTGAGATTCCTCTGGGCTGGAAGCAAAAGCTGGCTTTTTCTGTGGCTGTTTTTCACAAGCCGGCCATTGTATTCCTGGATGAACCCACAGGAGGGGTGGATCCCATAACCAGAAGGCAATTCTGGGAATTGATACACGATGCCACCCAGGAAGGGATTACGGTGTTTGTGACCACCCACTATATGGATGAGGCAGAATACTGCGATCGTGTTTCGATCATGGTGGATGGGCGCATTGAAGCCCTCGATACCCCGTCGCGATTAAAGCAGCTTTATGAATCAGAGAACATGAATGAGGTGTTCTTAAAACTGGCTAGAAAGTGAAAAGGTTTTTCGGATTTGTGAAGAAGGAGTTTCTGCATATCTTCAGGGATGTGAGAACCCTGGCCATTCTGTTTGGCCTGCCCATAGTGATGATCATACTTTTCGGCTATGTAGTTACTACCGAGATCAGGGATGTGGAAGTGGGCATCTGGGATCGGTCCATGGACCAGGCTTCCATTCAGGCCACACAGAAGATATTCTCCTCCGGATATTTTGTACCAGTGGGCTACCTGGAAAGAGAGGAGGAGATTGGTGAGCTGTTTCGCAGTGGAGTAGCCAAGGTGGTGGTGGTTTTCGAAGAAGATTTTGAAAAAAAGCTGCTCACCGAAAACCGGGCTTCCATCCAATTGATCACGGATGCATCGGATGCCAACTCGGCTCAGCTGTCCCAAACCTACCTACAGGGTGTACTATTGAATTATTTTCAATCTCTGAATCAGGATGTTCAGCTTCCCTGGAGCATAGAGGTCAAGTCCAGAATGTTCTACAACGAAGAATTGAAAGGGGTTTATATGTTTGTACCCGGACTCATGGCCCTGATCCTGATGCTGATTTCTGCTCTGATGACTTCTGTAACCATTGCCAGGGAAAAGGAATTTGGAACTATGGAGCTTCTGCTTGCATCGCCTCTGAAACCCAGAGAGATTATTCTGGGCAAGGTTACTCCCTATGTTTTACTATCCTTTGTGAATGCCCTGACCATTATCCTGCTTGGCTTCCTGGTATTTAAAGTACCCGTGGCAGGCAGCCTGTGGCTCCTCTTGCTGGAATGTATGCTTTACATTACGCTGGCACTTTCACTGGGAGTGCTTATATCCACCAGGGCAAAGACACAGCAGATGGCCATGTTCATGAGTTTACTGGGACTGATGTTGCCTACTATCTTGCTGTCGGGATTCATCTTTCCCATTGATAATATGCCCAAGGTTTTGCAGTGGTTAACCCTGATCATGCCTCCTCGCTGGTTTATTGTGATAGTAAAGAATATTATGCTGAAGGGCACGGGCCTGGCCTTCATATGGAAAGAAACACTGATCCTTCTGGGTATGACCCTCTTTTTCATTCTGGCATCGGTGAAACGATTTAATATCAGGTTAAAATAGAATGGGAGAATCATGAGAGTACTGCTTACCTTATTGGCAAAAGAGTTCAAACAGATCTTCCGGAACAAGGTCATGATCCCCATTATTTTCGTGGTCCCGGTGGTTCAGATGATCCTGCTGACCTATGCCGCCAGTCTCGAAATGAAGGGCATTAAAATGGTGGTGGTTGACCAGGACCTGAGTCAGGCCTCCCGCCAGCTGGTTTCTGGTTTCAGCGCTTCTCCCTTTTTTGAGATTACTCATTCAAGCACTTCTTATGAAGAGGCTGAGCAAATGTTAACGGGCGACCGTGCCGATGTGATTCTCCACATCAAATCGCGCTTCGAGACCCGGCTTTTTAAAGAAAAGGTCACAGATCTGCAGCTGGTGGTCAATGCCATCAATGCCACAGAGGCCGGACTGATCAACGCGTACTGCAATCAGATTATTGGAGAATTTAACCAGCAGCTCAGGCTGGACTGGTTCGGCTTGGATGGCTCGGCCCGCTTGAGCACCCTGGATCTCAATCCCAGTTTCTGGTACAATCCCCTGCTTGATTATAAAATCTATATATTCTCAGGTATACTGGTCATTCTGGTCACCCTGATCGGAATGTTGCTTACCGCCCTGAACCTGGTCAGGGAAAAGGAAATGGGAACCACCGAACAGATCAATGTGACCCCCATTCGAAAATACCAGTTTATTCTGGCCAAACTTTTGCCTTTCTGGGTGATAGCTCTTTTTGAACTGGCCTTTGGACTGGTGGTGGGCAGATTGCTGTATCAGCTTCCCATGGAGGGTAACCTGGGTCTGCTCTTTGTCTTTGCCTGTGTCTACATCCTGGCTGTGCTGGGGATCGGACTCTTTCTCTCGACCATCTCACAGACCCAGCAGCAAATGATGTTTTTAGCCTTCTTCTTCATGCTCACGTTTATACTGATGAGTGGCGTGTTTACCCCCACAGACAGTATGCCGCTCTGGGCCCAGAAGGCCAATCTCCTGAATCCTGTAGCCTATTTTATGAAGGTGATAAGGATGATACTGCTGAAAGGCAGCCAGTTCAGCGACATCAGCAGGGAATTTTACAGCCTCCTGGTGTATGCCATTCTGATACTGAGCCTGGCAGTGACAAACTATCGGAAAACTACTTAAGAAGTTCCTCGAATATCTTTTCTGTGGCCCTGGAGTTCCATTTGGCAGCTCCCTTTTTCTTACTGGCGATCTCCCCATCGCGGGAGATGATAAAAGTAGTGGGAAGAGATCCGTGTTCAAGGGTCTGGGGCAAACCAATCCCTGAATAGAACACAGGCATCACGTAGCCGTGTTTCTCCATAAATGCTTTGACTACCTCGGGATCTTCGTTGGTCACCAGCATAAAGAGCACTTTATCACCCCACTTCTCATAGAGCTCCTGTATTTCAGGGAGTTCTGCCACACAAGGGGGACACCAGGTAGCCCAGAAGTTGAGGAATACCACCTCGTCCCTGGTATGTGAAAAATAAAAGGGTTCGTTTCGGTCCCAGGCCAGGGTCCAGCCATATTCCAGATCCGATATGATTTCCCGATCCGCCTCATCTATGAGTCCCGGGGTTTTCACCTGCAGGAAGGCCTTATTTACGCCAGTGGCGATGACCTTACGGGGTCCGGGTATAATCAAAAGCACCAGCAGGAGCCAAAACAGGATGTCTGTGACCTTTTGCCACGTGCTCCGGGTTTCTTTCCATTTAATGAGTCTATCTTTCAATGTTGCCATGGGGTATGCATTTTGCATGCAAAGATAGTTTTTCCCCAAACCTTTGTGCAAGTTTATTATATTTGTTTGGCCAATAGCAATGGTATGCTAAAGAAACTCAGGACTTTCTTTAAAGAAGAAATCTGGCATCACGACCTAACCTCCAAGTCGCGGCGCCGTACTTTTCTCATCAGGCAATCAAGGATTTATATACTTGCTTTCAAGGGATTCTTTGAAGACAGGGCAGCGGTCAGGGCAGCAGCTCTTACCTACTTCACCATGCTTTCCATAATACCGATTTTTGCCATTGCCTTTGCCATTGCGCGCAATTTTGGGTTTGAAGACATGCTGCATCGCTTCATCAATAACAACATGCAGGATCAGGGCGAAGTGATGGATTGGGTCACAAAAATGGTGGACAATCTCCTGTCGGAAACCAAGGAAGGGGTCATTGCAGGGGTAGGTGGTGTGATCCTGTTCTGGTCGGTGATCCAGGTTCTTAATAACATTGAAGCTTCCTTCAACGACATCTGGCGCATCAGAAAGGCCCGTAGTCCCATGCGAAAGTTCTCGGACTACCTGGCCATTATGATTCTGAGTCCCTTTGCCATAGGGCTTTCCGGAAGCTTCATGGTTAAGATTCAGTCGGCTGCCACAGAGTTTGAGCTCTTTAAGCCTCTGATTGTCATGCTCATCAAATCGGTGCCCTATGTGTCTATGTGGCTCTTGTTTACCATCGTATACGTTGTGATGCCCAATACCAAGGTGAAGTTCCGCTATGCGCTCATAGCCGGAATTATTGCTGGCACCGTGGCGCTGATTTTCCAGGCACTCTATCGCGACCTGCAGATTGGTGTGATGAGGTGGGGTACCCTGTACGGTACCATTGCTTTCATTCCGCTATTTCTGATGTGGCTGCAGATTACCTGGCTCATAGTGCTGATGGGGGCGGAGTTGAGCTTTGCCTACCAGAATATTGAAAACTATGAGTTTGAGGAGAATGCTTTAAATCTGAGCCATAACAACAAAAGGATTCTGACCCTGCTTATCTGCTATCACATCATCAAGAATTTTGAAGATGGGGGGGATCCCTGGAGTACCGATACGCTCAGTCATGAACTGGGCATCCCTATACGGCTTGTGAATGAACTGGTATTTGAATTGGTGGAAGCCGGGATCCTGGCTGAAATATCCGCCGACAATCCCAAGGACCGTTCCTATTTGCCTGCCATAGATATAAACAGGATCACCGTGGAATACATCTACAACCGAATGGAGATGATGGGTGGCGATCAGATGGTGGTGACCGAAACAGAGCAACTGAACCGGATTACCAAGATTCACGAACACATTCTGCATTCCATCAAGGAATCTCCCTCCAATGTCCTATTGAAGGATATTTAACCCTGTTAACTATCGAATTGATAGTAAATCCTGACATTCTCCTATAAATTATTCATGCTGTGCCTTTGGCATTAATAAATTTATAGTTAATATTGCAGTGCATTAATTCATCATGAGGAACTACAAGCAACATAGGATTCATCACCACCATCACGGCCTTGGCAAGGAATCGTTGTAGTAGCTTGTAATCCCGGAATAGTTGTTGTTAGGTTTGCAGATACTGCAGACCTTTTTTTGTTTTATACACAGATATGGAAAATTTAAGAATAGCCATTCAGAAGTCGGGCAGACTGAGCGAGAAATCGCTGGACCTTTTGAAAGAAGCAGGCATCAACCTGAACAACGGATCGAGAAAACTTC
>Ga0180435_10000451_pt1 | contig 42781 bp, 41 predicted proteins | sample SS_ome_3_FD_132467 | JGI IMG/M metagenome (GOLD analysis project Ga0180435, IMG submission 132467) | Hypersaline lake sediment archaeal communities from the Salton Sea, California, USA - SS_3_S_1 metaG | ecosystem: Environmental > Aquatic > Non-marine Saline and Alkaline > Hypersaline >... | reverse complement strand
TGCCAGTGCCGACGCCAAGGCCGACCGCATCGCTTCAGCCACACAGCGCATCATCGAGAAAGAGATGGAGAAGGACCCGGCCTTCTACCGCAAGTTCTCCGTCATGATCGAGGAGATCCTGCAGGCCGTCTATCAGGGCAGGATGCAGGCCATCGAGGCTCTCCCCAAGCTGGAGGACGCCCACAAAAAGGTTTCCACCCACACGGACGATTCCGTACCCGAGGAACTGGTCACAAAGGACATGGCCCGGCGCTTCTACGGCTGTGTCCGGGAGGACGTGGCCAAGTACACGACGGGCGACCCTAAGCCGGCAACCAAGATCGCGCTGGCCATCGTCGAACGCATCCAGCAACACAAGATCCGCGACTGGATCCACAACGACGACGCCATCAACCGCATGCGCGGCGAGATCGACGACATCTTTTTCGAGGTAGTCCAGGAGACAGGCATCGACTTCCCGCTGGAACTCCAGGACAAGCTCATCGACCAATGCATAGAGATCGCCCGAGCCAATGAACCCAGCGACAACAGATAGAACCCTCCAGTACGGACGGCGCACGATCCCGTACCGGCTGCACATGTCGCAACGCAAGCGGCTGCGCATCGTCGTCACGCCCGCGCTGGAGGTCCGGGCCTATGCACCGTCGAAGTACACCGAAGCGGAGATCCTTGAAGCGGTCCGCTCAAAGGCCCCGTGGATTGCCCGCCAGCTCGACGCCATGCAGGAGTTCCAGCCCCTGCCTACGCCTCACAAGTACGTGAGTGGCGAAACCTTCACGTACCTGGGCCGTCAGTACCGGCTCCGTGTCGAAAACGGCGACGCGTCCCCCGCAAAGCTCTACGGCCGCTTCCTCCATGTCCACGTACCGGACAAACGGGACACCGCCGCCATCCGCAAGCGCGTCGACACCTGGTACCGTGACCGCGCCGCCGACACCTTCCGGCGCTACCTGAACAAGTGGCACGCCGTCGGCGCCCGGCACGGCATTCCGGAGCCCCAGCTCCTCATCCGGCGGATGCGCACCCGGTGGGGGAGCTGCACCGCCGCCGGTCGCATCACCCTCAGCGTCAACCTCGTCCAGGCCCCCGTGCACGGCATCGAGTACGTCATCATGCACGAGCTCTGCCACCTCAAGCACCACAACCACTCCAAGGCCTTCTATCAGCTCCTCACCCGCTGCATGCCCGACTGGGAGCGGCGCAAACGCATCCTCGACACGACTGCTTTACCCCAAGCTCCACGTGCAGCCAGCGAATCCTGAGCACTCGCACAACCACCCCTGTTCGAAATCGGGGCTGCGTTGTTCCTCGGTCAGGACATGTTCGGCCTTAGTAATCCTCGCCCATGCCGCCCTCGTATCCACCCCCGCCGGGGAGCGGCTGCTGCTTCTTCTCCGGGATGTCGGTGACCATACACTCGGTGGTCAGCATCAATGCCGCGATGCTGGCGGCATTCTGCAGTTCGTAGCGTACGACCTTGGCCGGATCGAGCACGCCGTCCTGTACCAGGTTCCCATACTGACGTGTCAGCACGTTGTAGCCGTAGCTGCCCTTATGCGCCTTGACCTCCTCAACCACCAGCGAACCCTCCATCCCGGCGTTGTCCACGAGTTGCCGGAGCGGCGCCTCAAGCGACTTGCGCACAATCTGGATGCCGATGGCCTCGTCGCCGGCTGCGTCCACCTTGTCCAGCACGGCCTGGGCGCGCAGCAGGGCCACACCACCGCCGGCAACGACGCCTTCTTCGACCGCGGCGCGCGTGGCATGCATCGCGTCCTCGACTCGGGCCTTCTTTTCCTTCATCTCGGTCTCCGTGGATGCGCCGACATTGATGACGGCCACGCCGCCCGCCAGCTTCGCCAGGCGTTCCTGCAACTTCTCGCGGTCGTAGTCCGAGGTGGTTTCATCGATCTGCCGCTTGAGCTGGGCGATGCGGCCCTGGATATCGGAGGTCTTGCCCGCGCCCTCGACGATGGTCGTGGCGTTCTTGTCCACCGTGATGCGCTTCGCGCGACCCAGGTCCTCCAACTTCACGTTCTCCAGTTTCATGCCGAGGTCCTCGGTCAGGCACTTGCCCCCGGTCAGGACCGCGATGTCCTCCAGGATCGACTTGCGTCGGTCGCCAAACCCCGGGGCTTTGACCGCGCAGCAGTGGAATGTACCGCGCAGTTTGTTGACCACGAGTGTCGCCAACGCTTCCCCCTCCACGTCTTCGGCAATGATCAGGAGCGGCTTGCCTGACTTTGCAATGCTCTGCAGAAGGGGCAACAGATCCTGGAGGTGGGCGATCTTCTTCTCGTGAATGAGGATGTAGGCGTCTTCCAGCAGACACTCCATGTCCTCGGCACTCGTGACGAAATACGGCGACAGATAGCCCTTGTCGAACTGCATCCCTTCGACCACATCGAGCGTGGTCTCGATCGTTTTGGCCTCCTCGACCGTGATCGTACCGTCCTTGCCGACCTTATCCATCGCCTCGGCGATGATCTCGCCGATCGTCGTGTCGCCGTTCGCCGAGATCGTGGCGACCTGGGCAATTTCCCTGTGCTCCTTGACCTTCTTGCTCTGTCTGGCGATGTCCGCGACCACGAGGTCAACGGCCTTCTGGATTCCGCGCTGCAGCACCATCGGGTTTGCGCCGGCCGTTACGTTCTTCAGACCGTGCCGATAGATCATCTCCGCCAGGAGCGTGGCCGTGGTGGTCCCGTCGCCGGCAACGTCGCTGGTCTTGCTGGCGACTTCGCGCACCATCTGCGCGCCCATGTTCTCGAATGGATCCGTCAGCTCAATCTCCTTGGCTACCGTCACTCCGTCCTTGGTGATCGTCGGCGATCCCCATTTCTTATCGATGATCACGTTCCGTCCCGCTGGTCCCAGGGTTGACTTGACGGCTCTGGAGAGCTTCTCCACACCGGCCAGAATCGCACTCCGGGCCTTGGTGTCATACTTCAGTTGTTTGCCTTTGTCCGGCATTGTCGTTCCTCCTCCGTGTGAAATTTCACTCGTTGCACTCGTTCGTTTCGTCATTTGTCCCGCTTCGCGGGACGTCATTGGTCATTTGCGGCTTCGCCGCGTCATCTGCAATGACCAATGACTACTGACCAATGACACCCAGAATATCGTCCTCACGGACGATCTGGTACGTCTTGTCGTCGATCTTGATTTCCGCGCCGCCGTACTTCGGCATGAGGACCCGATCCCCCTTCTTCACCGTCATCGGGATCTTCTTGCCGTCTTCGTCCAGCTTACCCGGACCGACGGCGATTACCTTGCCCTCCTGCGGCTTCTCCTTTGCCGAGTCGGGAATGAGGATTCCGCCCTTCTTGACCTCTTTCTCCTCAAGGGGCTGCACCAGTACCCGGTCTGCCAATGGTCTGATCTTCGTCATCATTACACCTCTTCCCGTTTGCCTGTCTACCTATTCGAGCTCCGCGTCAATCGCGTCGCCTTCGTCATGGATTCGCATCTGCACGTATCGTAGCCGCCGAAGCAGCACGGGGCCATGGGGTGTAACCCTACCGCTGCGAGGAGGACGAAACCCCAGGTACCCGAGCGCAAAGGCGGCGTCCGGCGCGCAGCCCGGCGGTAGGGTTACACCCCATAGGAAACGTGGCCGCCCGTGGGGTACGGTTGCGGCGATTCGGAGCTGAATGCGGGCGGTCCGAAAGCCGTTGTTACAGAAACCCGCGAAAACAAAGAGGTGTGCTATGGCGCTGGTGAAATGGGATCCGTGGCAGGAGATCGATGAGATGTTCGACCGCTATACGCGCGCGGTCGGCAGGCCGCGCAGCGGCCAGGAACTCGCCGCAACCGGCGATTGGGCGCCCCGGGTGGATATCGCCGAAACCGACAAGGCGTTCGTGATCAAGGCGGAGATCCCGGAAGTCAAGAAAGAGGACGTGAAGGTTACTGTGGACAATGGGGTGCTGTCGATCTGCGGCGAGCGCAAGCTGGAAGAGGAGGAGAAGGGGAAGACATTCCACCGCGTGGAGCGGCACTACGGCAGCTTCTGCCGCAGTTTCACGCTGCCCGGAAATGTTGACGACGACAAGATCAAGGCCTCTTTCAAAGACGGCATGCTGAGCCTTGAGATTCCGAAGATCGAAGAGGCGAAGCCGAAGGCCGTCGAGGTCAAGGTCGAGTAGTGGAAGACTCCCCGCTTGTCGGTTAGAAGGCGGTGGGAAACTGACGCTGGAGAACAGGAAACGCAGAACTGATCAGTCGGCGTCAGGCTACTGAAGAGATCCGAACGCCGGCAAGCCGGGGTATGTGGTAAAGGAGCAAGAAATGCACATGCGAGCGATGCCAATGGTGGTGGTCGTGGCTGTGGGGGCGTCTATACTGGCGCTCAACGCCGCTGGAGAGGGGAAGCAACCGCGGAAGCGGTTCTGGTTTCGGCCCAAGAAGAACGCCGAGGTTGTTGTAGTCAATACGTTAACCTTCATGGATCAGAATAAAGATGGAGTTGTCAATGAGGTTGAGTTCTACGAACACGTGAAGACCCACTCGTTCCGTCGTCTTGATGCCAATAACGACGACAAAGTCTCTAAGGCCGAGTGGTTAGCCGTTGAGAAGGGACCGCAAGCCGAAGAGCTGTTCACCCGGTGGGACAAGAACAGGGACGGCAACCTGACGCTCAAGGAATTCAAGGATACGCCGAAGGCGAAGACTACGCTCTGCAACCTGTTCAGAACGTTGGACGTCGACGGCGATGGGAAACTAAGCGCCGACGAGCTTGATGTGGAGGAGGACTGAAAATGCGACATATCAGAATCGGGGAGACGATCTGTCTGCTTGGGACAACCGCTGCCCTGGCGACTGCGGTGCTTGTGACGGGCTGTGCGACCCAGGCCACAGGGACGGCGCCGGGCAAAGGAACCGCCATCGGTGCAGGCACAGGGGCGCTGCTCGGCGCCGGCGCCGGCATGGTGGCAGGCAACAATATCGAAGGCATCTCGAAAACGGAGGGAGCCATTGCCGGCGCTCTGATTGGCGGTTTGCTTGGCGGTGTTATGGGGAACCAGCAGGATGCCGCGCAGAGGCAGAACGAATCGGTTAATCAGCGCCTCAACAGCGTGGAAGCACAGGCCAACACAACGGTTGTGAACATCACCAACTCTAATGGCAGCACGACACCGGTGGTGCTCCACCGCTCGGGCAATCAGTGGGTCGGTCCTCGCGGCGAGTTGTACAACAGCTTGCCGGCAGAGGAGCAACTGAAATCCGTCTATGGCTTCTAGTCTGCGTGGTGTTGGAACAAACAGAGAAGGATGAGGATGCGTGACATGGCAAAAGTCAAAGCAATCGGTGAAGTGTTAAAGTGCGAGGTCTGCGGCAACGTCGTGGCGGTCAAGGAAGTCGGCGGCGGCGAGCTCGTCTGCTGCGACAAGCCGATGCTGAAGCAGAATTGAGGTGGTCATGACAAAGCTCAAGCTGATTGTTTTGCTTGTCTTGTCAGTCCTGGCCATCGTCCTGGTGCTACAGAACACGCAGGCGGTGGAGACGAAACTGTTTTTCGTAACCATCACCATGCCGTGTGCGGCCCTGCTGGGTCTGACGCTGTTGATCGGCTTCGCTTGCGGCATCCTAGCCGCACTCGGGGGCAGTAAGAAGCGCAAGACTCAAACAGAGTTGGGTACGTAGCGCGACGCCAAGCGGAGGAGCCTGATGCCAACCTATGTAAGGTCGATCATTGGCGGTGTCATTGGGGCGCTTGTCGGTTTCGGCGTCTACAAGTTCGTGGGCTGCAAGACGGGGGCATGCCCGTTGAGCGGCAATCCATGGATTGCCACGATCCTGTGGGGTCTGATGGGCGCGCTCATGGCAGCACGATGAGACGAACGAAGATAGTCTGCACGATCGGGCCGGCGAGTCGCTCCGCTGCTATGCTGGAGCAACTTGTCGAGGCAGGCATGAACGTGGCGCGGCTGAACTTCTCACACGAAACATATGCCGAACGGATCGAGACGATTGATCACATTCGCGCTATCTCTGATCGCCTCAGCAAGCCGGTCGCCATTCTTCAGGATTTGGCGGGACCAAAGGTCCGCATCGGCGATCTTGCCTCGGGCCCGGTTCATCTGGAGACAGGCCAGACGTTCACACTTACCAGCCGCAACGTTCCAGGTGGCGCACAAGAGGTCTCACTCACGTACGCGGGACTCCCGGGCGATGTGCGAAGCGGTGACACCCTGCTGCTCAACGATGGGGCGCTTGAAATGACCGTCCACGAGACGACGGACTCCGACATCATTTGCCGCGTAGTAGTGGGCGGGATGCTCGCGCCGCGGAAGGGCATCAACGTGCCGTCACGGTCCCTGCGCGTGCCTTTCCTGACCGACAAAGACAAGCACGCTCTGGCGTTCGGGATCGGGCACTCGGTTGACTATGTGGCGCTCTCCTTTGTCCGCGCGGTGGCAGACGTTCAAGCCGCCAGGCAGGTTGTCGAAGAACTTGCGGGCGCTGACGGTCCCCCCCTCATTGCCAAGATAGAGAAACATGAAGCGCTTGCGGACATTGACGCCATCCTCGATGAGGCGGACGGCATCATGGTTGCCCGCGGCGATCTGGGTGTTGAGATTCCGATTGAGCGCGTGCCGCGTGTCCAGAAGATGCTGATCAGAAAGGCCAACGAGTCGGCCAAGCCGGTGACTACCGCCACTCAGATGCTGCGATCCATGGTTGAAAGCCCCCGCCCAACGCGTGCCGAGGCAACGGATGTGGCGAACGCCATTATGGACGGCACGGATGCAGTAATGTTGTCTGAGGAAACCGCCGTGGGAAGATACCCCGTAGAGTCGGTACAGATGATGGATCGAATGGCACGCGATGCCGAGGAGTGCGAGGAAAGGCGGGACGTACAAGCAGACCATGCGCTCAGATTGCAGCATGAAGAGGCCGTTGCGCTGGCGGCGGCGCAGCTCTCGGAGCAGATCGATGCCGCCGCTATCATAACCTGCACTCAGTCCGGCAGCACGACCAGGCTCGTGTCCAAGCAGCGCCCACGCATCTCCCTGCTTGCGCTCACACCCGACAAGCGGACTTTCCGGGAGATGGCGCTGGTGTGGGGTGCCATCCCGTTGCTGATGGAGCCGGCAGAAGGGGTGGAGACCATGGAACGGCAGGCTCTTCAGAGCGCCATGCGCGCCGGTCTTGTTCGGGAAGGTGATGTCGTCGTCATAACGGCCGGGCTCCCTCTCCACGTGCCTGGGACGACAAATACGGTCAAGGTGGCCGTTGCGGGCAGGGAGTCGGGCAGATCGATGTGTCTGCCGGACCATAATGAGACGGAGGTAGAGTAAGATGGGCCCAAGACCCTTTCTTCCGGCCATGCTTGCGGTTGGTGCCCTCACGGTACTTGGCCCGTCGGCACTTGCGCAAATGCCCGGCATGGAGCCGCCAAAGAAGGCGGAGGAAACGCCGGCGGTCGCGCACTCGCTTCAGCCGGCGGGACGCGATGCGGCAGACACGGTAGCGGAAGGGGTCGAAGAAAACGTAGGGCCTCAAGAAGTTCCCGGCCGGGTGACACGCGCCTGGCAGCGGTATATGGGACCTGACTCCCCCTATCGCGGTCTGGTCCTCGTCGTCCTGACGCTGGTGCTCGTCGTGAATCTGAAGGCGTATTTGACACGAGTCATGCGGCGGAATCTGGAAGAGCACGCCTTCGTCGAAGAGAACGCGAACAACTTCCTAAAGGTCTGGAATGTCCTGTGGAAGTTCGTCATTGTTGTCCTGGTGATCATGGCCATGTCGGGTTCTCTCAAGCTCCTGGGCCTTACCGCCGGCTTCTTCGGGATGATGCTCGGCTGGTCGTTGCAGCAGCCGGTGACCGGGATTGCGGCCTGGCTCATGATCATCATCAAGAAGCCGTTCAAGATCGGCGACCGCGTGATCATTGCCGGCATTACCGGGGATGTGACCGGGATCTCGCTCACGCACGTCATCCTGAACCAGGTCGGCGGTTCGGTCGGCGGCGAGGAGCGGTCCGGACGCGGAATCCTTATTCCCAACGCCATCCTGTTCCAGAACGTCATCATCAACTACACGCTGGATCAGGAGTTCATGCTGGACGAAGTCCCGGTCCGGCTGACCTTCGACTCGGACTGGAACCGGGCCAAGGAGATCATGATTGCCTCCGCGAAGGAGGTCACGAAAGACATCATCGCAAAGACGGGGCAGGATCCCTTCATCCGCTGTGAATTCCTGGACTGGGGCGTCATGGTGCGTCTTCGCTACAACACGATACCGGCCAAACGCCAGGAGCTTTCCACGTACATCATTGAGATCCTCTTGCGCGAGTTCGGCAAGGAGTTCCCCAGCGTGAGGTTCGCCGTCCCGTCACAGAACATCCGCTACCGACCCGATGTGCGAAACGAGGGGTAGGGTTACACCCCATAGGAACCGTGGCCCATCCTGGGGTAGTGTTGAACGAGCTGAGAATTGAGGAGGAGGCGCAACATGGGTGACAAGAAAGGCAAGAAGCACAGGGCCAAGGAGCAGCGGCAGGCAGAGGCCGGAAAGCTGAAGGCGGAGAAACAGAAACGTGACCGGCAGCACCCCGGAGTTCCCGAGGCGCCGTGATCCGCGGCCGGTGTCAAGGGGGAGCGAATGACGTTCATCGGTGAGGCCACGGTATTGGGCACTTCCCTGGAGGCGTCGACTCACGGAGGCACGTGGCATATTACGATCCGACGGGCTGACGGCAGAAGCGATCCTCGCTTTACGGCATACAACGCAAAGCCGGTGTCAGCGGAGGCCGTATCGACGTTCATACCCAACTGGCGCACACTGGTGTGGCGTCCTATCGAGGACAGCATGTTCTCGCGCGGAAAGTCCCAAGCTGAGGCCCCGGACTACCAGATTGCCGTTGCCGGCACCAGAGACTCGTTGCTTTCTCATGAAGCAGTTATGAAGGAATTCGAGGAATTCATGGCAACATCCGGGTAGCCACAGAGTCGGGGCCGGATGTCGCACGCACAACGTGGAGCGAATGTTGGTCGGCAAACAGGGCCCAAGCATTGGGCCAACAGCCCGGACATGAGAAGAGCGTACTGATCCCTTTTGTGCTCAACCCAGCAGGAGACGCCATGCGACTTTATCTAATCAACCCCTCGAACCCACTTGTCAGCATTGTCAAGGTTAGGGAGAGCCGCTGGAACCGCTACCGCGTCTGGAAACCGCTCAGCCTCATGGTACTTGCCGGCCTTACCCCTTCGGGGTGGGATGTTTCGATTATGGACGAAAACCTCGGGGTGCAGGACTACGAGGCCATGCCGTGCCCGGATCTGGTGGGCATAACGGCCTTCACCTCACAGGCAAACCGCGCATACGAGGTGGCTGCCTACTATCGCCGTCGAGGCATACCTGTCGTCATGGGCGGCATTCACGCAACCATGTGCCGGGACGAGGTCATGCAGCGGACGGACTCGGTTGTCACCGGGGAAGCGGAAGGCATCTGGACACAGGTCCTCGATGACGCCGCGCACGGACGCCTGCTGCGGCGCTATGACGGTGGACTGGCCGACGCTCAGGCTTTCCGGCCTGCCCGCCATGATCTCCTGCCTGCGGGATACGCATTCGGCTCCATCCAAACCACGCGTGGCTGTCCCTTGAATTGCAGCTTCTGCAGTGTAACGGCTTTCAATGGGTCTCACTACCGGCAACGCCCCGTTGCGGACGTCATACGCGAATTCCGGCTCATCCGCGAGGACCGCGTCCTGGTTGTGGACGACAACCTGATCGGCACACGCCCACGGGACATCGCTCGGGCCAAGGAGTTGTTTCGCGCCATGGCACGGGCGAACCTGAAGAAGGAGTGGATTGCCCAGGCCACTATCAACTTCGCCGACGACGAGGAACTCCTCACGCTGGCCTCCAAAGCCGGGTGTCGGGGCGTTTTTATTGGCTTTGAGTCCGCGACACCGGAGGGACTCAGGGAAGTCGGCAAGAAGTTCAACCTCCGAAAGGGCCGGGACTTCCGTGCTTCGGTTCGGCGTATCCAGCAACACAACATCCTTGTGGTCGGGTCCTTCATCCTGGGCCTGGACATCGACAAACCGGGGAGCGGCAGGAATATCGCCAGGACGGCCAGCCATTACGGCGTGGACAGTCTGAACGTACTCTTTCTCACACCCTTGCCCGGCACGCGCTTGTGGGATCGGATGAAGGAGGAGGGCCGCATCGCCCTCGATACGTTTCCGGAAGACTGGAAGTACTACACGTTGACCTTCCCGGTTGCCCGGTACACACATCTGTCTCCGGAAGCCGCCATTCAGGAGATGGTCTCGTGCGACCGGCACTTCTACTCCATGCCTCGTGTTCTGCGCAGGCTATGGAGCAGTGCGAGGGGACGCCGTCAGCCATTGATTTCCCTCGTGGGGAACCTGTCGTACAGGAGCAACCTGCGCCTGAGCCGCAAGGCATACGCTGCATTCAGGCAGCCCTCGGGTGAACAACCTGGCTTTGAAAGCAAGCCGTTGCCGGGAGGCACAGCTTCACTGTCCCGGTGCACTTTGCGTCAGGGTTCTTCTGCGAGAATCTGAGGGATTCGCGGCGATCCCTGGTGAAGGAACGAACCGATCCTGCGCGGTGAACGGCGGGAACTCGTTTGACGCGCATGTCTGTGTCCGGACCTTATCAGCCGTGCGCTCGCGTTTCGCCCTGCGGCCGCAGCCCGCTCGGCGGCGGCCCGATCCACGGGCTGGTCTGCACGGCCGAGCCGCGGCACCCGATGCCAGGCGCGCCGTCTCGGAGTGGAACATGTGGTCCACGTCGGCAGGGACGGACATCCGCAGCAGACGCTCGATCTCGCGGAGCTGCCCGCGTTCTTCGGCGCTGCAGAAAGAGACGGCCTCGCCGGCGGCGCCGGCCCGCGCCGTTCGGCCGATCCGATGGACGTAGGTTTCCGCCTCGACCGGAAGATCGTAGTTGATGACGTGGGATACGCCCGCGACATCAATCCCGCGCGATGCGATATCCGTTGCCACCAGCACACGTGCTCCCCCGTTCTTGAAACGGGCCAATGCCCGGGTACGCGCGCCCTGGCTCTTGTTGCCGTGTATCGCGTCGGCCGTGATGCCCGCCGCTTCCAGCTTCTGCGCGATCTTGTTGGCCGCGTGTTTCATCTGGGCAAACACGATGACGCGGCTCGCGGCGGAGTCCCGAAGGAGGCCGGTGAGCAGCTTGATCTTGTCCCGTTTCTCCACAAACAGCACTTTCTGGTCAATTCGCTCCACTGCGGGCTGCTCGGGCGAAATCGTTATGCGAACCGGGTCTTTCACGATCGCCCCGGCCAACTCGACAATCGCGGCCGGCAGCGTCGCCGAGAAGAGTAGAGACTGGCGCTGGGCGGGCAGCGCGCTAACGATCTTCCGAATGTCCGGCAGGAAGCCCATATCGAGCATGCGGTCGCCTTCATCGAGGACAAACACGCTGACGGAGTCCAGGAACAGAACCCGCTGACGCATGAGGTCCAGCAGTCGGCCCGGGGTCGCGACAACGATGTAGACGCCGCGGCGTAAGGCCCCCACCTGGGGCTGCTGTCCGACGCCGCCAAAAATGACCGTGTGCGTGATGCCGGTATACCGTGCGTAGGCGCCTATGCTGTCGCCGATCTGTGCGGCCAGCTCGCGGGTTGGCGCCAGAATCAGGGCGTGAGGCCGGCCGGCCTTGCGTGTCGCGTTTCTGCCTACAAGGTACTGCAAGAGCGGAAGCGCGAATGCCGCTGTTTTGCCGGTCCCGGTCTGTGCGCACCCGTACAGATCGCGACCGTCGAGCAGATGCGGTATGGCCTGTGTCTGGATGGGCGTAGGGCGGGCGTAGCCTCTCTCTCCCACGGCGCGTTGAAGCTCGGGCAGAAGCGCGGCAAACACGCCTTCCGCAGGGGAACCGGCGCGGCGGGCCGGCTCTGACACCGGCTGCGGGTTCCTGCCTCGCGTGCCGGGTCCTTCTTCGTTGAGGCGTTGCCTGTGTCTGCGTCTACTCGGGGAGTAGCGGCCGCGCGGTCGTTGTTTCTGGGTCGGAGTCATCTGTTTCCTCGGGTCCGGACGGTATCGATTCTCTGCCCGCCGGACGCGAGGAAAAGAAATGCTGCAGGAATTGCAGCGGCCTGACTGCGGAAGCTCTTTCAGCTTCCAGCGATAATCAACCGTGCCACAATGAATGCGCGCCGCGGCAATGTCAAGACGCAAAAATGGCAGCTTTCGCATTATGGCATCCGCACACTCCGAAGTACGCCTGCGGCATTGACTACAAGCGACTTCTCGCCGGAATCCCCCGTGTGCAGTCAACGCCGCCCACTTGGGCCGATCATCTGGCGGGCAGGTAAGGCACGTCGGTGCTGGCGCGCTTATAGTAGCCCAGCGCCCACAACCGATGGAACCGGCCGCAGTTCGGGCACTGAGACGGCGGACGCATCTGCTTGTGGAACCGCTCCCGGACGTACTCCTCAACCGAGAGCTTCACCCGTACCAGCTTCTGCATTCCTCCACGATACAGCGGCAGAACGAGATAGAGAGGGATATATCATCCCTTTTTGAACGAGACTCTTAACGAGATATATAACGAAACCAAAATGACCCGGCCGTTATTGGCCGGTTAAGGAGCAGTACCTGTAGTGGGCGACGCCCCCTTCGGCGCTGACCGTACTTTCGGCCCCATTCCATCGGGCTTCCAGGGACGTGGCGTGCGCGGGGCCCGGGTCACCGAAACCCACACCAAAACTCGCACTCACCAAAAGCGCGATTTACGACGGCTGCAGATTTGCTCGCCTGACGGCGGATTACTATGCCACACGGGATCGATCGTCTTCTTCACAACCGCTGATGCACAAGAGACTTAGCCGGGCGTCACCTCTTAAACCACAGGGGCACACTGACTGCGATCGGGCGCGCCACGTGTGGTATTGTATCGTACAACACGTGGACGGTCGTGCATCGGACGCGAACTTGGACCTCACGCATTACGCCGAGCATCCGCCGAAGCGATTGTCACGCCGTCCCTATGGCAGGATGGATCAGGACAACGGAATGCTCTCCTGCGGCAGGATACTCCAGAACTCCTTGACGTGACTCCGATGCAGCGGCTTCCGGTAGTGTCTGTCCAGCATCTTCACGCTATGCCCCATCATGAGCGCCGTCTTGTCTTTGCGTTCGTACTTGGCAACGTGATAGCTGGCGTACGTGTGACGCAGTACGTCCGGCTTCCATGACTCCTTCAATCCCGCCTCTTCTCGTGCCTTGTTGAAGAGCTTCGTGAACACGTACGTGTCTCCTGGGCAGACTTGTCCCGACTCCTCGCCATACTGCTTCAGCCATTCCGCAAGAACGTCTTCGATGTCAACGTAGCGTTCGCTGCGTCCTTTCGCCGCTGCACCACCGATGTGGACGTACCGAAGATCGAGATTGACGTCTTGCCAAGTGAGCCGCTGCAGCTCCGTTGGCCGCACACCCGCGAAGACGGCAATGGCAAGATACGCTACAAGTTCAGGTGTCTGTGCCTGGGCGGCGCTCAGCAGCAACCGCACCTGCTCCGGCGTGAGGATGGCAATTTCTGACCTGTCGAAGTGCGCTCTGTCGATTCTCTCCACGGGGTTACTGGAGGCATATCCCTTCTTGACGGCGTAGTTGAAGAAGCTGTTGAGGTACGTGAGGAAGCTGTTGAGCGACAGAATGATGGCCCTTCCAGGAGCAGCCGCATGTAAAGGGATTTGCCCGCCGGAGATCACCTTGCCGGACCCCGCGGCGGTTCATCTCACCGATGACGAACTGACGGAATTGCCCCTTGCTCATCTTCCAGACAGGCGCGATCAGTCTTTGCGGGGGGGTGTCCGTGTTGATGCGCATTATGGCGACATTGGGCGGCAGGCGGCGAATGAAATCGATCAGGATCTCGGCATAGGCGTGCTCGTCATAGACGGCAAATGCTTCTTTTTCGAAATGTGCCGCCAGCGTCGCCCCGCGCACGACATGCAGGTTGTGAATCTTGACCGCGTCGACCGGCAACGCCGCCAGTTCGTCGGCGGTGCGGGAAAAATGCTCCGGCGTTTCGCCCGGCAGACCCAGGATTACATGCACGGCCGTCCCGATGCCGCGCTCTTGCAGCCTGAGTATCGCGCCGCGTCCGGCGGCCCAGTCGTGTCCCCGGCGGATGCGGCGCAGGGTCGCGTCATGAACGGTCTGGATGCCCAGCTCGACCCACACATCCAGCCGTTGCCGCAGATCGCACAGCAGATCCAGGGTGGCTTCCGGCAGGCAGTCGGGACGCGTGCCGATGCTTACCGCCACAAAGGGAAAGGCTTTCAGAAGCCGCAAGTACAATTCCCGCTGCCGCGACTCCGGGGCGAAGGTTCCCGTGAAAGCCTGGATGTAAGCCAGAAACCGCTTCGCGCCGTAGCGCGCGCGCGCAAACGCCAGTCCCTGTTTTACCTGCTCCTCCAGCGAGTCGGCCTTGATGTAGCTCGCGCGCGAACCGTCCGGCGGGCAGAAGGTGCAGCCCCCTTTCCCGTCGGGACCGCGGTGAGGACAACCGAAGCCGGGATCTATCGGCACGCGGTGCAGCGGCCCGCCGTACCTGTCGATCATAAACTGCCTGTAACTGTAGAACGGCGGCGTCACTTTCTCTTCCGGCTGAACTCGCAACCGCAGTAGTCCTGGCGATAAAGATCGTACGCCTTGCTGAACTCCACGCTTTGCCTGAAGCCGTCCTTCTTCTTGAAGTCCGCCTTCAGGAACGCGCCTTCGGCTTCGCCGGCCTTGAATATAACCGGTGACGATTTGTGCGGGCTCACGGTAAGCGAAGTCGTAAACAGATCGAATCCATGCTCCCCGGCGTATCGCGCGGCTCTGCCGAGATTGAAGGCGAAGCAGAGCTCGCAACGCCCGCCGCCCTCCGGCTCGGCCTCCAGTCCGTCAACCAGCGCCAGCCATGCGTCGTGATCGTATTTGTCCTCAACCAGCGGCACGCCGCACAACGCGGCCAGCTTGCGCGCGGACGCAAGACGTTTGTCGTATTCCTCCCGCGGCCATATATTGGAATTGGAGAAGAACAACGTCACCTTGTAATCCGCCTGCAGTACGCTCAAGCAATGCGAGGCGCACGGCCCGCAGCAGACGTGCAACAGGATCCCGCGCCCGGCGGCATCGCGTGCGCCCCGGTCCGGACCGCCGCCGTTCATGAACTCCCCGGATCCTTGCGACATGAGCTTGTCCTATGTCCGATCGTTCAGAGACAGACTAACCGGCAATCGGCGCCGAGGTCGAGGACTTCGTCCGCCCGGCGGCGAGTTCAATGACTATCGCCGGGAACCTGCGGCCGCGAGAAAGCAAGAACAAGTGAGCGGATCTATGCGCTATCCAGCACCTGCATGTCGCACAGGCGGCGATAGCGGCCGCCGGCGCCGTACAATTCCTCGTGCCTGCCTCGTTCCACTATGCGTCCCTTATCCAGCAGCAGAATGCAGTCGGCGTGCTTGACGGTACTCAGGCGGTGAGCTATGGCGAACACCGTGCGGTGTTCCATTACGTGGGCGATAGCCTCCTGTACGAGACGCTCGGTGACCGTATCGAGCGCGCTGGTAGCTTCGTCGAGAATAAGAATCGGAGGGTTGCGCAGAATGGCGCGCGCAATGGCAACCCTCTGTCTTTCGCCCCCGCTGAGCAGAATGCCCTTTTCCCCGACCACGCGGTCGTAGCCCCCGGGGTCGGCGACGATAAAATCGTGCGCGTTGGCCCTCCGTGCCGCGTCAACGATTTGTTCGGGGGTGGCGCCGGCCGTGCCGTAGGCGATGTTGCGCGCAATGGTGTCGTTGAACAGAACGGTTTCCTGGGTTACGACGCCGATCATGCGGCGCAGGGACGAGACGGCAATGTCGCGAAGATCGCGCCCGTCCAGCGTCAGTCGGCCCTCCGTCGGGTCGTAGAAGCGCGCGAGCAGGTTGGCCATGGTGGTCTTGCCCGATCCCGTCTCGCCGACAACGGCCACGACGCTTCCTTTGGGTATCTCCAGCGAAATATCGTGCAGAACGTTCTGCGCATCGGGATAGTACCTGAAGCCGACGCGTTCGAAAACGATACGGTCATTGAAGGTATCCACCGGCAGCGCGTCGGGCGCCTCAGGAATGGATGTATCGGTATCCAGAACGGTGAATATGTTGTCGAGCGCCGCCGCGCCGCGCTGCAGGTTGGCGTTCATGCGCGCCATCTGTTTCAGCGGACGGTAAACGAAGATTCCGGCGGCGCCGATCGTCAGGATCTGCGCAAGCGTCACGCCGCGCGCATAGCAGGCCACCAGGAACGCGCAGCCGAGCAGAACGGCAACGGCTTCCATCAGCGGCGTCATCAGCAACTCCGCGCGCAGGGCCTTGACGACCGACCGGAAGTAGCGCGCGTTTACTCCCGCGAATCTGCTTGCTTCCTCCTTCTCCATGTCGAATGCCTTGACGACCTTGATGCCGGTGAAGTTCTCGTGCATCCGGGAAACCAGTTCCGAGATGCGATCGAGCGCGTGGTGCATATAGCGGCGGACATAGCGTCCCAGGACGATAATCGGAATGATACACAGCGGGAAGAAGAGCGACATCAACCCGACCAGGTCGAACAGGTTTTCCCGCACCGCGAGGCTGACCACGTAGGTTGCCGCCGCCGCGACCTCCGCCGGAGCACGGGCGGCCTCCGCCGCGGTCGAAGATACTACCGTGTTTACGATCTGCGTGTCGTTCGTCGAACGGCTTATCAGGCGCCCGACGTCGGACCTGCCGAAGTAGGCCAGCGACTGGCGCTGCAGGCCGCCGAACAGGGCGTCGCGCAGATCCCTGACAACCCGCGCGCCGACCCATCGCATGTAATAGGAATTAATGTATGTCGCCAATGCCCGTAACAGCATGAAGAGCGGGATTCCGAGAAGAGCGAGTATCACGGCCTGCAGTGTCATGCGGCCGTCCGGCCGCCAGAGTTCGACGCCGCAGCGGGCGGAGATGGATTCGAGCCTGCGAAGTTCGGGACTGGTTTGCGCAGTCTCGGCCCGCTCGGCTCCGCTCTGAACATGCGACAGCGAAGACGATTCGAAAGACACGAACCCTATCCTTACCGCGTTAAGTATTCCGAACACGGAACCGCCGCCGACCAGGCCGGCAAGAATACCGGCGAGCAGGCGCGGATAGTAAGGCCGTACATAGCCGAGCAGACGCCGGTACACGGACCATGTCGAGCCCTGTCGGCGAAGGCTCATTGCCCCACGGATTCCAGATAGCGTTCCACTTCCAGGGCCGCCATGCATCCCGAACCGGCCGCCGTGACCGCCTGCTTGTAGACGCGGTCCTGGACGTCGCCGGCGGCAAAAGCCCCGGCGACGCTCGTTGCGGCGCCGGCCGTCTTGATGAAGCCCTGTTCGTCCATGTCCATCAGTCCTTTGAAGGGGTCCGTGTTGGGTTTGTGACCGATAGCCATGAAGACGCCGTCGACATCGAGCCGCGAAGTCTCTCCCGTCCCGACGTTCTTCAGGCGCAAACCGGTCACCTCGTTTCTTTCAACGTCCAGCACCTCTTCCACAACGGTATCCCAGACGACGGTGATCTTGTCGTTGGCAAGCACCCGTTCGCCCATGATCCTGGAAGCGCGGAACCGGTCGCGCCGGTGGATAAGCGTTACGCTTGAGGCAAGGCGCGAGAGAAACAGCGCCTCTTCCATGGCGGTGTCGCCGCCCCCGACCACCGCAACCGCCTTGTTGCGATAGAACGCGCCGTCGCAGGTGGCGCAGGCCGACACGCCGCGCCCGATCAGTTTGCGTTCGGACTCCAGCCCAAGATACTTCGCCGTTGCCCCGGTGGCGATTACGACCGCGGTGGATTCCAGGACTTCCCCGCCCGATAGCGAGACCTTGAGCGGGAGGCCCGAGAAATCCGCCGCCACGGCCTCTCCGCCGACAAAACGCGCGCCGAAGCGTTCCGCCTGCCTGCGCATCTTGCCTACAAGGGACGTCCCGTCAATGGATTCCTCGAATCCGGGATAGTTTTCCACATCGACTGTCGTAGTAAGCTGCCCCCCGGGCTGGATACCTTCCACGACCAGCGGCGAAAGATCCGCCCTGGCGGTATACAGCGCGGCCGTCAGTCCGGCCGGTCCGGTTCCCAGGATTACCACCTTCTCGCTTCTTTTCTCCATAAAGATTCAACCTCGATATACGAACGTTCTTAACAGATAACGGTCCAAAGCCGCGGTGGTAAACGCCGGTTACGTATACTTCAGGACTTCGTCGACGGTGGTATAACCGTCCAGAACATTGCGCACACCGTCCTCGCGCAGTGTGCGCATGCCGAGCTGAATGGCCTTGTCGCGGATGATGAGCGTCGGTTGCTCATCGTTGATCAAGACTCGTATCGGCTCGCCGACGGGCAGGTATTCGTAAATCCCCTTGCGGCCGTGGTAGCCGGTATCGTTGCAGAACGAACATCCCGCCCCGTAGAAGAAACTCCGCCCAGCGACGTCCTGTTCGGTCAAATCGAGCCGTTCCAGAATCTCCGGCCCGGGAGTGTAGGCGGTTTTGCAGTGTTCGCAGACGGTTCTGACCAGGCGTTGCCCCAGGACCGCCTCCAGCGTGGATGAAATCAGGTAAGGGGCCACTCCCATATCGATCAGGCGGGTAATCGCCCCGGCGGCGTCGTTGGTGTGCAGGGTGCTGAAAACCAGGTGTCCCGTCAGAGATGCCTGGATGGCGATTTGCGCGGTTTCAATGTCGCGGACCTCGCCGACCATTATTACGTCGGGGTCCTGGCGCAGGAAAGCGCGCAGCACTCTGGCGAAAGTGTTGCCCGTCTGCTCGCTGATCGGCACCTGAATAATGCCTTCGATATCGTACTCGACCGGTTCCTCCGCCGTCAGCAGCTTGCGCTCGGTGGTATTGATGCGCCTTAAGCCTGAGTAGAGAGTGGTAGTCTTTCCGCAACCTGTCGGGCCGGTAACGACCAGAATGCCGTTGGGCTTTTCGATGTCGCGCGTGTACTGCTCGTAGACGTCGTCCGGCATTCCGAGGTTCTCGATTTCGAGGGAGACGACGCTGCGGTCCAGAACTCGCAGCACCACGCTTTCGCCGAACTGCGTCGGCAGCGTTGAAACGCGCAGGTCGATCTGGCGCCCGCCGATGGTGAGTTGGATGCGCCCGTCCTGAGGAAGGCGGCGTTCGGCGATATTAAGGTGCGACATAACCTTGATGCGCGAGATGATGGGCATCGCCAGCCGCCGCGGCGGCGGCGCCATTTCGTAAAGAGCGCCGTCAACGCGGTATCGGATCTTGAATTCCCTTTCGAACGGCTCGAAATGAATATCCGAAGCGCGGTCGTTCACGGCCTGGAAGAGCACCAGGTTGACGAATTGCACGACGGGTTTGGATTCGGCCTGTTCCTCGAGGCCCTTCTCGTCGCCGTCCGTCACGGTCAGCGAGTCGCCGACGCCCTCAACGGACTCGAGCGCCGAAAGCATTTCGTTGACCGCGTCGCTGTCGTCGCCGTAGAACTGGTTGATGCAGGTCTTGACGTCGTCTTCGCGGGCAAGCAGAAACGAGACGTCGCGCGTAAGGACAAACATCAATTCGTCCATAACCTGCGGCGTAACGATATCGTAGACGGCCAGCTCGACGGAATTGGGGCCGACTTCGACGGGCACGCAGTTGTACATGCGGGCAACGCTGGCCGGTATGCTGTGCACTACGTCGGGCGGTATGTCGGTCGCGGGCAGGTTGATAACCCGCGAGCCCTGGTAGCCCGCGATAACTTCCAGAAGCTGGTCTTCGGGTATCAGTCCGATATCCACCACGATATTGCGTACAGGCTTGCCGCTTTCCTCGTATTCCTTCTGCACGCCGACGGCCTGTTCTTCGCTCAGGACGTCCTGGTCGGACAGAAGCCGCAGCAAGGGTTCCAAGTGTATCTGTTCCTGTTCTGCCATGATCTTGACTTATTCTGCTTTCCGCGAACTGTGCCGCCCGGGCCGGCGGCCGCTCCCGCGGCTATCGCCGCCGGCCGGCCTGTTCCTCAAGTTTCTGAATTATGGTTCCCGCGTCCTGCGCCTTGGTAATCAGGTCCTCGTAGGTAATCTGCCCGCTCTGATAGAGCGCCATAAGGTGCGCGTCGAGAGTAATCATACCGTACTTCGCGCCGGTTTGAATGTCCGAAGTAATGCGGTAAGTCTTGTTGTCACGAATCAACGCCTGGATGGAAGGCGTGGAAATCATGACCTCAAATGCCGCCACACGCCCGTGCTGATCGGGCCTGACGAGCAGCAACTGTGAGATGACCGCGACGATGCCCACGGAAAGCTGCGTTCTGATCTGTTCCTGCTGATCGGTGGGAAAAGCGTCGACGATCCGGTCGACCGTCCGGGCGGCCCCGGTCGTATGCAGGGTGGCAAAGACCAGGTGGCCGGTTTCGGCGGCCGTGATTGCCGCCTGCATCGTTTCGAGGTCGCGCATTTCGCCCACGAGAATGACGTCGGGGTCCTGTCGCAGGGCCCGCTTGAGCGCCTCGGAAAAAGACGGCACATCCACACCGAGTTCGCGCTGTGTAATAATCGACTTCTGGTGCTCGTGAAAATACTCGATCGGATCCTCGACCGTGATGATATGGCAATCCCGCTCCTGGTTGATTACGTTGACCATGCTGGCCAGCGTCGTCGTCTTGCCGCTGCCGGTAGGACCGGTGACCAGCACCAGCCCGCGCGGGCGGAAAAGCAGCTCCTTGACCTGGGGGGGAAGTCCGATCTCCTCCAGGCTCATGAACTTGGAAGGAATCTGCCTCAACACGATTCCGACCTGGCCCTTTTGCTTGAAGACGCTGACACGAAAGCGGGCCGCGTCGCCGAACCCGAAACCGAAATCGGTGCCGCCCTGTTCCCTGACCTTCTGCTGGTGGTCGGGAGAGGTTATGCTCTTCATCAGTCTTTCGGTGTCTTCCGGCGTGAGAGGCGGCGTATCCAGGTTCTGGAGACGCCCGTGAAGACGCAGCGCCGGCGGCAGTCCGACGGCCAGATGGAGGTCCGACGCCTCTTCCTCCACGGTGAGCTGCAGAAGCTCGCTCATATCAATGTCGCTCGACAGCACAGTGCTCATCAGTCTATGTCTCCCATGGTTACCCTCACTATTTCGTCAATCGTGGTAACGCCCGCAATCACTTTGCGCAAGCCGTCTTCGCGCAGCGTGCGCATCCCGCATTCGCGGGCGCGCTTGCGCAGTTCCGAAGCCGGCACCGTTTCAAAGATCATGCGCTGAATCTCATCGGTAATCAGAAATATCTCAAAGATACCCTTGCGTCCGCTGTACCCGGTCAGCGCGCACTTGTTGCAGCCCCTGCCCTTGTACAGCGTCGTTTCGGACATCTGCTGGGCGGCGTCACCGAGCAACCGCAGCTCCGCCTCGGTAGGGGTGTATTCCTCCTTGCAGTGATCACAGATGCACCGCACGAGGCGCTGGGCCATCACCGCGCGCAGAGATGAAGCCACGAGGAACGGTTTGACGCCGATATCAAGCAGACGTGTTATGGCGCTGGGCGCGTCGTTCGTATGCAATGTGCTGAATACCAGGTGCCCGGTCAGGGATGCTTCCGTCGCGATATTGGCGGTTTCAATGTCTCGTATTTCACCGATCATGATAATATTGGGAGCCTGACGCAGGATCGAACGCAACGCGTACGAGAAAGTCAGATTGATATCGCTTCGCACCTGGACCTGGTTTATCCCGGAAATCTGGTACTCGACCGGGTCCTCCACTGTGATTATCTTGCGGTCGGGCTTGTTTATGGCGCCCAGGCAGGCGTACAAGGTCGTTGTTTTCCCCGACCCCGTCGGGCCAGTGACCAGGATGATGCCGTCGGACAGCCCGATCAGGCGCTCGAAAGTCTGCTGATCGTCCGAAAAGAAACCAAGCTTGGGCAGGCCCAGGGCGAGGTTCTGCTTGTCCAGGATACGCATGACCACGCTTTCGCCGTGATTGGTCGGCACGGTCGAGACACGCAAGTCCAGCTCGCGCCCCATGATGTTTACGAGGATACGTCCGTCCTGCGGCGTGCGTTTTTCCGAAATCTTCATGTGAGCCATGATCTTGACTCGGCTGATAACCGCCGGCTGCAGCCGCTTGGGCGGGCTGTCGACCTCGTGCAGCACGCCGTCAATGCGGTATCTCACCCTGAAACGCGTCTCCATCGGCTCAAGGTGAATGTCCGAAGCCCGGTTGCGGAAGGCTTCCAGTATGATCAAGTGGACGAGCTTGATGATCGGGGCGTCCGATTCGGTGGCGTCCAACTCGTGCAGAATATCCTCGGCGCCGGTCATCGAAATGTCGACGGCGCCGTCCGAGATCTGGTTGAGCATCATCTCCATATCCGACTCGGCGGGATAGTACCGATCCAACGCGGCCTTGATTTCGCTGCGCAGCGCGACCATTCCCTGTACGTGGGTCTTGAGATTGAGAACGTAGCGCAGGTTGTCGAGTGTTTCCAGGTTAAGAGGATCGCTGAGCGCCACCATCAGGGAATCGTCGTTGCGGTAGACGGGGACAATCTTGTAGCGGCGCGCCACGTCGGCCGGCACCAGGTCCCGCACTTCGGCCGGGATGTCGACGTCCTCAAGGCTGACTCGCTCCATCCCGAATTGTTCACCGACAGTCTCCAGTACGGCGGCCTCCGAGACGAATCCCTGGTCGATCAGCTCGTCGACCGTGCTCAGGTCGCCGCTCGCGGCGGCCTGGGCCGCCTCAATCTGCTCGGGTGTCACCAGGTCGTGCTCCCGGATTATTTCAAGCACATAATCGTCGTTGGATGTCATTCGGAAGCCAGCTTCTCTTTCAGAATCCTGTTCACAACCCGCGGATCGGCCTTGCCGCTGCTCAAACGCATGACCTGTCCGACCAGAAACTTCGCCGCCGCCTTCTTCCCCTTGCGGTAATCCTGCACGGAACCGGGATTGCCGGCCATGGCCCGATCGACGAAATCCTCGATGGCCTGCTCGTCGCTGACCTGGACCAATCCTCTTTCTTTGACAATTGTCGCCGGATCGCCGCCCTTTTCAAACAAAATCGCGAATATCTCTTTGGCGGTGCCCGCGTTGACCTGCCCGGTTTCCACAAGCTCGATCAGCGCGGCCAGATCCTGCGGCCTCAGGGGCAACGCCGCTACGGGCCGCCCGGTCTCGCCCAGCAGACGCAACATTTCGGTCATAATCCAGTTGGAGACAGCCTTGGCGTTGGCCGTCATGGCCGCGGTTTTCTCGAAGAAATCGGCCACTTCCCTGTCGGCCGCCAGTACGCCGGCGTCGTAGTCGGGCAAGCCGTACTGTTCGACCATCCTGAGCCGTCGCTTGCGCGGAGCTTCGGGCAACGAGCAACGCCATTCTTCGACCAGCCCGGCATCGAGAACCACCGGCATCAGATCCGGCTCCGGAAAATACCGATAATCGTGCTCGTCCTCCTTGGTGCGCATGCTGCTGGTGACGCCGGTGTCGACGTCCCACCGCCGGGTTTCCTGCCGAATCTCGCCACCGGAACGCAGCACCTCGATCTGGCGGGCCAATTCGTATCTGAGCGCATTCAGGACGCCCTTGAACGTGTTTAGGTTCTTGATTTCCGACTTGGTGCCCAGCGCGCTCTGCCCGCGGGGGCGCACACTGCAGTTCACGTCGCAACGTATGTTGCCTTCCTCGAGATTGCAGTCGCTGACACCCGCATACAGCAGGATCCGCTTGAGCGCAAGCAGGTATTCGAACGCCTCCTCCGGCGAAGTCAGGCCCGGTTCGGTAACGATTTCCATGAGCGGCACGCCCGCCCGGTTGAAGTCAACCCCGCTGCAAGCTTTGAAATGTGTGTTCTTGGCCACGTCCTCTTCCAGATGAATCCGCCGGATACCGATGCGCCTAATTTCGCCGCCGACGTCGAAATCGACCGCGCCGCCCTCGCAAAGGGGTTTGTCGTATTGCGAGATCTGGTAGTTCTTCGGCATGTCGGGATAGAAGTAACTCTTGCGGTCGAACCTGCTGTACGCGCTTATGCGCGAGCCGAGCATCAATCCCGTCAGAACGGTCAGGCGGACGGCTTCTTCGTTCATTACGGGCATGGCGCCGGGATATCCCAGGCAGACGGGACACACCCGCGTGTTGGGTTCGGCGCCGTTCGCGGTGGAACACGCGCAGAACATCTTCGATCGCGTCTTCAACTGAACATGCGTCTCGAGGCCTATGACTGTTTCAAATTCCTGCATTTCTCAGCGCGGGTTCCGCCCGCAATCGTAATAAGCGTGCCCCACCCTGAGCACGGTTTCCTCCCCGAACGCCGGTCCCAGGATCTGCAGCCCGATCGGCTGGCCCGCGGCGGTCGCGCCGCAGGGCACGGACATGGCGCAGATTCCGGCGAGGTTGGCCGTTACGGTGAATATGTCGCCGAGATACATCCGCAGCGGGTCCTTGACTTTGTCGCCGATCGGGTAGGCGGGGGTGGGAGTGCATGGCGCCAGCAGGGCGTCGCATTCTTTGAAAACCTCCTCGAAATCGCGGCGGATCAGGGTCCGCACTTTCTGCGCCGAAAGGTAATATGCGTCGTAGTAGCCGCTGCTGAGCACGTATGTGCCCAGGATTATGCGGCGCTTGACCTCGGGGCCGAAACCGGCGGCGCGAGTGCGCCCGTACATCTCGATCGGATCGTGTGCACCCGGCGCGCGAAAGCCGTAACGCACGCCGTCGAATCTCGCCAGGTTGGCCGACGCCTCCGCCGTGGCAATGATGTAGTAGGTTGCTATGGCGTACTCGGTATGCGGCAGGCCGACTTCCATGATTTCGGCGCCCTGATTGCGGCAGGCTTCAGCCGCCCCGCGCACGGCCCGCTCGATTTCCGCGTCCAGTCCCGACACCATGTATTCACGGGGTATGCCCAGCTTGATTCCCGACAGATCGCCGCTCAGCCCTTGTTCGTATTCCGGAACGGGTTCGTCCAGCGACGTGGAATCCATCGGGTCGCGCCCGGCGATGGTCGACAGGATGATCGCGGCGTCGCGCACGTCTTTGGTCAATGGTCCGATCTGGTCCAGCGAGGAAGCGAAGGCGGTTAACCCGTAGCGGGAGACACGCCCGTAGGAAGGTTTGAGGCCCACGCACCCGCAGAAAGCGGCAGGCTGGCGTATCGACCCGCCCGTGTCGCTGCCCAGGGCCGCAAGGGCCTCGCCGTCGGCCACGGCGGCGGCGGAGCCCCCGCTCGAGCCGCCCGGCACCCGGTCGGTATCGACGGGGTTGCGCGTAATCTTCAGCGCCGAGTTCTCGGTAGTCGACCCCATGGCGAATTCGTCCATGTTGGTCCGCCCCAGGAATACGGCCCCCGCGGCCCGGAGACGGGCAATGACCGTCGCGTCATACGGCGAAACGTAACCTTGAAGAATACGCGAAGCGCACGTGCAGGGCCGGCCCTTGACGTTGATCACGTCTTTCACGGCAAGAGGCACGCCCAGCAGCTTGCCGCGCGCGCCGTTCTTTCGCGCCTCGTCGGCCGCGCGCGCCTGGCCGAGGGCATCGTCCTCATCGACACCGACGTACGCATCGATGCGCGGATCGCGGGAATGAATGGTCTCAACTAACGCCCGGACCAGCTCCTCGGACGACAGATTGCCACGCTCCATCATGCCGGCCGCTTCGTGCAAGGTCAGTGTTTCTACGCTGGTCAACATTCCGGAAAGGTCTCTCTACTCGACAATCCTGGGCACAATAAACTGCCCCTGCTCGCCGGCCGGCGCGTTTTCCAGAACCGTGTCGCGGTCCAGACCCTCGCGCGGTTCATCGGCCCGGAAAACGTTTTGCACGAGGTGCGCGTGCGAAGTGGGCTCTATGCCCGCAAGATCGAGTTCGCCGATCTTGCGGACGTACCCGACGGTGTCTTCGAGCTGACGCTGGAAGGTCTCGGCTTCTTCATCCGTAAGATAGAGCCGGGCCAGGTGCGCGACATAGCGCACATCGATCTTTTCCTGGTCCCCGCGGGGGTCGACTGTCTGCATACCCGAAACCCGATATCCACAAAGGCAAGTTACAGAAGCAATTACGATACCCGGCCGCCCTGCATGAAACAAGAACTGTTTACAAGGCGGCACCCGTGCGTTAAGATATTGCCGAATTCAAACTTGGGAGGAGTCGCGGCATGAAAGCAAAAGTCTCTCATCTTCTCGTATCTTCGGCAGTGCTTCTCGTTGTGTGCGTCCTGACCGGCTGTTCGGCCTTCCGCTACAGTGTCGGCGAAGAGGATCCGGCGACGTCGGATCCCTTGACGGCCAAGTACGACCAGCGGGACCTGTTGGCGTGGGCCAACCTGATATCGAAGGACCTGCTGGACAATCCGTTCCCGCCGGCCGGCGAGGACCAGCCGATCCTGGTCGTGATGGGGATCCAGAACCGCACAAAGTCTCACCAGGACATGAAGGCCATATCCGACACGATTACGACCCACATGCTGGACACCGGCAGTATCAGGCTCGTGAATGCCGCGCGGCGCGACGACCTGCTGAAGGAACAGGGCTACCAGCTCGCCAACTGCACCGAAGATACCAAGGTCAAGATCGGGCGGCAGCTTGGGGCCAAGTACATGCTGACCGGTTCGCTGGTTGAAATCGAAAATGAATCCGGCCGGGAAGTGCGCGTGTCCAAGAAACAGGACGTCTACTACCAGCTCACCGTTGAAATTACCGACCTCGAGACCGGTCTCATCGCCGTGCGAAAGCAACGCGACCGCCTGCGCCGCGCCAGCAAGCCGCTTATCGGTTGGTAGGCGTGGGTCGGAGTCGGAAACGATGATCGGTTTCGTCAAGGACGGGGTCCGAGTGAAACTGGTCGGGAATGGTGTTTCTTCCAGATGAAACCTGGTCTAAACCAGCCCTGTCGGCCTGTTTGGCCGGGTTTGCGCCGGCGTCCCGGTCATCTGCCGGCGGCGTCTCTTATCCCGGTCCTTGTCCTGATATGCGGTTGCGCGAGTTCCCGCTTGAACACCGCGCGGGAGAACTTCTACCTGGGGCGGTTCCCGCAGGCTGAAGCCGCCCTGGGCGCCGAGGATGCCGAAGGCAGGGACCGCGTCCTGGTCCTGATGGAGCGCGCCGCCATTCGACAGTCCGGCGGGGACTACGAAGGTTCCGCCCGGGACTGGGTCCGGGCAACGGAGCTCGCCGAGCGTCTCGACTACATCAGTATCTCCAAGTCATCGGCCAGCATGGTGGTCAACGACCGGATGCTGACATTCCTGGGAGCGCCCTACGAACGGACGCTGGCGCATGCCTTCGCGGCCAAGAGCTACATGGCGCTGGGCCGCTGGGATGATGCCGCGGTTGAGGCCCGCAATATCATAAGTGAACTGGAAAACAGGAACGGTTTTCCCGAAGAACCGTACAGCCGCTATCTGGCGGGCATTTGCATGGAGATGATTGGGGACGGAGAGGGAGCCGCCCTGCAGTACAGGACCGCCGCTGCTCTTATGCCGCAGCTCGGTATCGACCCCGTCACGGGACGCCTGGAGAAAGGTGCGGCGCGGCGCGCTCACGAACTGATCTGTTTCGTGGGAATCGGCAGGGGGCCCACGGAGTCGGGATCCTGGACAAGAAACCACATCTGGGGATCTTCCCCCTACGCGGAACTGATCGTGGACGACAACGTTCTCGGCAGGAGTCACACTTTAAGCAATACGCGACTGCTCATGGCCGCGACGGAGAAGCGCGCCGCGGTCCTGCGGGCAGCCAAAACCGCGACGCGGATCGCCATCAAGGAGGCTTTGGCCCAGGCTGTTGAAGACGAGAACGAGATGCTCGGGGAATTGGTACGGCTCTACCTGTTTGCACTTGAGGCAACGCCGCCGCGCCGTTGGGAGACTCTGCCCCTGTGGCTGCAGGTGGCGCGAGTTCCATGTCCCGAGAATACGGGCAGTTTTCAAGTCGTTTTCCGCGGCGAAGGCGGCAGAGTAGTCGCCAGGCAGACAGTCACCGAGCCGCTCGTTCGCAACGGCCGCACTCGCGTGTCTTTCGTCCGCGCGTTCTGACCGCGCGTAGCGAGTTCGCGGAGCGCCGCGTCCTCTTGCGCCGGTAACGGTCCTTTATGCGTTACATGAAGAAACGGTAAAGCACCCAGAAAAGCGCCAGGGCGGCCAGAACAGCCATCAGGATAGCCTTGTTGCGCTGGATGCGGCGCTCGTGCCTCAGCGGGCGTACCGTCTGGAAACTCGTGGACAGGTAATCGGCGAATCTCTTGTCGCGAATGCGGCTGCCGATTCTGCGGACTTCCTCCTCGACACTGTCCGGTGTTTCCGCCTGACCGGCGCCGTCCGGCCCCTCGGGCGGATGCGGCGGCCGTGCCCCTGCGCTCTCTTCCGCGCGCCCCCCCCGCGCGGGAGTCCTTCGAGAATCCTTGGCCCTGCCCTTGGACAACGCCTTCAGGTCGCTGTCAACCGCCGCCAATTCCCTGTTGAGCGCCTTGATTCTTTTTGCCAGCGGTGAACGTTTGATTAACGGCGTCATCCCGCGTCTCCACCTGCATGCGTTCAGATCAGTCCCCTCAGCGCCATAATAAGAACCGCGGCAAACAACACCCCCAGCATCAGCATCAGCGGAATGCTGACGGCGAGCCCGACCTTGAGCCAGTAACCGAACCGCTTTTCGGCACGAGGTCGGCTTTCGATCTGCTGGAGCGGCGCCGCAAACTTGCGGCCGCCCAGGTCGCGATGCCAGCTCGACGCCTCGATCTTGGCAAGTCCGCTTTCGTAGTCCGAGCGGGCCTCCTCGACAAGAACAAGCGCCTTGTTGAGCTCATCCTGAAAGGAGGCGTCAGGCCATGTTTCTTCCTTGATTTGCCTCACTTCCGCCAGGCTCTCCTTGAAACGTCCTCTGATTTGACCCAGAAGCTGAATCATCTGTTTGGCCTGGAGCTCCTCTTTCTCAAGCAGCACAATACTGCGATCGAGTTTTTCGATGATGTCCCGCTTGCCCCGCTGGTATGCCTCCTGGCGGCGCGCCAGATCCTCCAGTTCGGCTCTTTCTTTCTCGAGAGCATCCTGTCTCCTGCGCAGCAGCTCGATCTCACTCACGGCGCCCGCTACCTGGCCGGACAGTTCTTCCTTGTGTCTGGCCAGACGATCGGCCGACTCGGGAGATCCGTATTCTTCTTCGCTAACCACGGAGGGTTCCGCGACATCGGCTTCCACCACCGCTTCGTCCTTCGATGCCGGCGTCTGTTCCCCCGACTCCAGCAGGTCGTCATCAAAGAAATCTCTCGACATATCCAGTCTCCCACGCAATGAAAACCGGCCGCCGTAACGGCCTTCGCTCTACATACGTCCGCAACTTCCTCAATCCGCCGAAATCATTACGGAATTACAAGCACCTGTCCGACCTGAAGCCGGCTGGATTCGCCCAGGATGGCCTCGTTGGCCTTCTGAATCTCGCGCCAGCGGCTGCGGTCTCCGTAGACTTTAAGCGCGATCCCCGAAAGCGTGTCGCCGCCGCCCACCCTGTAGGTCCGCACGGCCAGTTCGTCCGCCCGTGTGTCTGCGCCGGCCTGGGCTTCCCGAACGACTTCTTCGGGAGGCGGCCGGGAAGCTTCGCTTGCGGGAGTTGCGCCGGGAAGTTCGTCCCCGCTGATCATTGCGGCGCCGCGCGCGCGCAACCGGCGCAGCTCTCTCTCAAGATCTTCCACACGTTGAAGCAGCTCCGTATTCTCCTTTTCGAGGTCCGCAATGCGAACGGCGCTGGCGCCCTTGCCCTGCAGCAGCGAGCCGGCGAAAGACTGTTTGGCCAGGCGGACCCGATTGTCGATCATCTCGCGCTTCTCGGTGTCCGGACGCAGTTCGAGATACCGCTCGTAGTGATACACGGCCTTGACGTAGTCCTTAACCTGATCGTGATAGAGCAGCGCCAGTTCGAGGTGGGCGCGGGCCGTTCCCGGGCTGTTGTCGATCGCCTGCAGGTATAGCCTGACGGCGCTTCCCACGTCGCCCTGGTCGGCCTGTCCCGCGGCGCGCTGCAGCAGCGGGCGGTTTCGCTCCTGCTCGTCCCACCACGCTGCGTCCTTCGTGCAGCCGCCAAGCAAGACGGGAAACACCAGGACGGCGCAAGCCCTGGCTGCCCTCGAAATACAGGGCGAGCGATGCGCCGTAATCACGGCTGGTTTGGCCGCCGGCAATTCTGGATTCCGCGCCTTGATTTGCATACCTGCCTGAATGCGATCCGAGTCAATTACTTTTCGTCTTCTCCGGCCGCTTTTTCGACGGTCTTTTCAATGCCGCCCAGCAGCTTCTTCGATCCCTTGCCGAGCAGGCCGCCCACCTTGCCGGCACCTTCGCCGAGCGCCTTGGCCGCGGCTTCGGCCGCATCTCCGCCGAGTTCCTTGCCCTTGCCGGCTGCTTCGGCGGCCGCGGCGGCTCCTTTGTCCGCCAGTTCCGCGGCGGCTTCGGCTCCCTTCTGCGCGGCATCCGCGCCGATCGCCGCCGCTTCGGCCGTAATCTTCCCTGCTTCGGCGGCGCCCTTGCCGATTATCTTGCCTGCGTCCTTTACGACTCCCGTAGCGGCCTGCACTACCGCCGTCAGAACTTCCTCCACGACCTGCGCCGGCGAAGCGCCGCCCTGATCCTTGCCGATGTCGGTAAGGCGAATCGTCGGCAACGGAATCGGCACCCGGCTGCCTCCCAGAGCGGTGGCGCTGAAGTTGACGCGGCCGCCGCTGATAACCAGCTCCGCGATCTCAACTCGCTTGCCGCTCTTCTCACCGGCCTTCTCCGGCGCCGGCGCGCCTTCCCGCGGCTTCTCCGCCTCAGGCTTTTCGGTCTTCTTTTCCATTTGCTCCCTGAGCTTTCGGAGGTTGTTTCCTTTCAAGCCCATCTCGTAAGTGATTTCGGGGCCGTCGATAATAATCCTGTCGATCACAATCCTGTCCGACAGCAGCGAACCCGTCCGCATTGCCAGGTCCAGTTCGCCCAGCTTGAATGCGTAATCAGTATTAAAACCTTCGGGGTTGCCTACGGTCAGATTCCTGATGCGCGCGTTGCCCGATAACACGTTGAAACCCACGTCTTCCACGGCCACCGGGACACCCACTACCCGCGGACCCACGGCATTGACCCCCTTCTCGATAATCTTGCCCAGAGACGACGACAGCACCGCCGCCAGGGCTACGACCAACACCACGACCACTCCGACTATCTTCGCCAACTTCTTCATACCTACTGGCCTCCCTGCTGGATCGCCGTTGAGGTAACGGCGCACTCTGACCGAATACCGTCTGAGAATAACAGACCGCCCGGCTCGGGGCAACCTCTAGACCCAAAACAAGCGAATCTTCCTGCCGCGGCGGAAGACCCGCTTGTTTTGGGTCCAGCCTGATCTATTCATCAAAATCCAGTGCGAAAGAGGTTGTTTCCTCTTGCTTTCCGGGGCCGGGTAAGCGTTAATGCTTGCCCATGAACGAAAAAGCCGCACAAGACGGAGCTTTGCATCATGAGCATGACGAAGAAATCCTGAAGGTCAGGGATTTCGCCCGTACCCACGGCAAGAGCGTTGTTGTGGCGGTGTGCGCCGCCGTCATCGCCGTCAGCGCCGTCAGGCTCTACAAGTTTCGCAAACGCAGCAACCGGCAGGAAGCGTCGCGGCTTCTGGTGCAGGCGACTTCGTCGAGCGACCTGCAGGAGCTGATGTCGACTTATCCATCCACGCCCGCGGCGCCCCTGTCGCTGCTTAAGCTGGCCAAGGTCGAATACGACATGGGCAATTACACATCGGCTCGCGGCCGCTATGAAGAATTTGCGCGCAAGTACCCCGAACACGATCTCGCGGCGGCGGCGGCAATAGGACAGGTGGCCTGCGTCGAGGCATCGGACGACCGGCAGGGAGCGCTGGAAGGATACCGGAACTTCATCAGCGGGCACCCCGATCATTTCCTGACACCGCAGGCCGTGCTCGGCGAAGGACGATGCCTGTGGAAACTGGGAATGAAAGAGGAGGCCAGAGCGGTTTACGAAGACTTCCTCGCGGCCAACCCCGACAGCGCCTGGGCAGGCAACGCCGAGGAAGCCCTGGAGATGCTCGAAAAAGGCGTCTACATACGCGAGGAACCGGTTTCGGCGCCTGATTTCGCTCTGCCTGCGACCGAGAATACGCCGCCGATCATGTCGCCGGTTGAAGTTCTGCCCGTGACGCCGCCGGAAGAATAGGAATGCGGCGCGAAACCGGTCTCGTTATTCGTCTTTCTCGCGTGGAGCGTTGTCGCTTTCGGCAGACTCGGTCTCCTTCGGAGGCTTTCCGTCAGCGTCATCGAGCATCCGCGCCCCCTCGTCCCTGCCCTTCTTGAACTCGCTCAGGCTTTTGCCCAACGCGCGGGCCAGGTCGGGCAGGCGCCTGGCGCCGAACAGCAGAAGAATCACCAGCAGGATAAGAAGCAGTTCCATCGGGCCGGGCGCACCGCCAAAAAAAGCCGGACAGGTCATCGGCATAACTCCTTGATTGCGCCCTCAGTATGAGACGCCGAAATGGCGGTAGCAAGCGCAATTTTCACACAGGCCCCAGCGCACCGGATCGGCGAACGATGTGGCGCCGCCTGCCCTGCTTTACTTTCGGCGTGCGGCCATTGCCCGTTCGGCCTCGCGATCGGCGGTCCGCCGACGCAATGTCTCGCGTTTATCGTGGTGGGCCTTGCCCTTGCACACACCCAGCTCCACCTTAACCAGGCCTTTGCTGAAGTATACGCCCAGCGGAATAAGGGCATGGCCTTTCTGCTCGGACTGCGCCTGCAAACGGTCTATTTCGCGGCGATGCAGCAGAAGCCGCCGCGGCCGATCGGAATCGTGGTTGAAACGGTTGCCGTGATCGTAAGGCGGAATATTCAGCCCAAACAGCCGTACTTCGCCATGCTCCACTCTGGCGAAGCTGCCGGTCATGCCCAACTTGGCTGCCCGCAAGGACTTGACTTCCGTACCCCGGAGTTCTATGCCGGCCTCCAGGCGTTCGAGCACAACATAGTCGCGCAAGGCGCGCCGGTTCGAGCCTATTCTCTTGAAAGCGTTGTTTGGAGATGCGCTCACCTGATTCGGCAGGAAGGCGCGGTCTCACCGCGAGGCGGAGGCGGCGACGGCGGAAGTCCCGCTCAGATCATTCCCTCTTCCTTCACGGTCGCCCCGAAATCCATTTCGGCAATAAGTTTGCCTTCCGCTATCTCCCGCAGAGCCGTATCCACCTTGTCCTCTTCGGGACTCCCCGGTTTTACGTAGGGCCTGAAACCCGCGTTCAACTGGCGCACGCGCTTGGACACCATGTTGATCAAGACGGGCAGACTCGGCACGCGTGCCTTAGCTTCTTCGAGCAGCTGCATGTTCAATAGACTCCCTCCCCAAAAAGTAAGCGGGGCGCATAATATGCGCCCCGCCAACTCAAGTCAAGCCCGACGCCTACATCATGTCCATGCCGCCCATGCCGCCGCCATGGCCGCCGGCCGGCATCGCAGGCTTATCTTCGGGGATCTCCGTGACCATGCACTCGGTTGTCAGCAGGAGCCCGGCGATGCTTGCTGCGTTCTGCAGCGCCGAACGGGTCACCTTGGCCGGGTCGAGCACGCCGTCCTTCACCAGGTCGGCATACTGGCCCGTGGCAACGTTGTAACCGTAGCTGCCCTTGGACTTCTTGACTTCCTGGACCACCAGTGCGCCTTCCATGCCCGAGTTGCTGACGAGCTGGTAAAGCGGCGACTCCAGGGCCTTGCGCACGATCTTCACGCCGATGGCCTCGTCGCCCTGGACATCCATCTTGTCCAGCGCGGTCTGAGCCCGCAGCAGCGCCACTCCGCCGCCGGCGACGACACCTTCTTCCACCGCTGCGCGCGTAGCGTGCAGCGCGTCCTCGACGCGGGCCTTCTTTTCCTTCATCTCGGTCTCGGTCGCCGCGCCGACGTTGATTACCGCCACGCCGCCGGCCAGCTTCGCCAGGCGTTCCTGCAGCTTCTCGCGATCGTAGTCCGACGTCGTCTCGTCGATCTGACGCTTGATCTGCGATACCCGGCCCTGGATATCCGAGGTCTTTCCGGCGCCTTCCACGATCGTCGTGTTTTCCTTGTCGATCGTGGTGCGCTTGGCGCGTCCCAGGTCGTCCATCTTGACGTTCTCGAGCTTGATGCCGAGATCCTCCGTCAGGCAGCGCCCGCCGGTAAGGATCGCGATATCCTCCAGCATCGCCTTGCGCCTGTCCCCGAATCCGGGGGCCTTCACGGCGGCGCACTGCAGCGTGCCGCGCAGTTTGTTGACCACCAGCGTGGCAAGGGCTTCGCCCTCGACGTCCTCGGCGATGATCAACAGAGGCTTGCCGGACTTGGCCACGTTCTGCAGCAGAGGCAGCAGATCCTGCAGGTTCGAGATCTTCTTCTCGTGAATGAGGATGTAAGCGTCCTCCAGAACGCACTCCATTGCCTCCGTGTTCGTCACGAAGTAAGGGGAGAGATACCCCTTGTCGAACTGCATGCCTTCGACCACGTCCAGCGTCGTCTCGATCGTCTTGGCTTCCTCGACCGTGATCGTTCCGTCCTTGCCGACCTTATCCATGGCATCGGCGATAATGTCGCCGATCATGGTGTCGCCGTTGGCGGAAATCGTCGCCACCTGGGCGATCTCGGTGTGCTCCTTGACTTTCTTGCTTTGCTTGGCAATGGCCTCGACCACCTTGTCAACCGCCATCTCGATGCCGCGCTTCAGCTTCATCGCATTGGCGCCGGCCGTCACGTTCTTCAGACCCTGGCGGTAAATCTCCTCCGCCAGCAGCGTCGCCGTCGTCGTCCCGTCGCCGGCCGTATCGCTGGTCTTGCTCGCGACTTCCCGAACCATCTGGGCGCCCATGTTCTCGAACTTGTCGGGCAGGTCGATTTCCTTGGCGACCGTCACACCGTCCTTGGTGATGGTCGGGGAACCGAAGCTCTTGTCGAGAATTACGTTCCGTCCGCTGGGACCGAGCGTAGTCTTGACGGCCCGACTCAGTTTCTCGACGCCTGCCAGAACCGCCTGGCGGGCGTCACTGTCGTATTTCAATTGCTTGCCTTTGTCAGCCATGAGTACTTCACCTCCGTTTATTCTTCCGACTAGCTTAGCGAACCTCTACCCGCCTACTCGATGACGCCGAGAATATCGTCTTCGCGCACGATCTGATATTCCACGTCGTCGATCTTCACCTCCGTGCCGCCGTACTTGGGCATCAAGACCTTGTCGCCTTTCTTGACGTTGAAAGGAATGATCTTGCCGTCGTCGTCGCGTTTGCCGGTGCCGACGGCGACGACCTTGCCTTCCTGCGGCTTCTCCTTGGCCGAATCAGGAATGATGATTCCACCCTTCTTGATTTCATCCTGCTCGATGGGTCGAACCAGCACTCTGTCTCCCAGGGGTTTGATCTTCATTTTTCTAACCTTTCCCTCCTTGTTGCAGGCCGGCTTTGTCTATTTTGCCGGCCTAAGACTTAGACTTATCGTCATCCACCATCTCAAAATCAGCGTCGATCACTTCTCCTTCGTCTTTGCCGCCGGCCGCCTGCTCGCCGCCCTCGGCTTCTTCCGCGCCGGCCTCGGTTTCCTTGGGCTCCCGGCTCTTGGCCTGCGAGTAGAGGTCGGCCGATACCGCCTGCATTTCCTTGTTGAGCGCTTCCATCTTCGACTTGATTTCCTCGGTGTTCTCCGATTTGACGGCGTTCTTGAGGTCCTCTATGGCCGATTCGACTTTGGACTTCTTGTCGCCGGCAATCTTGTCGCCCTGCTCCTTGAGCAGTTTTTCGGTCTGGTAGACTAGGTTCTCGGCCATGTTCCTGGTCTCAACCGCTTCGCGACGGCCCTTGTCTTCGTCCGCGAACTTCTCGGCGTCGTCGACCATCTTCCTGATCTCTTTTTCGTCCAGTCCGCTCGACGCGGTGATCGTGATCTTCTGCTCTTTGCCGGTCCCCAGGTCCTTCGCCGAGACGTGCAGGATGCCGTTGGCGTCAATATCGAAGACCACCTCGATCTGCGGCACGCCGCGCGGCGCCGGCGGAATGCCGTCAAGGTGAAAGCGCCCGATCGTCCGGTTATCGGCGGCCATCTTGCGCTCGCCCTGCAGGACGTGAATCTCCACCGTCGACTGGTTGTCGCTGGCCGTGCTGAAAATCTCGCTTTTCCGCGTCGGAATAGTCGTATTGCGCTCGATCAACGTCGTGAACACGCCGCCGAGGGTCTCTATGCCGAGCGACAGCGGCGTCACGTCCAGGAGCAGCACGTCCTTGACCTCTCCCTTCAGAATCCCGCCCTGAATGGCGGCGCCCACGGCAACCACCTCGTCGGGATTGACGCCCTTGTGGGGTTCCTTGCCGAAAAGATCCTTCACGCCCTCCTGCACTTTCGGCATACGGGTCATGCCGCCCACCAGGATCACCTCGTCGACCGTTGACAGCTCGGCATCCTTCATGCAGGCGCGGCACGGGCCGACGGTGCGTTCGACCAGGTGATCGGTCAATTGCTCAAGCTTCGAGCGGGTCAGCGACATGTTGAGGTGCTTGGGGCCGGACGCGTCCGCCGTCACGAAGGGCAGGTTGATATCGGTCTGCTGAGAAGTCGACAGTTCGCACTTGGCCTTCTCGGATGCCTCCTTCAGGCGCTGCAGGGCCATGGGGTCCTGCGTCAGGTCGATGCCCTGGTCCTTCTTGAATTCGGACGCCAGCCAATCGATAATCGTCTGGTCCATGTCGTCACCGCCGAGATGGGTATCGCCGTTGGTCGCCTTGACCTCGAACACCCCTTCGCCGATGTCCAGGACCGAAATATCGAAAGTGCCTCCGCCGAGGTCGTAAACCGCGATGTGCTCGTCCTTCTTCTTGTCCAGACCATAAGCCAGCGAAGCCGCGGTCGGCTCGTTGACGATGCGCAGCACTTCCAGCCCGGCAATGCGGCCCGCGTCCTTGGTGGCCTGGCGCTGGCTGTCGTTGAAGTAAGCAGGCACGGTTACCACCACCTGCGTGATCTTCTCGCCGAGATATGCCTCGGCATCGGTCTTCATCTTCTGAAGAATCATCGACGAGATCTCGGGCGGCGAATAGGTCTTGTCCCCGATCTTGACGTGAGCGTCGCCGTTCTTGGCCTTGACTACCTCATAGGGCACCAGCGTGATCTCATGAGCCACCTCGTCATACTTGCGGCCCATGAAGCGTTTTATCGAGAAAACCGTGTTCCTGGGATTCGTGACCGCCTGGCGCTTCGCGGCCTGCCCCACCAGGCGCTCGCCGCTCTTCGTGAACGCAACAATTGAAGGCGTCGTTCTGGCGCCCTCGGCGTTGGGGATCACCACCGGCTCGCCGCCCTCCATGACCGCCATGCACGAATTGGTCGTGCCTAAATCTATCCCCAGGACTTTTGACATGGTCTCATCCTTTCCGAGAAAACGTATATTTCACCGTGACATAGCAAAAGATTACAGTGCTCCGTTTAGCAAATTGCATGCCATGACTTCAGCAAGCACCCTCTTCAGCGGTGTCAAAACCTTGCATACAAAGATCTTATACATTTGACGGCCGTCACGCAGTCGCAGCGAAACGCCGGCCCGGTGGGCCGTAGTGTCTCACCGTCGGCGGCACGCGGCGCCTCCGGGCCATTTTGTCTCACATCCGCCCGGGGCCGATCACCGGTCCATTTGCGGCCGCCATGCCCGCCGCGCGATTTGGCTCGACAATTGGCCCGCGACAACCGACATTCACGCTGCCTGTTCCCGGCGGCGAGACGGCGAAGACACAGCGCAAACGGGAAGATGAGCATGAAGAAGATCTATCTTTGCGGACCGATAATGGACGAGAGGGACGGCGAAGCCAGGGAATGGCGCAGCTACGCCGGCAGCAAGCTCGGCGAACACTTCAGAATCCTCGATCCCATGCGGCGCAACTTCAAGGACCGCGAGGTCGACAGCGCCAACGAGATCGTCGATTTCGATCTCCAGGACGTTCGCGAAGCCGACATAATCCTGGTGAATTACAGCAAGCCTTCGATCGGCACGGCCATGGAGGTCTTCTACGCCTCGCACGAACTTGGCAAATTCGTTGTCGCGTTTTCGCCTTTCGAATTCAAGGAGTGCAACCCGTGGATGGTGCGCTTCTGCACCAAGATCCTGCCGTCGCTCGAAGATGCCGTCGCCTACATTAACGAGCACTTCATCGCGCAGCATTACGATTGAGGCTTTCGCGCCGAAATTGCGGGTGAACCCCGCCGCCTCACGTCTTACAAGGTCGATGACGGAATCAGGGCGATGCATCCCGCATCCTGCCCCCTGCATTTTGCATCTTCCATCCCGCATCCCGCCGCGCGGGCATCAGAACCGGCGAAGCAGACTGAAAAGGTTGCTGTAGTCGTCGGTCCAGACGCATGCCCTGCCGGACGGCAGCGGCGCCGCGAGCCGCCGCACCTCGGGCTTCTCGGCAAAATCGGCACAGCGCGTCAGCAGCGCCCACGCGGACCGGTAAGGGACCGGCGGGTCCCCGCGGCTTTCGATCAGGATGAGTTCCATCCCGAAGTGCCGCGCGATGCCCGCCATCAGGGGCCGGAAATCGACGAAGCGGTTTGAGATATTGACGGCGATGATTGACTGCTCGTCGCGCAAATGGCGGATGTATGTCTCGAATGCTTCGATCGTCAGCAGGTGTACCGGCACCGAATCACTCGAGAAAGCATCCAGGGCGAGCACGTCGAAGCCTCTCGCTCCGCGCGTGCGCAACTCCTCCTGCATGGATATGCGCGCATCTCCCGGCACAATCTCGGTCTGCGCCTGACAATTGTTCAGATATGTGAATCGCGCGCCGGGTCCGGCGGCCAGCGCGATGACGCGCGGGTCGATTTCGTAGAATACGATGCCGTCGCCCGCACGCGCGTAGGCCGCCAGGGCGCCGACCCCCAGACCCGTCACGCCTATATTCACGGCGGGCCCGGCGCCAACCGGGTAGGCGGGATCCATCCGGACATGAAAGCGCAACGCGATTCCAACGCCGGAAGACGGGCTATGGTACGTTGTCGGTACGCGCCGCAGCTCCGGCGCCGTGAATTGAAAGCCGTGCGTGATTCTCCCGTGAGTTAGCTGGATCCGATGCCGCGCGGGATCGTCCCTTGCCTCTTCATGGACACGTACGACCCCGTAAAAGCCGCGCGAGACCTCGAGCGTCGAAACGTAAGTGCTTCTGACGCGTTGCAGCATGAAACACTCGGCCAGAAAGACCAGGATGCCCAAGAGCAGCCTCGGCCACCAGCGGCCGTGAACAATAGGACGGTTGCGCACCGGCATGAAAAGCACAAGCGCGGCCGCAAAGGCGCCGCCGACCTGCAGAGCCGTCAGCCACCGCGGGTAGAAAACGGTGTTCCGCATGGGCAGGACCCGCAGGAACAGGTTCATGCCGATATACCCGGCAAAAAAGATGAGCGCAAAGAAATGGACGGGATCCCCCTTGAACAGGAAAGATGTCTTGTCCCTCCAGAAAACCGCAAACAAAAGCGGCCAGGCGACCATGATGGTGACGTGAAGCTCCCAGTAGCCGGTGAAAAACACCGGCGCCGCTACGGCCACAAAGGAACTGCCCAAAACTCCCCCGGATGCAATTGCGACATAAAATGCCGTAAGGTGCTTATCGTCCGGTTTCAACCGCACCAGCTCGCCGTGACAGATCATGGCAAGGCAGAACAGCAGCGCGCTGTAAGACAGCACGTGGCGCGGGATGGGCAGACGCACTCCAAGGTAGGCGGTTATCAGAGTTACCAACGTAGCGGCGGCGCCCAGCGGCACCCAGACACGCCGTCCGTACCAGCGCGGATGATCGAAACACAGGATCAGCGATAACAGGTACAAGACCAGCGGGAGAACCCACAGGAACGGAACAGCCGCGACTTCCCGGCAAAGCTCGTTGGTGACCGACAGCAGCAGCGCGGACGGGCAGGCAGCCAGCAGCAGCCACAGGACAACATCGACACCCCGCACGCTCCCCCGCGATGCCGGCTGGGGCACTCTCTTGCCGCCGTCCGCCGGATTGCTTGTTCCCAGGCGCAGGGCGCATGATCCGCAGGCGACCGCAAAGACCGCAAACAGAGCAAACCAGGCGATGCCCTGACGGACCAGGCCGATCCGCGGTTCGATCAGGAAGGGATAGGTTAACAGCGCCAGCAGGGAACCGGCGTTGGATACCGCGTAGAGGCGGTAAGGGCTCCGCGAGGGAAATCCGGCCTTAAACCACCTTTGCACGAGCGAACTGGTGGCGGCAAGGACAAGGAAGGGCAGGCCGATCATGATTGTCAGCAGCCCGAGCAACGCCGGCAGGGGACGGCGGAGAACCGCCTCCCTTGCCGGGGCGACAAACGGAAATGGTTTGCCACTGCCCGCGAGTCCCCAGACGAGGTAAGCCAGCGCCGCCAGCAGCAAGGCAAGATGCAGACTGCCCTGCGCCCGCCGGGACAGCCGCGTGGCCGACAGATGGGCGTACACGTAACCGGCCAGCAGGAGAACCTGGAAGAACAGCAGGCAGGTCGTCCAGACCGTGGCCGTGCCGCCGAACCACGGCAGCAGCTCCTTGCCGACGATCAGTTCAACCTGAAACAGCAGCCAGGCCGAGAGAAACACGGTCAGCGTCGCCAGTATCACTTCCCCCTCCCCTTCGCATACGTACTGTTCTCTCTCTCGCCGTTGACTTCTTCGGAAAGGAACCGCGGATTTTCAAGAAGCAACGTGCCGGAAGTCGGTCAACCGCACGTGAACGGAGGGATGGGCTCACTTTCCGATCACAACCGTGCCGAAGACGACCGGGGCGCTGAGCGGGTCCAGGGGATCGGTGTTGTAACGGTATTCCAGGATATTCGGAGCCCCGTCGCCGTCGGGATCGCCGCCTGCGCCGTTGCGGCCTGTGCCGTCAAGAGGGCTCAGTCCGTTATCTGCCTCCCAGTCGTCGGGCATGCCGTCCTGGTCGGAGTCGAGGGCGGGGTTGGCGAATTCGTAGGCGCCGATGTCGTACTCGGCCGTGCCGCCCGCGTCGCCGTCGAGCGGCCTGGGGACCCCGCGCAGGTCGGTGGACGGCGCTCCCGTCTCGGTGGCCGCGTCGACGCACGGCGAAACTTCCGTGAGCCGATAATCCCCAGCCGGCCGGTCGGCGAAAAGCGGATCGGCTCCAATGATATTTCCTGCCCCGGGAATAAAGGGAGGCTCGCTCAGGCAGCAGAAATCGAACGTTAGGTCATTCCCGACGAAGTCGGACGGCACGCCCGCGGCCTCGTTGAAGTACAGGATGGAATTCAAATGAACCCCTATCGTCTGCCCGTACACCCCGCCGCCGCCGCTCGGCGTGTCGGCGGTATTGTCGCACACGGTGCAGTTGGTCATGGAGCCGCCGTTCAAGTAAAAAACACCGCCGCCTTGCTGCATCGCGGAGTTGCTCACGACCAGGCAATTGACCAGTTCTCCTCCGAATTCGCAGTAAACGCCGCCGCCTCCGTCGTCCGGAGGCGTCATTCCTTCGGCGCGGTTATTGCCGATCGTGCAGCGCTGAACCGAGCCGCCGGCGCTGAGGAACGCCCCGCCGCCGCGCATGACCGCGACGTTGCCGGCGATCGCGGTGCGGTCGACCAGCGTGCCGGGGCCGGCGTAGATGCCGCCACCGACGTTGGAAAAGTTGCCGGTTACCGAGCAACCGTCCACGGAAGCGCCGCCGGGGCAGTAGATGCCGCCGCCCGACTCCATGGCGTCATTGCCGGATACGCGGCTGTTCAACAGCGCTCCGCCGGCATCGCAGTACACCCCGCCGCCTGACATATGCGCCGAATTGCCGTCCACCACGCAGTTGCTGGCGACCGCGCCGCCGCTGACGACAAGGCCGCCGCCGCTGACGTCCAATGCACCGCCGGTCGTCCGCGTATGCCCGCCGCTCAGCGTGAAGCCTACAAGCTCGCCGCCGCCGCCGAGGACGACGCAGCGCACCCCGTTGGCGCCGTTGCCGCCGAGATCCGAGGCGCCCTGAATAAAGGTGAAATCCGGTCCGTTCTTGCTCTCGACACGGACGTCCTTGTCGATGACAAGCCTGTTCATGACGCTCTGCCCCGCCGCCGGTCGCGATCCCTCCTCGTAAGTACCGTCGTCGACCATGATCAGATCCCCGTCATCGGCCGCGTCGACGGCGGATTGAATGCGGTTGGCGGCCATCACCCAGTTCGTATAGGGATAAGTGTGGGTCCCGGTCAACGAGGCGAAACGGGTTCCGGGCGGATAGTCGCGCCTGATGGTGATCACGTCGCTGGCGGTCTGGCTGTAGGCGTTGGTTCCGAAGACGTATATCGGGTTGGCCCCGTATTTCAGATTCGTTACCTGCGTCGTCCACGTCCTGTCGGGATTGGGCGTGAAGTAACCCGAAGCCAGCGTCCTGGAGTTGCGCCACCACATCGTTCCCGTGACGTACTGGTTGTTGGTGCCGGAAAGCACACAACTACTCACGTTGTAGGTCAGGTTCGAGGGCGACGCGTTGGTAATCGTCACCGACGGCGCGCCCGGGCTGGAGTCGCGCGTAAGGGTGATCACGTCGGAGGCCGTCTGGCCCAACTCGTTCGAGCCGAAGACGTACACCGGGTTGGCGCCCCCGACCAGGTTCGAGACCGTCGCCGACCAACTCCCGCCGCTGCGCGAAAAGTAGAAAGTGTTGGAGTTGGCGGTGTTCAGCCACCACATGTCGCCGACCACGTAGGTGTTGTTCGAGCCGCCGAGCACGTAACTCGTATCCGCGTACGGCAGGTTGTTGGTGGGAGTCGCGTTGGTAATC
>Ga0180435_10000450_pt1 | contig 42876 bp, 36 predicted proteins | sample SS_ome_3_FD_132467 | JGI IMG/M metagenome (GOLD analysis project Ga0180435, IMG submission 132467) | Hypersaline lake sediment archaeal communities from the Salton Sea, California, USA - SS_3_S_1 metaG | ecosystem: Environmental > Aquatic > Non-marine Saline and Alkaline > Hypersaline >... | reverse complement strand
GACTATTTCGTTTGTATCCATCAAGACAAAGATTATCAAAATAAAATTCAGACAAAAGGAGCTGGTGCGAACAACGATCCATGGTTTTTCGAAAGTCTCTTATTTCAACCTTTTAAGTCCAAAATGTTTTTCAATTGGAATAAAATCCTTATCGTTGTGAAGAAGAGGCATATCATGCTCAATAGCTACAGAAGCAATCATACAATCCACAGGCTTTCTTATGGTGATGCCTTTTCGACGAAGATATCGATATATCTCTACTGATCGTAAAAAAACAGAATATTGCATGGGTAGAAAAATTAAGTTGGCAAGTAAATCCCGAGTCCGGTTAAATTCAGAATCTTCCCTAATTCCTTGAAGGACTTCGGTGAGAATAATACCACAAAGGCAAATATCTTCCCTGTCGACGATAAGATTTTCAAGAGTTTTTACATGCGGATAAGGGCTTGCTGAAAAAAAATCTATCCAGACAGTTGTATCAACCAAAACCATCATAAGCTACGACCTTGACGCCACTCATCCAAGTTACCATTCCAATTAATTTTACCTTTAAGTTCAAGAATTTTGATCTGCTTTTCATGTCTGAGCAACTCACGCAAAGCATGATCAATCAAAGCTTTTTGGGTTTTAATCCCTGTGGCCTTTATGCAATCTTTGACCAATTTATCGTCAAGAACGATATTAGTGCGTTTCATGATACCTCTCCTTAATAGTTATTTTGATACACATCATATCATAATTTATGTGTATTGCAAAGAGGTTTTAAAGATCGCTTGCAAAGTACTCACGGCGAAAGACAGAGGTGGCTATCAGAAATGATAATTTTGCCCATTTTCTGTGCTCTGTAAATAGATTTCAGAGAGTATTTTTACATTTATTTTGCAGATCTCAAGAATTTAAATATCCGCCAGAGTTGTAATCATTTCTGTCCTGATAATAAATTGATTACAGGATATTGGCTTCCGTTTCCGGGGAAAGAGCGGTAATATCGTAATTATCTTGACGCAACATGCATTCCTGATTATGATATGCCGTTAATAAGTATAATCTATTGAAATTACAGCCTCTTATTTTTATCAAAATTAAGGGGGCATAGCGGATACGAAGGGAAATATATGGGCTGGTTAGGTAAAGTGGTTGGCGGTACCATCGGGTTTGCATTGGGCGGCCCACTCGGTGCGGTGGCTGGGGCGGCGTTTGGCCATGCGTTTGATAAAAGTGATGAGGAATACCTGACATCCGGGGGACGAATACCCCTGTCCGAAGGAGAAGAGGAGCAGTTGACCTTTTTTGTGGCCACCTTTTCCATGCTGGCAAAACTGACAAAAGCGGACGGCAGGATTTCTGATGAGGAAATCAAGTCCATCGAGCAGTTCATGCTCCACGACCTTAATCTCGACCCCCAGGGCAGAAGGGTCGCCACCGAAATATTCCAGGCCGCCACCCGGTCGCCCGAACCGTTTTCCAACTTTGCCGCACAGTTTTACAACCATTTTTCCTATAGGATCCAAATGCTTGAAATGATGGTTGATATTCTGATCAGGGTTTCCCTTGCAGACGGGCGAATGAGTGAGAATGAAGAAAAATTGATCAGGGAAGCGGTGCGGATCTTCAATTTCAGTGACGACATCTACCGGAAACTGAAATCCAAATATGTGGACGACAGTGATACATATTATTCAGTCCTGGGTATTGACGCCACCGCATCCAATGATCTTATCAAGCAGCAGTACAGAAAACTGGTCAGGGAATTTCACCCGGATACCATTGCATCCAAGGGGCTGCCCGAAGAGTTCACCAAGTTTGCAGAGGACAAATTCCGTGAGATTCAGGAAGCATATGAAAAGATACGGAAGGAGAGGGGATTAAATTAGCAGCGCATGGCAAGGAAACCACTGATCCTTGACATTAAAGGAAACTCCCTGGATGACGGGCCGGGCATACGGACGGTTGTTTTTGTGAAAGGTTGCCCTTTATCATGTCTCTGGTGTCACAACCCGGAAAGCAAATCCCCGGAATATGAGATATCCTTCGATGCAGCGGAATGCATTGGCTGCGATGCCTGCCTTGAGACCTGCAAAGAGGGCGCCATATCCCGTGCAAACCGGTTTTTTATAGACAGGGACGCGTGTACCTTATGCTTTGAGTGCACTGAAACCTGCCCTTCAGGGGCCCTCTCTAAAGTGGGGCGCGACATGGAAGTGGACGATATTGTGGGGCGGGTGGTTAAAGATAAATTATTTTATGACAACTCAGGCGGAGGGGTTACCGTTTCAGGTGGAGAACCCACCATGTTTATGCCGTTCCTGTCCGACCTCTTGAAGGCTTTCCGGAAGGAGAATATCCGCACGCTTCTCGAAACCTGCGGCATGTTCAACATGACCGCATTCATGGATCTCATATATCCCCATTTAAATACGATATATTTTGATTTAAAAGTGTATGATGCCCGTGACCACAACCGGCTCTGCGGGACCGATAATGCTGTAATATTAAAAAATTTCAAATATTTATATAATAGGTATCTTGATGGAGGTGTCGAAGTGCTGCCGAGAATACCATTGGTTCCCGGTATGACGGACACAATGGATAACATGAGGGCGCTTGTTTATTTTCTGAAAGAGCTCCATGTTGAAAAAGCGGAATTATTGCCGTATCATCCCCTGTGGCAGGAAAAAAATTTGAAAATAGGTTTGGAAAACCCGAAAACCTTTGATAAAACAATGGCGGAATGGATGAATACGGAAAGGTTGGATGAATGCCGGTCCGTATTTCGTGATGCATCCATTGAAGTTTAAACTAAGCCGATGATGCCCATAACTAAAATATTTCGCATTCCGTTTGTCATTCTTTTTGCACTCCACATAACGACGGTTTCATACGCGGATGAAACAAGACAGCCCCAGGCTGCAGTGAATGCGGATCAAGCCGGCTATTATAAAGGGCTTGCATATGCCATCCGGGGAAAGTTTCAAGATGCAAAAAGGGAATTTAAGCTGGCCGAGAGCGACCCGCGGTTTGCCTCTGCCGCAGCCAATTGCCTTGCCGTCATTAAAAGTATGGAAGAAAAAGAAATAAAAAACGATACCGCCGTACATTTTTTCCGGGGAACCGACTTCTTGAATAAAAACAGGATAGACGATGCCATCACTGAATTCAGCCTGGCTATCTTCATCAACCTGAAATGCGCCGATGCATACAACAGCAGGGGATACGCCTATGCCATTAAGAAGGAATATGACCACGCGTTGAACGATTACTCCAAGGCCATCGATTTTCAGCCGGATAATGTCAGCGTCTACAACAACCGGGGAAATATCTATTGTGAGAAAGGGGAGTTTGATCTGGCCATAGAGGACTATACCAAAGCGATCAGGCTGAATCCGGAAAATGCAGACGCTTACAACAACAGAGGGTTCGTTTATATTATCAAGTTGGATGAGAGGGAACCGGGGTGCCGAGACCTCGAAAAGGCCTGCAGCCTGGGAGGCTGCCGCAACTACAAACTGGCCATTCAGAAAGGCTTGTGTGAAGGTCCGGAAGGGATGATCTTAAATGAGTAAAGATCACAGGAACCCCCTGCCCACGGTGGATATTATCATTGAATTAAACCACGGCATCGTTCTCATTAAACGTAAGAATCCGCCCTACGGATGGGCGCTTCCCGGAGGATTTGTCGACTACGGGGAGTCCCTTGAAACCGCAGCGGTAAGGGAGGCAAAGGAGGAGGTGTCCCTTGATGTGGTAATAAAGGAGCAGTTCCATTCATATTCCGATCCGGAGAGGGATAAGCGCTTCCATACCGTCACCACTGTTTTCATCGCATCGGCAGAGGGCTTTCCAAAAGCTGCGGATGATGCAGCCCGCGCGGATGTTTTTAAAAAAGACAACCTGCCGGAGCCCCTTGCCTTTGATCACGATCGAATTGTCAGCGATTATTTTCGATACCGGCTGGGGGAACCGTTAACGGATATATTTTATTCGATGTAAGATGCCGACTGGGTGATGCCTTGAAAAAGAAGACTTCACAAAAACGGTTAAAATCTTTTAAGGACCTTAAAGCAGAGCTTAAACTCCAGGCTTCAATCATCGAATCTTCTCCTGTAAAAAGGGAGGGGCCTGAGCATGAGACGCCGGCGTTGGAACCACGCACATTGGACACGGAAGATGAAACACGGCTGTTTTTAAAGGCCATGGAGGGCGTGACGCCCATTTGCAAAACCAAGCATGCAGGACGTGCCTGCCGTCCGGAACATAACGGGTTCAGCAGAGGCGATCAGGCGCTTGAACAGGATATTAATCCGGATATTCGGCTCAAGATGGAGCAGCTCATCGACGAAGGAAAAGGCTTCAGGATATATGCTACCCCGGAGTATCATCAAGGGGCGGGGTATAATGTGCATCCGGAAATAATGACGCGGCTGCACAGGGGTGAATATTCGATTCAGGATCATATTGACCTTCACGGTTGCACGGCGGTTTATGCGGATGAAGTCCTTGAACATTTTTTAGAACGGTCGATTCGAAGCGGAAAACAGGCGGTGCTGATTGTCCATGGCCGCGGATTGTCATCAAAGGATGAACCGGTTCTGAAAAAGCTGGTTGTCGACAAATTGTCCGTCGGCAAATGGAGAAAAAGGGTTATTGCCTATACCAGCGCAGAAGGGTATGACGGCGGGGCGGGTGCAACGTATGTGCTTTTAAGAAAGCACCCCGTGCCGAGACGCATCAGAAAAACAACGCCGCATTGCTCGCTGTGACGGGATCTGTTTTGGGGATGATGCCGCATTGTTTTTAGTTATGTTCGTATTTTACTGACTTTGAGGAGCCCTTCAAGATCCTTCAACTCAAATTCTTTTATGACGGGAATGGATAAAAGCTTCATCAGGTTTTACTGGTTTGCCTTTAAAAATTTTGATTCATGCATGATAACCGACTCCCGGATGATATGGTTTCAAATATGCCGTTTCCTTATCCCTAGTTGATACATCGTCGAGATCGCTTTTGCAAGCATCCATATCCATTCGCAGGTGACTCAAGGGCGAGAACGGCACCGATTCCGGTTCAGAAAAATGATACAGAAAATGGTTGAAAAGTTATAAAAAAAAAGATATGTATCCCATTTTTAAGCAATGTCCGACTATAATCGATTAAGGGGGATCGAAATGCGCAGAGTGAATATCGCGATGGTAAGTTTGATGATCATAGCTGTTGTTGTTGCAAATGGTGTGACCGCCGGTGAAGAGGAATTGTGTATCCCCATGGGTACGCTGACGCTGGAGCCTCCTGCCGGTGTTGAACAGGAAAGGGCTTCTGTTGATTTTCCTCATGCACTTCATTTTGAGTACAATTGCAAAAGATGCCATCATATGTGGGACACTACCGAAGAAATAAAAGGGTGTATGACCTCCGGGTGTCATGATCAGACAACCTATACCAAAAAGCCTCTGCGAAAAGGTACTTATGACGCAGCTGCCATGAAATATTATAAATATGCTTATCACAACAACTGCCGAACCTGTCATGTTGAATTGAAGGCCAAGAGAACCGAAATGGCTATGAGTTATGATGATCCGGAGACGCTTCCGAAAACAGGCCCGGTGGGCTGCAATGAGTGCCACCCAAAGGATTAAGCCGGAAGGTCAGGCCAAAAGACAAGGCAGAGAACGTCAGATACAAGACAACTAAACAATGGAAATCGACCCCCCATGCGAGGAGCCTTTTTTATTATCATGCTTGCCGCCATGCTGATTGTGGCCTATCTGGTGGTAAAAAACATTGAATCCACATCCGGGACAACCGATGTGGAAACACTCGAGGTCATTGACAAGGCAAAGGATGTGACCAGGGAAGCTGAAAAGGCGAACGAACTTTACAAGAAAAGGGCGGGGGAGGCCGCTCCCTGATTTTCAACTTTACTCTATCCCGATTCCGCAAACCGTCCTTTCGATAATCTCGTCCTGTACGTCGGGCCGGAGATCATTGAAGTAGGCGCAGTATCCGGCGACCCTTACCACAAGCCCGGGCCATAGTGAGGGATCTCGTTTGGCCTCCAGAAGGGTTTCGGCGTCCAGTACATTGACCTGAACCTGCATTCCACCCTGCTCAAAATATGTTTTAAAAAGACTCGACAGAATGTTTACGCCTTTTTGCCCTTGTACTGTTTTTTTGTCGAACTTGATATTGAGGGCACAGCAGTTTGCCCATTTGCTGCTGTCAAGGGATGCGGCAGAGCTGAGAAGTGCGGTCGGCCCGTTTTTATCCGATCCGTCGATGGGCGACAGTCCGTTGGAAAGACGGTTTCCGGCAGGTCGCCCGTTGGGCAACGCTCCGGTGTGGCGCCCGAAGCCGATATGACAGGTCATGGAATAGATCCCGGGGACGTATTTTCCTCCCCTGCTGTTGGTATAGGAACGGACGGAATCGGAAAAAATATCGGCCGCCAACTGTGTCATGGCATCCGCATCTTTATGTCCGTTACCATATCGCGGAAATTTCGTTGTTATTTCCCTTTGAAGGGCCTCATAACCATTGAAATTATGTTTAAGAATGTCCACAAATTCTTTCAGCGAGAACCGTTGTTCATCAAAGACAAGTCTTTTCAATGCATAAAGGGAGTCACCGGTGTCTGCAAGTCCTGCCGCCTGGATGGATGTCAAGTCGTAAAACCCGCCACCCCAGGTGACATCTTTGCCGGTTTCAAGACACCCTTTGGTGACTATGGAATTAATGGGAGTGGGGCGCCATATCCGGTATGTTGCCTCCAGCCAGGCGATCACTTTGACCATTTCGTCCATCGCATCTTTCACCTGGCTGTTTAATGCGAAGATCACATCGTCAAACGTCTGCATACGAGTCACCGGATGTGTCGGAGCCCCCATGCGGAAACCCGGAAACTCTCTACCCATAAAGCGGTATCCCCTGTTAAGCGCCAACTCCAGGCACAGGGGAAGATTGAACAGGGCGGCGTCCGAAGAATTATAGGTTCGTCCCTGGCTTGCCATTTCAACACATCCGATTACGGCGTAATCGCGGGCATGAGCCTTTGTCATACCCGCACCTTCCAGTGCCCGCACCACCTGTTCATCACCGAAAAACGATGGTTTCCCGCAGCCCAGTTGAATCACCGCCGAGGATTTGTCAATAAACCAGGCCGGTGTTTCACTGTGAACCCTGACATGAAGGGCCGGCTCCCGGGTTTTAATACAAGCATAGGCGTCAAGGATAAGTCCGGATAACCGATTGGTTGCATCCTTTCCGCTTTCATCGGTTCCCCCCATGGTTATCCCCTGGGCAACACCGCCTCCGCTGAAATACTGATCAATACGCTCGGAGTAAATAGGGATGGTTTCGCAGGTCTTCAACTGAAAGCCGGCCATGATCTCAAGAGCTTCATCATAGCTGAGAACACCGGTTGCCATGTCGTTTTTAAACAGGGGGTAGAGAATCTGGTCGAGTCTACCGAAGGACATTCCCTGTTCAAAATCTTCAAGGTTCATGGCCACATGAACCAGCCAGCAGGCCTGGAGTCCTTCCTGAAATGAACGGGACGGTTCATAGGGTACATGACGACAGGCTTTTGCGGATAACAGCAATTCGCTTTTTCTCCCGGGAGCGATGCCCGGCTGATGCGCCATATGCTCGGCTTTGTCGGCTAAATTCTCCGCCATTTGCCGGATTCCGTTGATGGTGATTATTACGGAGCGGTAAAACGCAATATGATCGTCCGTCAATGGCGTACCGTCATCCAGTGACCCGTTTTCCAGACAACGGGCGGCGAGACCGTCCGCCTCTTTCAGCCCGTTGTGCACAACCTTTTTATATCCGCCGACCTGATGTCCGATACCGGCTTCTTCGGTTATGAAGTATCGCTTGGCCCTGAAAAAATCCAAAAAATGGGACAGCCTTCCCGGCCTCAGCAATGCTTTCCCTCCAATACTGGAGAACAGTGTGGTAAGACCGATTCCAATCAACTGACGCTTCTCCGGGCCGGTCAGGACAATGGGACTTTTTCTTTTTTCAAGACGAAAAATGTCTTCAAGTATGTTTATGGAGCCGCCTTCCGGGTAATAATTTGCGGCAATGCGCTTGGAGGTCATGTTGCCTATGATCAGTTCCCGGTCATAAATTTTGGGCATTCTGTTGGACAGGATGTATGATAGCTCAAGGGACCGGCGAACGAGGGGATGTTCTTTTTTTGCTTTTTTGCCTTGGGAAGACTTACGGAATGCCCTCATCAGCAGCGGACGTTCAAGGCAGATTGAGTTTTTGGTCCGTAGAAGTTCTTCCCGGATGGATTCAATCCTGTCGCTTGCGAGCGGTAACTCAACGCTGTTTGAATAATTGTCATCAAAGAAGTTTTTCAGTGCCGTCTCCATTACGCATCCCCCCCGGCAAACTCTTTTACTGCCGCCATATATTCCTTTAGTCCATAGGCAAAGATGTTATTGTGATTTGCCTTTGGAATTTTCAAAAGGCGCTTGTCTTGTGCAGGGCAGGCATGATGCAGGGCCACCGCATCGGAGTAAGGAATGATATGATCAAACTCCGCATGAATAAAAAGGGACGGTTTTTTTAACTGTTTTACCCTGTCAATATTCTGGAGACCGTCTTCTTCGGAAACACCCAAGGCGTCAACGTCAATACCAAGAAGCCGCAACAAGGGCAGTGCAAAGGCAAACCCGCTTTCAATGATCAAAGACGATATGTCATCCTGGTAGTTGGCGGCGAGTTCAAGGGCCGGTGCACTTCCAAGCGATCGGCCCATGATGATGAGGGGGCCGGTGTAGCCCTCCCCATTGAGGGCCTCTTTTATAAAAGAAAAAATTTTATGCGCATCTTCCATCATGGCCGTAACCGTGGGGTAGCCTGTGGATCGGCCGTATCCCCTGTAATCGGCCGGAATAAAGTTAATTCCCATGCCGGTGTATAACGGGGCCATTTCCACATAATCACCGACGATTTCGCCATTTCCGTGGAAAAAAAGGATGGTGGGAGCGGAGGTACCCGACGGATAAAACCTGGAGTGAACATGGACATTGTTGTCAACAGGGATATAAAAATCCTGGAAACCTGACTCCTCTCCTGTGAAGCCGAAATCCGGCCTCGGATGAAAAAGAAAAGAAAGAATGTCGGGATGGTCGAGAGCGCTGTAGCCGGCCATGAAACTCCTCCTCTAATATATTATTGAAATAAAATATAGAGAATAGAATGCCGGGTGTCAAGTGAGCACCTCTGCAATACGTCAACGGCCGGCAACTTAATCGGCCGGCGATTCGTTGATGAATTGGTTTTTTGTAAAAAATGATTTTATATCTTCCAGAAGCAGGTACAGTGATGGAACCATAATCAGGGTAATGAATGTGGCGAATAGAATACCGTAGCCGAGGGAAATGGCCATGGGAATAAGGAACCTTGCCTGGCGCGATGTTTCGAGGATAATCGGCGCAAGGCCACCGCACGTGGTCAGGGTGGTCAATAATATGGGGCGGAATCGCTGAATGCCGGCGTCACGAATCGCATCCATTGTTTTTGTGCCGGATCTGCGATGCCGGTTGGCAAGGTCAATCAACACCAACGAGTCATTGACCACAACTCCGGACAGGGCCACCACACCGAAAAGGCTTATCACCGACAGGGAATATCCCATGATGATATGGCCCACCACTGCACCGATGATTCCAAAAGGGATACAGAACATGATGATGAGGGGCTGGATATAACTTTTAAACGGGATGGCCAGCAGGCCGTAAATGCAAAGGAGCGCCAAGCCCAGTCCTATGAACAAACTGGACATGCTGTCTCTGATCTCAGCCTGGCGGCCTTCAAAACTATAGGATAGTCCCGGAAACTTTTGGGTCAGAGTCGGGATGATTTCTTTTTTTACTGTTTTCATAACATTCTCGGCCTGGGAGGGTGGCCGGACATCCGCCGTCACAGAGATGACCCGTTTGCCATTTGTTCGGCCGATGCTGGTATAGGCACGTCCCGGAATCATCTCAACGGCATCACGAAGAAGTATTTCGCCATCGGGCGCCTGAAGAACCAGGTCCTCAAGTGTGGACTCACTCACCCGCTCTTCTTCGGGCAAGCGAACACGGACGGTAATTTCATTCCGCCCCCTCTGCTGTTTTACCGCTTCGACACCTTGAAAGGCGTAACGCACTTGTCTGGCTACATCCTGGGAGGTAAGCCCCATTCGTTCACCTGCAGGAAGGAGGCGGATGTCGAACTGGCGTTTTCCATCGGCCGATCCGTCATCAATGTCGTGTACGATGGGAAATTCCTTCAATTTGGATGCCAATTCAACACCGGCCTCATCCAGAAGGGTTTTGTTGCCGTGGATGAGCTGGACGGTCAATTGTTTTCCGGACCCCGGGCCGCCCCGGTCGGACTCGAAGGAAATCGATTCCAGTCCTGGAAGAGGGCCGAATCGTTCACGCCACAAGGACGTTACCTTGGCGGTGCCGATGGGGCGGATATTCGCTTCCGTCAGAAAGATGCGCATTTGGATGGAATTGCCGTCCGCCCTTGAAAAAATGCCTTCTGACAATTCAGAACCCCCGTTTTCCTCCACAACAGCTTCAGCGGCTTTCAGCAGGCGCTGCTCCACATAGGCGATGCGGGAGGAGGGCGAACCGAAGGGCAGCACGGCCTCGCAAAACGCATAATCGGATTCGACTTTGGGAAACATAACCATTCCCATTCGCCCCGAGGAAATAAAACCAATGGTTGCAATCAGCAGGGCGATTCCAAATGCCAGCACCCCATATCGATTGTGCAACGTCCATTCGAGGACGGCACCGTAGCGATTGCGGACAACGTTTTCAAAGGCTCGGCTGAATTTTTCCTGCCGCTGTTCGAGACGATTCAGCGGCCAGACGGATGATCGCCGCTTCGAATGACCGAGGTGGGCAGGCAGGACAAACAGGCTCTCAATCAGGGATATACCGAAGACGCAGATGACCACCATGGGTATATATTTAAACACTTTGCCCATGATGCCCGGCACAAATAACATGGGCGTGAATGCCACCATATTGGTGATGACACTGAAGGTTACCGGCATGGCAATAGTTCGCGCTCCCTTTATGCCCGCCTCGATGTTGGATTTGCCCTGTCGCCGGTAATAGTAGACGTTTTCCCCGACAACCACTGCATCGTCGACAACGATACCGAGGGTCACAATGAAGGCAAACATGGTTACCATGTTAATGGAGACGCCCAGGGGCGAGAGAATCAGGAACGAGCCCAGAAAGGAAATCGGGATTCCAAGGCTCACCCAGAATGCCAAGCGGACTTCAAGGAAAAGGGCGAGGAAAATAAACACCAATACCAGGCCTATGTATGCATTGCTTAATAAAAGATCAGCGCGTTGCAGAAAGATTTTCGACAGATCCCGGAGGACCGTGACTTGCAATCCCCCGGGCAGAGATTCGTTCATTGATTCCATCACGGTTTTAGCTGCTTTCGTGACGTCATTGGGGGTTTGATTTCCCACCTGGTACACATCAATCATCACGGCCGGTTTGCCGTTATAGGAGGCCCATCTGTCGGTGTCTTCAAATCCCTCGCTGACCGTTGCCACATCGGAAAGTAAAATGCGCGATCCATCCGCCCGGGTGAAAAGAGGCAGATCGGCATATTCAGCGGCATAATTCCGTCGGTCTTTCACGCGGACCAGAATGTCGCCTCCGGCTGTTTTTACGCTTCCTCCCCCGAGTTCGACGGACGCTCTTCTAATAATCTCGGCAACGCCTTGAAGAGTTACACCGAATCGCCTTAACTCTTCCTGGGAAATTTCTACATGGATTTCAGTGTCCCTGACACCGCTGAATTCAACCTGGGTGATCCCCGGACCGGCAAGAAGTGCGTCCCTGACATTTTCAGCGGCTTCCCGGAGCACAAGCTCGCTTGCATCTCCGTATAATGCGATTTTGAACACCTCTCTTTTTCGAGCGGCAATGGCCACCTGGGGATCCATGGCTTCATCAGGGAAGGTGCCGATGCGATCAATCTCGCTCTTGGCTTCCTGCCATAAACGGTTGATATCGGTCCCTTCAAGTGCCTCAATGATGATCGTACCCACGCCTTCCCGGGCAGTGGACCTGATTTCGTCGACCCCTTCCAGGCCCTGTACGGCTTCCTCCACGACCAGGACGACACCGTTTTCAACTTCTTCAGGGCTGGCTCCGGGATAGGCAACCGTAATGATAACCATATCGATTTCAAGCTCGGGAAAAACCTCCTGCTTGATCTGGAGGGCGGCAAGCAGGCCGCCGACAAGCAGCACAATCATCAAGAGATTCGCCGCCACTGAGTTGCCCGCCATCCAAGCAATGGGACCGCGTCGGGGTATGGGTTGATCAGGCGTCTTCATCATTCGCATCCTTTTGGGTGTCATCGTCCACAGGTTTTTCCCCCTGCTCCGAACCGGCAATGGACAGACGCATGCCGTCAACCGGCGTGGGAACGGTGGAAATGATGACGGCATCGCCGGAATCCATACCTTTATCGATAACCACATGGTCGCCATGCTTCCAAATAATTCCGACATCTCTGATGCTTAGCTTTCCTTTCTCGAATAACCACACGGTATTGTTATCGCGGAGGGCGGTGCGGGGTAATTCGATGACGTTTTTCATGATCGTTCCCTCGATACTTATTGTTACGTAGTCATCCAGCATCAGCGGGATGTCGTTTTTGGCGCTTTCAAGACCCAGCGGGTCCGGCACAGCGATGATCATGTTCGCCATTCTGCTTTTTTGATTCAAAGAGCCGGTGGTTTGAATGACGTTACCATTCCATTCCGTTGAGTTGCCATGGGAGCGAATCCGCGCCGCACTGCCGTTTTCCCTTCCCATACTCACCGCACCCAACTGATCCAGGGGTACGGCGGCCTCGATCCAGTACTCATCGGTGCCGACGAGAACGGCCAGTACGTCTTGGGTTGTGACACGGGCTCCTAAATTGACATTGCGCTCCGTAATCAGCGCGTTAAAGGGGGCTCGGACAATGGTTCGCTCCAGATTGAGTGTCGCCTTTTTTAAATCGGCCTCGGCACTTGCCACAGCAGCCTCGGCCTGCTGCAGTTGAGGTTTCCGGAGGGCAAGGTCGGTTTCTTCAATCGATTCGTTGGATGTTTCGGATATAAGACGCATTTCTTCACGGGCGATGCTCTGGTTTCCCTGTTCAAGCAACAATGCGGCTTTTTTAGTGTCCAGCGCACTTTGCGCTTTTTCCAGCTCGACCTGATAGTCGGTGGGATCAATTTTTAACAGGATATCGCCTTCTGCTGCATGTCCGCCCGGTAAAAAATTCGGTGAAACGAAAAGGATTTCGCCGGTAACACGGGAACGCAGGCCTATTTCCCTGGCAGGGGTGACGGTTCCCATAACATTTAATACTCGAACGATATCTTCTCTTACAGCCGTCGTTATTTCCACACGTGGGACGTATGCTTTCGGAGGAGTCCGCTCAATGGTGGGTGCTGTTCTCTTAAAATACACGGCGACAAGGACGCCGATGGCTATGAGAAGCAGCGGCATTATCTTTAGTAAGATACGTTTTGGCCCTTTATGTGTCGAGGGTGCTGATGTCATTATCTTTATCTCCGTTATGCTCCGGGTGTTTCATTCTGTTTTTTTACTTGGGGGGACACGGGGTCTTCCGGTGATTCGATCCAGTTGCCGCCCAGGGTACGATACAGGGTTACACGATTCTTAATCAGGCCCGCATTCTCAGCCACCAGTTTTCTTTCAAGATTTTGTATGCTGGTCCATGCGGCAAGATAAGACAGATAGTCGCTTTGTCCGTTAATGTATTGAGTCCTTGCGTTTTTCAATGTCATTTGGGCGGCGTCCTTTTGCTCGGACAGGCGCTGGATGTATGTTTGCTGATACGTTTCCGAAGCAAGACTATTTTCAACTTCCTTTATGGCATTTGCAACCGTCCGTGCATAATCCGTCAAACGCTCTTCGGCAACCGCGCGTGTCCGTTCAACTTCATAAGATCGCCTACCGCCGTCAAACAGAGGCCCGGTGATACCTGCCGCCAGCGTGTTTACCCAGTTGTCGAACAGGAGGTCCAGCTTGCCGCTGGAAAAGGCCGACCTTGCGGACAGGGTAATATCCGGCAAACGGTCCGCGCGTGAGGCGGAAACCGTCCAGTCGGCTGACTTCAGCCTGAGGCCTGCGGCCCGGACATCCGGCCGGGCCGCAATAAGGTCGGCCGGCAGGCCGGCTTCCGGAAGGGGGATAATTTCAGGCAGTTCGTACCCGTTGATGTCTATTCCGGTCCGTGATGATTGTCCCAGCAGGAAAGCAAGGCTGTTCATGAGTTGACGTTCCGAGAGTTCGAGAAGCGGCAGTTCGGACCTGGCGGATGCAAGGGCTTGCCGCTGTTGGGATACATCCAGGGCTGTCGCTTTGCCGTTTAGGAACCGGAACTCCTGAAGCTCCAGAAGGGTGGTGTTGGTTCGGATCTGGTCCTCCGTAATTGCGATTTGCCGGCGCGTAGCCAGTATGTCGAGCCAGGTTTCAACGATGGTGGCGGTCACGGTCACCTTTGCCGTATGAAGATCTTCACGGGAAGCCTGAAAGGCAAACCCTTCGGCCTTCCGCTGGGCTTTAAGTCGGCCCCACAAATCAACTTCATAGGCGGCTGAAAGACCGGCCGCCCAGTTTTCGGTGTCCGTATTTATCCGTCCCCCGTCTTTGCTGGTGCGGGTTTGGATCCACTGTTTTTCTGCTCCGGCATCATAGTTAACGGTGGGCCAAAGGTTCGAATGTGATTTGCCGAGTGCCGCCTCAGCCTGTTTCATCCGCTGCCAAGCGGATCGGAGGTCAAAATTATTGGAAAGGGCGGTTTCCACCATCCGGTTGAGCTCTAAACTGCCGAACGACTCCCACCATTTGTCCGGTGGTATTGTCCCTTCGATATACAGTGAGTAGTCTTCCGGCAGTTCAACGGGCATCGAACCCCGTTCCTGTGGCGGAAACAGGGTGCAGGCATTCACGGCCACTACCGATAGAAGTATGATAATAATTCTGCTCATAGCGCTTCTCCGATATTCAACCTAATGCATTTGCGGGATGAATGCAATCAGATTTGAACGGAGAACCTCTAATCAAGCTTCTTGGCCGGCGGGCATTTGCTCCATGATATATTCCGAAAGTGCGGTAATGGTCAGGCTGGGGTTTACTCCAAGGTTGGCAGGCACCACGGATCCGTCCGCCACAAAGAGGTTCGGGTATCCGAAGACCTCGCCTTTAAAGTCAACCACCCCTTTATCCGGGGACGCACCCATGCAGCATCCACCAAGAATATGTGCCGTGCTCAGCGCGTTGAAAGCCGCTTCCGGAAGCAGGCTGAGCGGGATGCCGTTCATTTTTTCAGCAAGACGTTTGGTCACTTCGTTGGCGATGGGAATATAGGAAGGGGCCCGGTGGAGTCCTTTGGGAACCTTTGAATTCAGACTCTTCCCCCCGAGACGCCACCAGCGGGGCTTGTAGTCGAGTTGCAGATAATTTTCATCGGTCTGCATGACAAGGACAACAGTCGTGCTTGCGGCCATTCCAAAGGGCCACAGCAAGGAAACAAATTGTACAGGATGACGGATAATATTGCCCAAAAAACGCATCCCCCTCGGTATTTTTCCTCCTCCCCCGGTCATGAGAGTTAACAGATTCAGCAATACATCGGAGCCTTTGTTATAGCGCACCATTTCGATATGGGTCGTATCATCGGCATAGATGCCCGATGTGATGGCAATCTGATCATTCCAGTCAATGCTTTTGTTCCGTGATTTTACACCGAGGAGAGCTTCTGAATTGGTTCTCACGTAACTTCCCAACTGATTGGAAATGTTCGGCAGCAAGCCGTTTTGTTTACATTGATTCAGAAGTTTGACGGTGCCCAGGACACTGGCGCTGACGATGACGCGCTTTGCCTTGAAGATTTTTTGCGGGTGAACGATTCCGGTTGATTTTTTCGTCATCACTTCATATCCGTCACCCGATGGACGGATCCCGGTAACCAGTGTTTCCGGAATGATTTCAGCCCCGAGGCCTTCTGCAAGAAAAAGATAATTTTTGTCCAGGGTGTTTTTGGCACCCACCGGGCATCCCACCATGCAGGACCCGCAAAAGGTGCAGCCGGTGCGATCCGGGCCTTTCCCCTCAAAATAAGGGTCGGGGACGGTTTGATCCGGGGTTCCGAAGAAAATACCCACATCATTTTTATGAAAGGTGTCCTTGCCCGTCAACTCCTTTCCGACCTCCCTGAGACACCTGTCCGCTTCTCCTGTTTGCGGACTTTCATTGGCGCCGAGCATTTTTTTTGCTTTGTCATACATGGGGGTCAGCTTATCCTTCCAATTGCCCGGTCCCCATTCCGGTCGCTCGAACACCTCGTCCGGCGGAACCAGCAGCTGATTTGCATAAACGAGACTCCCGCCGCCAACGCCGCCTCCGTGAAAAATCAGCGCATGTTTTAATTGCGTGACCATCTGGTACCCATAACAGCCGGCTGCCGGCAGCCATAAGTTTTTCCTTATATTCCAGTTGGTTTTAGGGAAGTCTTCCGTGTTCCAGCGCTTGCCCTTTTCCAGTACCGCCACTTTATATCCTTTTTCAGCAAGGCGGAGGGCGGAGACACTTCCGCCAAATCCCGATCCGATGACGATGGCATCATATGTCGCATTTTCCTGCATGGGTTTTCCTCCCTTAAGGGGTCACGATGTTAAAGATTCCCTTTGGCTTGTCAAACATAAGAAAGAAACGCACCAGGTCGATCCGGCTCCCGCTGGTTTCCAGGTCATCGGAAAAAATGGTATCCTTTACCCCGGCTTTTCCAATGGCCATTTTCAGAAACAGATCATGGGTCAGTGTAAGGGTCGCATCGGCATCGGGGTCCGGATCTCCTTTTTTGTGGTGCAGCACTGAATTTTCCACAGTTAACACATAGCTTTCATTTATATCCTTAAACACAATATTTACAACCAAATTTTCGCCTTCCGCTGCCGGGCCGTCCAACCTGACGGCCATGCTGTCAAAAAACCGTGAGATGGGTGTCTGCTTAAGAACATCATAAAAACCGGCAACGTTGACGCCTTTGTCCGGGGCACCATGGCGAAGTTCATAGGCGCCCATGAGATACACATTTCTCCAAACGCCGGATTCGGACTGGTATCCCAGCTGGTCGTATGTATCGGCGAGAAGAGTTTTGGCCTTTACATTATCAGGGTCGGCAAAGACAAGATGATTCAGCACTTCCGCCACCCATCGGTAATCACCATCGCCATAAGCCGCACCGGCTTTTGACAGAACCTGGTCCGCTCCGCCCATATAGTCGATATATCGTTTTGCCGATTCCTCCGGGGGAAGCGGATCCAGATTTGCGGGATTGGCATCGTACCAACCGAAATAGGCCTGGTACACCGCCTTTGAGTTGTGCTTCAGGGTGCCGTAATACCCCCGGTTTGAAAAGGAGTTGCTGAGGGAGGAGGGGAGTTTGATCCTTTCCGATATTTCTCTTGGGGTATAGCCGGCATTGGCCAGTCGTACGGTCTGATCGTGAATATATTTGTAAAGATCCCTTTGTTTTTTCAAAAAGTCCACAACCCTGTCATTTCCCCAGATGGGCCAGTGGTGCGACCCGAAGTAGATATCCGCGTCACCGAACAGTGTAATGGCTTCATCAATATAATTGCTCCATTTTAGAGCGTCCCTGACCTTTGCTCCGCGCAGGGTATAGATGTTGTGCATGTTTCTGGACACCACTTCGGCCCCGCAATAGGCGTTTTTGTCCGGAAGGTAGAAGGTCAGCTCGGCCGGCGCTTCGGATTCCGGCGCGTACTGGAAGATAAAATTAACGCCGTCGATGGTCATTTCCTGGGGCGTTCTGTCTACGATGTCGGTGGGCTGAAGGATACCGAAGCTGCCGAATGGGACACTTTTGCCCAGTCCGTCATCCACATGGCTTCGTATGCCCGGGACAAGATGTTTTCCGAATTGATAGGCGGCCCTCCGCCCCATGCCGATGCCGGCAATGACGTTTTCGCTGGTGGCTTCTTCCATGAATCCTTTGGGCACAACAATGCGGACATTGTTTTTCTTTACTTCCTCGGCCGAGAGAATCCCTAACGCACCGCCGAAATGATCGATGTGGCTGTGAGTGAAAATCATGGCAACAACGGGTTTTTCTTTCAGGTGCGTTTTGGCAAAGGAAAACGCTCTCATGGATGTTTCTTTTGTGGTGAGGGGGTCGATGATAATCCACCCGGTGTTCCCTTCAATAACGGTCATGTTGGAGAGACAAAATCCCCTCAATTGGTAAATATCATCGGTAACTTTAAACAGGCCGTGAATGCTGTTCAGCTTCGCCTGGCGCCACAGACTTGGATTGACACTGTCCGGGGCATCGCCCGTGATAAATTCATAAGCGGGCTGATTCCATATAATGTTTCCCTCGGGGTCATGGACGCGCAGGTCCGGGTCGCCGGCAATCAGTCCTTTCCGGCACTCATCAAATGACCGGGTATCGTCAAAAGGGAGCTCTTCGACAACACGCCTGTTTTTTTCTTTGGTGAATTCAGTCGGTGCCGTGTTGCCCCGTGCATCGGCATCAGGAGCATACGGCAGCTTTTTTACACAGCCTGTAAGGAAAATAAGAAAAACGAGAATCAGGGCAATAGCGGATTTAATCATTCAGTATCCTCCTAGCATCGGGGTTGTAAGTGATGTAACGGTCATCGAATTCTATAATAGTATTTTGGAAAAAAACAATCGCAAATGTCTGATTGACATGATTGTCCGATTCTTTTACAGTTTGCCGGAAACCTGACAAAAAGGAGGAACCTGATGACCGAAACGAACGCATACACCAAGTTTGCAGAGATGATGCTGCATAAGGATTCGGAGTTTATTCCAAAGATATTGAAATCCATTCTTAATGACGACCAGGCCCAACTTTTGGTATCACTTCCGGGAACCGCCGCCCAGATGGCGGAAAAGACGGGCAGAGATGAAGCTGCCGTAGCCGAGGATCTCAATAAGATGTTCCGGATGGGCCTTACATTTAAAAAGGAAACGGACGGCGGCACCTTTTGGCGGGCACCGGCCCATCTCATTCAGTTCCATGATGCGACACTGGTATGGCCGGAAGCGCCGGATGACTTTATTGAACTGTGGAAGGAGTACATGGAAAAAGAGTGGCCTGTTCTCGCCCCCCAGCTTACCCAGTTTATACCCAGACCCTTTACGCGGGTGATCCCGGTGAATAAGTCCGTAGAGGCCGGAAAGGCGCAGGTGCTGGCCCCGGACAGTATTAAAGAGCTTATCAATGGCGCTGACCGGATCGCCGTTACAAAATGCACATGCCGGCTGAGCATGAAAAAATGCGACGGCCCCTTGGAAGTTTGTCTGCAGATCAACAGGGGCGCAGACTATACCATTGACAGGGGGTCCGGACGCGAGCTGACAAAAGAAGAGGCGCTAGGGGTAGTAGAAACAGCGCAGGAGGCGGGATTAGTTCACGTGACCATGAACAAGGTCGATGCCGGTCACTTTATTTGCAACTGCTGCGGCTGCTGCTGCCAGGCGTTTTCACTGTTGATTTCAGATGGACTGACCCTCTGCGACCCCAGTCGCTACACACCGGACATCGACGCCGAACTGTGCACGGCATGCGGTGAATGCGAGGAACGGTGCCTGTTTAATGCAATGACAGTTAATGAAGACCTGGCGGCGGTCGACGCGGAAAAATGCTTGGGCTGCGGGCAGTGCTCCATCGGATGTCCTGAAGACGCCATATCAATGGTTGAAGTCAGAACTCCTGATTTTATTCCTGCAAAATGAATATCCTTTAGAAATTGCGCAAAAGACGGGTGTGACATGTTGGTTGCCGTCTAAACTGCAGGGGCAAAAAATGTTTTGCCCCTGCAAATTTTTCAAGAAAAATTTTATAGCCTATTTTGACATTTCGTAAGCGCCGTTCAATGAATAGACATATGTTTCCCATACCCTGTTGAATCGTTCGGTATTGACTTCAGGCTTTCTAATCATTTTCAGGGCGATGTCCATCTGCTTGTCCGTACTGCTTGTTTTTGAGTAGAGCTGGAGGGCGAACTTTGAAAAATCCCTGACAATAAAATCAAAAATCTGGTCAATGATATCATCGTCAATATTCAGTATCGCAGCGTTTTCAATGATTAACTGCCCGTAGGGAACCAGAGTAAAAAGCTCTCCCATGATCAAGAGGAAGTCAATATCTTTGATCTGCTCTTTGTCCGGGGGGGCTGTCATCAGAAACTCCTTGTAAACCTCTATCTGCTCTTTGAAGATATTAATATTCGGGAGATCCACGCTGTTATAAGCGATGGAGGGGTCATGGAATTGTATTTTTCCCAGCCCCTTGGTGGGACCCTGATGGAAGAGGAAATCATCATTTGAAGGATCATCCCGTCGGGGTATTTCCGGAAATTGCGCCGGGTTGAAAAAGTAGTTTGCCATAAATTTTACGATAAGGGCCATGTTGACATGCACGGTGCCTTCCAGTTTTGGAAGCGCCCGAATATCCATGGCAGCCATCTCGAAATACATATCCTTTTCAAACCCCTTGGCGGCGATGATATCCCACAAAAGATCCACCACTTCTTCACCCTGGGTGGTCACCTTCATTTTTGTAATGGGGTTGTAGAGGAGATATCGCCGGTCTTCCGTCGATGCGGACTTCATGTAGTCTGAATTCCTGAGGGCAAACAGTTTCATTGCGCAGACACGGGCATAAGAATCCGTAAAAAGCTGCCTGATATGCGGGAAATCCGTAACGTAATGGTTGAACAGCTTTCGGTTTGAGGCATGGGTGATGGCCTCGTAAATGGCGTGGGTGCATATACCGATGGATGCCCAGCCAAGATTGTACTTCCCGACATTGATTGTGTTCAGCGATGAATCCCATGCTTCAGTTCCCTTGGTCAATATGTCCGCCTCGGTAATGGGGTAGCCATGGAGAGCATATTCCGCAACATAGTTTTGAGAGTTTACGACATTTTTAACGCATTCAAAATTTTCATGCTGGGAATCCACGGCAAAAAAGACATATTCATCTGTTTCCGAATCTTTTGCAAAGGTGGAAACAAGGGCCGCTTTGTTTGCGTTTCCGATATAGTATTTGCCGCCGTCTGCGACATATTTGCCGTCTCCCAGGGGTGTCAGGGCCATTTCACTGGAATAGAGATCCGCGCCGTGTTCCTTTTCGGATAGACCGAACGCAAAGATACCGCCGTCCCGCAGAAGTTGTGCCGTTTTCTTTTTCACTTCCTCATTGTTGCCCATCCAGATGGGGCCGAGTCCAAGAATGGACACCTGCCATGTATACCAGTAGGTGAGACCGTAAAAACCAAGGATTTCATTAAAATCGCAATTCCTGAAGGTGTCCCATCGCGTTGTGCCGTCCCCATATTCTGCCGGGGTCAGCAATGTGGAAAAGATGTTTTCTTTTTTTACGAAGTCAAGGAAGTCATCATACCATACCCTGTTTTCATAATCGTATTTCAGTTTTTCTTTGCCCTTTGTTTCAAAAAAGTCTATGGTTTTGAGCATTATCTCCCGGGACTGCTCATCAAGATGGTCATACGTGTTCTCTTTTGGGTTAAGAATAATCATAGCCTGCTCCTTTTTAATTCATGGTAAGCAAATGTGTTCTCAAATTAACTTTTTGATTTTTTATGCCTATTTTTCCTCTAATATTTCTCCTGTGGGTTTCAACCGTTTTATCGGAAAGGGTCATCAATGAAGCGATCTCCTTGGTATGTTTTCCCTGCCGGATCAGGGCCGCCACCTGCAGCTCAGTGGGGGTCAGCCCGTATCTCCTCGAGGAGAGGCTCCTGGTGAAGCCGGAAATAATGTCATCCAGCGTCTTTTTAAGAACCGATATGTATGCCGCCTGCCTTCTGTCTATTCCTGCTGTTGCCTTAAGCTTCAGCAAAACCGGTATGACCAGTTCCTTGATGTTATACAACACCTTTTCTTCCAGTTCCTTTTTGGTTTCGTCCTTCTTTTTTAACAGAACCCGCAGCGCCGTATTTGCTTCCTCAAGGTTGATGGTTTTAACCTCAAGCTTTCGGTTGATTTCATCCAGTTCGCGGGTTCTTTCCTTGACCCGGTTTTCAAGTTCATCCCGGGCTTTCCGAAGCTCCCTTTCCGCGTTTTTTCGTTCCGTAATATCCCGAACAATACTTCGAAAACCAATGGGCTGATCATCATCATCCATGATAAGGGAAGCAGAGACTTCGATCTGCCTTTTTCCTCCGTCTTTCCTCATGATTTCATAATCGAAGCCTTTGGATGGTATGCCGGTTCGGTAGACTTCATTGAAGGATTCAAACACCTTGTTGGAATTCTCCTCGTCCATGACGTCCCACCCGCGCATGGTTAAGAGTTCTTCCTTTGTATAGCCCAAAATATTGAACATATAATCGTTTACAAAAATAAACCGGCCCCTTAGGTTCAGCTCTCCGTAACCGTCTTCAATATTTTCCAGAATGGTGCGATATTTTTCTTCGCTTTCCTTGAGGGCGGTTTCCATTTCCCTGTGAGCCGAGGAGGTGGTCTCCAGTTCCTCGGCCCGCTGGTTCAATTGGTCGTATGTGGGGTTGTTTGCGTTCATTTATTTCGTCCACTACAATCCATTTTAAAAGCTTGCATAAATATTTCAACCATGAAAGAACAGGTATATAATAGGTATTAAAAATACTCAAAAACTTTTGTCGGTTATTAATTCCAAAGAAAAGGACGATAAAGAAAAGGGTTGAACTTTTAATTTTGCATGTGTATTCTGCATGTTATAAAAAACAGGTCCGTGGATCAAACTCATTTGAAGGTGGCGAATGGTTAGAAGACAAATTGTTTCCAGAGTATCGGCCGTTATTTTATCCTTTGTATTATGCGCCGGATTGATCGCCTGCGGCATGGGTGTCAAACAGCAGCCTGTTACGGAGACCGTTGAAAACAATAGCGAAATTAAACTGGATGCCGGCGACTGGTATGACAGGGGGCAGTCCTTTTTGGAAGAAAAGGTATATGATGAGGCCATTGATGCATTTACAAAAGCCATCGAAATGGAACCGCACTTTGCCGACGCTTTCAACAGCCGGGGAATTGCCTATAAGGGCCAAGGGCAATATCAGCTGGCCATCGCCGATTTTTTAAAGGTCCTCGACATCAACCCTCGAAATATCGATGCCCTGAACAATCATGGGATTACCAGTTTCATGGCCGGGGATTATCAAGGCGCCATTGCCGATTTTAATTCCATTATTACCATTGCAAGCCCGATACTGGCATCGTCATTCCACAGCCGAGGCATCGGGTGGAAACACAGCGGTGATTACAACAAGGCGATTTCCGATTATAATATATCCATCAGCATGAATCCATATAACGCGACGGTGTACAACAGCCGCGGACTTGCACACGGTGATATCGGCGAATACGACAAGGCCATTGCCGATTTTACAACCGCCATCAAGATTAACCCGACCTTTGCGCGGGCATATACCGGGCGGGGAATGATCAGTTATCGACTGGCAAATTATGATAGCGCAATTTCCGACTTTACCAAATCACTGGGAATCGATCCCAATGATGCGGAAACCTATCACAGTCGTGGTATTGTCTGGTATAAAAAGAGAAACCGCAAACAGGCTATCGAAGATTTTACCAGTGCCATTGCCGCAAATCCGCGAATGAAAAAATCCTATAACAGTCGCGGGATTGCATACTTTTCCGGTAAGGAATTTGATAAAGCCATTGACGACTTTTCAAAGGCCATTGATATTTCGCCCGACTACATTGACGCTTATACAAACCGAGGGATTGCATGGAAAAATAAAGGGCACTATGAGAATGCGGTAACGGATTACACAAAAGCCCTGGAGTTGAACCCAAAAAATGCGGATGCGCTGAACAGCCTTGCGTGGATCTATGCCACATGCCCCTTGGATCATATCCGCGACGGGAAAAAAGCGGTCAGCAATGCACTGAAAGCGGTGATCATGAAACCCGACGCCTTCAAACTCGACACCCTTGCTGCTTCATATGCGGAGGTCGGGAAATTCAGCGATGCCGTCTCCACCCAGAAAAAAGCCAATGCTCTGTTTAAAAAAGCCGGTCTGAAAAAAGCGTTTTCAAAAGGGCGGACGCACCTGGCCAGTTACCAGGAGAACACGCCATGGCGCGACGATACCGTTCCTTTTGAGGATAAAAAATCTTAGATGTATAACCCGGAACAGTTCAATTGCCGGCCGGATGAATTCGCCATCACGTTGACGGGTTCAGCAGGTGCGCGTTTCTGATTCCCCGTAATGCCCGTTCCGCAGAGGGAAACACCGGTATCCCCTGATCCTGATAATCCCTGATAAGCCGTCTCTTTAGAGACTCAATATCAATATCCTCCGGTCGATATGCCCTGTTCTCCAAAACGAGGGCAATATCTTTTCCGGTATCCTTTTTTATCCCGGATACAGACGACAGCAGGCTGTCAAGATAGTGCCCCCGCGGCGGGGGCGTGGTGATGCCGGCCGCCTCCATAAAGGACGGCGCCACCACCTCTAAGGGATGCAGCAGCATAATAAGCACCATTATGTCGATGGGTTCACGGGTTAAAATTTCGCGGATCATCTCAGAAAGCCATTCAACCGGGAACATGGGCGTCCCTGTGTCAAGTGGGTTTGCGACACTGTTCCCGGGTGTCGGGAAAAATTCATGGAGCCGTTGTTGCGTATCCGGGCTGAAGAGTGGGATCTCGATTCCCCATTCATGGGCCAGATCCGAACTGAAGACGCCTATCGCTCCACCGCCACCGGCAATGGCAATCCTGTTGCCTTTGCTTTTAACATAGGAAAGAACGGACAGGGTATCGATGATGTCGTCGAGTCCCCTCACCGAGAGAGCGCCGGCCTGGGTGATTGCGCCGTTCCAAATTTTTGATTCACCGCCGAGGGATCCGGTATGGCTGAGGGTGGCCCTTGCCCCCAACGGTGTCAGGCCTCCCTTCCATATGAGGACCGGTTTTTTTCCGGACACGGATTTCACGGTATCGAGGAATTGCCTGCCGTCCCTGACTCCCTCAAGGTATGCGGCTATGTATTCCGTATCGTCGTCTTCTCCGAGATATTCCAGAAGCTCTGCGGCTTCCAGGTCGCATCCGTTTCCGAAGGAAATGATTTTACTGATTTTCAGGCCGGCTGTAATGGCTTCGTGACCGAAGTCATTGGCAATTCCGCCGCTCTGGGAGATCATCGCCACATTGCCGCGGTCCCGTTGCATGTCAAACCCGGGCAACAGCGTTAATCCGCCTTTGGGTGAATGGATGCCGAAGCAGTTTGGTCCAATAAGCCTCAGTCCTTTTTTCGATATTTCCGTAATTTTCTTTTGAAGCTCCTTGCCGACCTCCTCTCCTGTCTCCCCGAAGCCGGATGTGTGTATTTCCGCTCCGGCCACACCGTGCTCTAGACAGGCTTCAAGAATTTCAGGAACGGCCTCGGCCGGAACGGATATGGATGCAAGATCCACCGGTTCGTCAATTTCATTCAGGTTTTTGTAGATCTTGTGTCCGCCAACATCTCCTCCCTTCGGTGATATGGGGTATAGCTTTCCCTTGAAACCGTATTTTACATGGCTCACCAGAATGGAATTCGCGAACGATCCCGGCTTGGATACACCGCCGAATATGGCAAGCCCCCTGGGATTGCACATTCTGTCCAACTGTTGTTTTGTTTCAGGGTTCATCATTTTCATCCCATGTCAATTTCCGTTGCAAGAACGATTAACCCGTCAACTGCAACAGGCGATCCATCGGGAACCTTGATGGGATTCAGGTCTATTTCCTTCACCCGGTCATAATCAATTCCTATTCGGCCGATGGCAATTAACATGTCGGCGAGGGCTTCCAGATCGACGGGGGGCATTCCCCGAACAGCGCCGAGAATGTTACTGCCCCGAATACTTTTCATCATGGAAAATGCATCTTCACGGGTGAGGGGCGCCACCCGGAAACAGACATCTTCAAGAATCTCGGTGAAAATACCGCCAATGCCGAACATGACACAGGGGCCGAACTGCGCATCCCGGGTCAGCCCGGCCACCAGCTCACGTTTTCCCTGAATCATTTCCTGAACGAGAACGCCGGTTCCTGCGCCTTCCATATTCTCGATGATGTCCTTGAATGCCTCGTCTGCCTCATCCTGATTTCGTATATCGGTTTTTACGAGGTCCTTTTCGGTTTTATGCAGAATGTCATGGCCGCATCCTTTAATGACAAGGGGGTAGCCGATGTCGTTCGCAGCTGAAGCCAGTTGATCCCTGTTTTGAATGAGAATTTCCCTGGTAACGGGAATACCCCGGGATGAAAGAAACATTTTTGACTCATGTTCGGAGAGACTGGTGCGGCCTTCGTTTATCAGTGTGTCAATGTTCATTAGTTCCTCCATGGTTGTTGCTGCGATTCTGATATTGATATACCCGGCTGTAACTTTTCATGGCGCGCTCAGCAGAGTCGAAAAAAGGTATGCCCGCCTCGCAGAACCGTTTGGATAATTCAGGGTCAAAACCCGGAATATTGATCATCATGAACGGCTTGCCGGAGGCTTTTTGTAAGCCTATGATGGAGTCAGTGTAGGTGGTGTTGGACGCTTCATCCAGCCCTATTCCGATCAGGACAACGGCATCAACCCCCGGGTCTTCGGAAGCGATCCGTGCGGATTCGATATAGATGGAAATATCAAAAGAGGCCGTGAGACCGATGTCGATGGGGTTTTTAAGACTCGTCCCGGTTTCGGGAACAATTTGGGCGAGTCCGGACGCTGAATCATCGGAGAGGTCGGCCATTTGCAGGCCCTCACTGCCGCAGGCTTCTGCAGCCGAGACCGCAAGCCCCCCGGGGCCGGATATCACGGCCATCCGTTTCCCAAGGCGTTGAGGCAGCATGGAAAACGCCATGATGGAATCCAGCCATTCCTCGAACCCGGCGACGGGAATGCCGCCGCCTTGCCGGACCATTCCTTTCCAGATGTCAGCGGATCCTGCCAGGGCACCCGTATGGGAGGCGGCAGCCGTTGACCCTTCCGGGGTAAGACCGACCTTCCACAAAATGACCGGCTTTTCAGCGGATGTTTTTTTTAGTGCGTCAAGAAAAAGGCCCCCGTCCTTGATGCCTTCCGTGTAGGTGGCAATCACCTTGGTATCGACGTCGTCCTTTAGATATAAAAGAAAATCAGCGCAGGTGAGGTCGCATTCGTTTCCTAGGCTGACAACCTTGCTGAACCCGATCCCTTTTTGGGGGGCAATATATCCCAGGATATTCGTGAGAGATCCCGAATGCGAGATAATGCCGACGGGGCCTGCTTTCTTGGAAAGCCGGGGAAAGAAGGAAAGGCCTGTTTTCGGACAATACAGACCCATTCCGTTGGGTCCGATGAGACGCATGCCGAAAGCCGCGGCTGTCTTGACAAGCTCGTCCTCAAGCGCTTTTCCTTCGGCGGTACCGGTTTCCTTATACCCGGCTGTGAACAGCACCGCGCCTTTCACGCCCTTTTCCCCGCACTCTTTGATAACAGGAAGCGTATAGGCATGGGGTACCAGTATAATGGCAAGGTCGACGGGTCCTGGAATTGATTTGATATCCGGATAGCTCTTCAGGCCGTCGATGTCATCGGTTTTGGGGTTTACGGGATAGATGGGACCGTTGAATCCCTGGTCGAGAAGGGCCATCAAAAACAGCTTGCCCACCTTGAGGCCCCTTGGAAGGCCGACAATGGCTACGGAGCGGGGATTGAACAACTCGTCTATTCGGGTTATCGTGCCTTTCATGCCACCACCGTCCTGACATTAGCGTTAGCGTAAAAAAGGCACGATATCAGAGAGAAGCTATATTTTCAACCTTCTCATATCTCGACGGAAACAGCGTCCGTGAATCCACTTTTCCCGATCAGCGACAGTGCTGTCCGGCTCATGATGGTGACTCATCGGCCACTGTGTTTCGCAGAATGCCTATATTTTCGATGTCAACCTCCACCACATCCCCGTGGGAAAGCGGACCGACACCGCCGGGCGTCCCGGTCAGGATAATGTCCCCCGGCATCAGTGTAAAGTTCTTGGAAATGAATGCGATAATATCCGGGATGTTGAAAATCATCTGGTTTGTGTTGCCATTCTGCACCACGTTGCCGTTCAGGCGGCATTGTATGGAAAGATTCTGCGGATCGCCTATGCGGTCGGCCGGCACAACCCGGGGGCCTATGGGGCCGAATGTATCAAGGGATTTTCCCCTGAACCAGCCGGATTTGTCGCCTGTCTGGAGATTTCTCTGGCTGACATCGTTCATGCAGGTGAAGCCGAAGATATGGGTCATTGCGTTGCCCGGATCCACATGCCTGCATTTGTCTCCTATGATAACGGCCAGTTCCGCTTCGTAGTCCACCCGTGGTTCCCTGAAGTGATATGTGTTCAAAAAGGCCGGAATGACAATGGTGTCTTCGTGGCCAATAAGAACATTGGGTGTTTTAGGAAAAAGAATCGGCTCTTCCGGGATATCGCCGGTGAACCCCTGCACATTGACCGAATGGCTTTCCGCAATGTGATCCCTGTAGTTCAGGCCAAGGGCGATAATTTTCGTGGGGGATACGGTATATGGTTGCTTGCTGCCGGAAACAGGAAGTGTCAGCATGGGTGTCTCCTTGTCGCATACGTCTCATGCGGGGCTTGGTTTGTTGTTTATTCCGTGAAACGCGTGCACCATCCAAACGGTGGCCAGAATCGGTACAAAAAGGTTGATCAACGGGATGAGAGTGATCAGGGTTATGGCAAGGCCGCCGATATATACCACCGCCCGGTTTCGTTTTCCCAATTGTCCGGCTCCTGGTTTACCCAAATGGTAACCGGCGGCACTTTCAAAAAACTCTCTGCCCAAGAGATAGGTATTGAGCAGGACGGACATGACAAACCCTATACTGATAAGATATAAAGGTAGAATAAGTAAATTTAATGATATTGATAGGATAGTAAACTTTATATCATGTATTACATCAGGCCAGAGTCTGGGCCCATCCTCCCGAACCTTATCCGGGTAAAAGACGGTTTCCACCCTGTGAATGACGGTCTCCTGAAAAACACCGGAGATGAGAACGATGCATGCGGGGAGCATAAACCATCCCCCGATACCGGTAATGCACCCGATGATCCAGGTCACCGCCGTGTCAAGCCATTCTGTTTGTATATCAATCAGATGAACGGACATCCATGTGATGACGCTTGCGACAGCAGCCACAAACAGAATGCCAAGCACCGCACAGGCCATCATCAGGACGAACAGGTTCGCCTGTTTAACTGATTGAACGGTTTTATAAAAGGGCAGGGCAGGCATCATATCATCTCTATTGCCGTAAGGTATTCCCGGACACCGTCAACTGCCGCACCGAACATCTTGGTGCCCGTCATGAGGGTAAACACATTATCCCCGTCTCCGCATGCGGCTGCAAATTCCGGTCCGATAACGGCACTCGACTCCTTTTCTTGCGGGTTTTCCGACATGGCGTTCAGATATGTATCCAGGCGGTGTTTGATTGTTTGAAAATAATCGATATCCCGGCCTGTCATCAAGGAGGTCGTTTCGCTGATGCTGTTTGAAAATTCCTGAACAGATTCCCAGAATAGCTCCATAAGCCGGTTTTTGCCGGGGATGTTCTCCAAAAAATAGGGTATGCTCCATCCCACGCTGATAATTTTCAGCAGCTGAAGCTCATACTCCACCTTGCCTCGCTCCCGGGTAGTGGTGTCTTCAGGCAGTCTCGATACCAGCCATTTTACATCTTCCCGGTCAAAGGCAAAGTTCAACAAATCTTCACCTGCCTGTTCAATTTCCGATTTTTTCTTTTCCTTTGTATCCATATGCTTTGAATTTTACGGGAGGCGTCAAAAAGAGTCAAGAGTGCTGTGAATATCATGAAATTATTGACTCGAGAATACACGTATCATATAATTGATTTTAATTAATTCTGAAAAAAGCAATCTCTTCTAAAAAACCCAAACCGCCGGCAGGATAAAAAATATTTTGAATTTTCTCGTCAGCAAAAATAAATAAAACAATTAAAATCAGTATGATATAAAAGATTAAGAGATAATGGACAGTGTTGCCGCTGTAATAAATGCATATCTTAAAAACTTGCCGGTGATCACCAAAATGAAAAATCTGGCAAAGGGCACCTTGAATACCCCTCCGACAAAGCACAACGGGTCGCCGATGACGGGCACCCATGACAATAAAAGGGACCAAGACCCGTAAGTCTTGTATAGAGATGAGGCTCGGGCAAGGGATCGGTCGCTGATCCGCAGCACTTTTTCAGCGATGACCGGGGCGCAGTAGATCGCGATAATATAGGTTGTACACGCGCCGAGAAAATTACCGGCAGTGGCGCAAAAAAGAAGGAGTGAGGGGTTCAGGGACTCCATCAAAAGAGCGACAAGGAGCCATTCGGAGCCTAAAGGAATCAGTGTCGCAGCGGTAAAGCTGAGAAGGAAAAGATACAGGTATCCGTTGGCGGTAATCAGTTCAGTCATTGACGGTTATTCTGTCGGTGGTGACATGGGCTGTCGCACAACCCACGACAATAATCAATCTCCGGTTTCCGGTATTTTCCAGCTGGTGGACGTCTCCTTCTTTCACGGTAAAGCAGTCTCCTTTAGTGACATGGAATGAGGTCGACCATGCAACCCTGCTGCCCGCCTCCGGCCGGCCAATGTGCATGACCCCTTCACCCTCTAAAATTTGATAGATTTCAATGCCGAATTCATGGTAGTGGGCGCCGACTTTTTTCTTCGGGGCAATTTCCGCCACCAGCAGCGAAAAGTCAGCGCTGCCTGTCAAAGGAGCAATCCGTATGCCCACCGCCTCATCCAGCGGGGCAGATTCGATAACATCGTAAAGGTTGTTTATCTCCATAACATCATGAGTCATTGCAGGCCTCCCGAACGCTTACTTGTTTAAATTTTCAGGCAGATAGTCTTCCCTGACAGGGGAGAAGATTTCTATTGCCACCGAGTCGTCTATTATTTCCGCCCGATGGTCAACATCGCCCGGTATGCACCAACTGTCTCCCGGCCGGACGTCGTACGAATCATCCCCGATAAACAGACGGATGCGGCCTTTAACCAGATAACCGGTCTGTTCATGGGGGTGGGAGTGGAGGGGAAGGCGGGTGTCTTTCTTCAATATGAACTCCGTCATCAGTGTGTTGTCTCCGTGCACCAGTGTTTTTATTTCGATTCCGTCAATGGCAGTTATATACCCGTTTGCCGTATGTTTTTGGAACATGGGTTTAACTCCTTTTTTTTCTTAATCATAATCTTGCTCTTAATCGTAATCAAAAACTATAAAAAGGTGATTGAGAGTTAGATTAGGATTATGATTATGATTAGGATTAAGATTAGGATTATGATTAGGATTAAGATTATGATGTATTAGCATGTTATATCCATGGAATCATCTGCCGGATTGCGAAATAGAGCAGGGGCATGAAAATTGCCGGCAGCATGTTGCCGATTTTTATTTTTTTGATTTCAAGAAGGTTGATCCCGATGGCCATGATCAGCAGTCCGCCGACGACGGACATCTGATTGATGACATCCGGCGTAAGAAACTGTTTCATAAAAGAGGCGCCCACGGTGATGGCACCCTGGTAAATGAAAACCGGTATGGCTGACAACAAGACACCCGGTCCAAGTGTTGATGCGAACACAACGGAGGCTATGCCGTCAAGGGCTGACTTGGCAAACAGTGTCTGATGATTCCCCGACAGACCGCTTTCCAGTGAGCCGACGATGGCCATTGAACCCACACAATAAATCAGGCTGGTGGTGACAAAGGCTTTGGCCATTCCGCCGTCACCATTTTCCGATCCGGCCAGATGATCTTCAAACCATTTTCCAAGCCTTTCCAGGCGGCTTTCGATCTGCAGGAATTCGCCGATCAGCGTACCCAGTGCCATGCTGAAGATGACAATCAATATGTTATCCACTTTCAGTGCGCCGGTAAGCCCCACGAGGACGACCGCAAGACCGATGGCGTGCATAATGGTTTCATTATATCTATCGGGAATGCCGCCCCGGAATACCAGTCCGGTTAAGCCTCCCGTGATAATTGCGATGGTGTTTACAATGGTTCCCAGCATTGCGTTTCCTGTCAGTTGACCGCTGTTTTTAAAAAACCGAAGGATTACGGCTAGTCATATAAAGTATTGGTACTATCACAACATGAGTGCGGATACAATTACGATCTAACGAAAAACAATGGAATGTCCCATTGATTTTTATTAAAAATCGTTATATTCGGAAACCAAATAGACTGAAACACTTATCGTATTCTCATCATATAACACTTTAATTTATTGCTGTGATGCATAAGTTCCGTGAAGTACGGGTTTTGGTGGAGCAGGGAGGCAGATGGAAAAGGAAACAACAGGTAAACGCTCACCCGCAGCAGGCGGGCAATCCAACGGAAAAAAAACAAGCCTCGGCATCTGTTTAGGTGCGTCCACCATTTCCATGGTTCGGATGGAGGCGGATCAAAACGGCAATCCGGGTCCGGTCACCGGGGGTGGAAATGGGGCGCAAATTATCGATTCTTCCGTTCACTACCATGGCGGAAATCCTAAACGGACATTAATGTCCATCGTTGATGAAATAGACTTTGATACACTTGACCATATAGCTGTAACCGGAAGGAAATTTCACAGGTTTGTCAACCTGTCTTCGATTTCAGAGCCGGAGGCGGTGGAACATGCATTTCGCTTTGTAAAGCCCAAGGGGTTGAACTGCCCTGCAGTAATATCCGCCGGCGGTGAAACCTTCATGACCTATGTGCTGAATAAAAACGGCAAGATATCAAATGTCCTGACCGGCAACAAGTGTGCGTCCGGCACCGGTGAATTTTTTCTTCAGCAACTGAGAAGAATGGACGTATCTTTGGAGGACATCCGGAAGTGGACGGATAATGAGGAACCCCACCATGTATCGGGGCGCTGTTCCGTATTCTGCAAGTCGGACTGCACGCATGCCACCAACAAGGGCATTCCAAAATCAAAAGTCACGGCAGGGCTCTGCGTCATGATGTCCAACAAAGTCTTGGAGCTTTTAAAGAAGGTGGACCGCGAAAACATAATGGTAACCGGCGGCACGGCATTGAACAGGATGATGATCGATAATTTAAAGGCGGAAATACCCGGTTTGATCGTCCCTGACGAAGCGCCCTATTTTGAAGCACTGGGTACGGCGTTATGGGCGCTTGACAATCAAACCGTTCCGTATCCCGGGAAAACATCCCTTTTTCGAACGGAAATAGAGCCGTTTGAATCCCTGCCTCCCCTTGCGGATTTCAGGGACCAGGTGGAATTCAAGACAATGAATAAAGGCGAAGTGAGGGAAGGGGATACCTGCATCCTGGGCCTTGATGTCGGGTCAACCACCACGAAAGCGGTGTTGATGAGAAGAGAGGACCATGCGCTGCTTGCGTCCGTTTACCTGAGAACCAATGGGGATCCGGTGGGGGCGTCAAGGCGGTGTTACGAATCAATCAGGGATCAGGTGAAATCCATTACCGACCCCGACGGTATCCGGATCAGCGGACTTGGCGTCTGTGGATCCGGACGCCAGATTGCCGGGCTCCATGCGCTGACAGACGGGGTGATCAATGAGATTATTGCCCATGCCGCCGCCGCCGTGTTTTTCGATGATAACGTGGATACGATTTTTGAGATCGGTGGGCAGGATGCCAAGTATACATATGTTACCAATGGCGTATCATCGGATTATGCCATGAATGAGGCCTGTTCTGCAGGAACCGGATCCTTTCTGGAAGAATCGGCATTTGAATCCCTGAATGTGCGAATGGAAGATATAGCGGATATTGCCATGATGGGGAAACGGCCCCCTAACTTTAATGACCAGTGCGCCGCATTCATTTCATCGGATATTAAGAATGCCATCCATGAAGGCGTTGCCCACGAAGACATCGTTGCCGGGCTCGTTTATTCCATCTGTATGAACTACTCCAACCGGGTAAAAGGAAATCGGCCGGTGGGAGAGAAAATATTTATGCAGGGCGGTGTTTGTTATAACCGGGCCATTCCCCTGGCCATGGCGGCGCTCGTCGGAAAGCCCATTGTCGTGCCTCCCGAACCGGGGCTGATGGGTGCATTCGGCGCCGCTATCGAGGTTAAAGACCGCATTGACAACAATCTGATTGAAGGAGGTGACTTTAACCTTTCCACGCTCGCGGCAAGGGAGGTGGCTTATGGAAAAGAATTTACATGCGGGGGCGGCAAGGAAAAGTGCGATCGGAAATGCAGAGTTTCAATGATAGAACTGGAAGGCGACACCTACCCATTCGGCGGTGCATGCAACAGGTATTACAACATCAGGAACAATATTGATTTTGATGTGAAGCGGCTTGATCTGGTTCGGCTGAGGCAGACGCTTGTTTTTGATAAATATGCTGCGAAACTTCCGGAAGACAAAAACGCCTTAGGCCGGGTGTGGATCAACAGAAGCTTCCTTGTGAACACCTATTATCCCCTCTATTCCACTTTTTTTACCGAACTGGGATTTGATATAATTCTTTCCGACGAACCGACCCAGGAAGGAATCGACAAACGGTCAGCGGCCTTTTGCTATCCTGCCGAACTTGCCCACGGGTTTTTCTACTCAATACTTGAGAAAGCGGCGCTAAATGCAAGTGACAGAGACTTTATGTTCCTTCCCCATTTTAAATCCATTCCAGGCAGTAACGGAAATGAGAGCTCTCAGTTGTGCCCCTTTGTCCAGGGGGAGCCGTTTTATTTAGGAACGACATTCCGGAAACAGATGGATGCACTGAAAACAAGGGGCGTGACGGTTCTGTCACCGTCTCTTGACTTAAAGGATGGCCTTGAAGCTGCAACGGGCGAGTTTACTAAAATTGCGGCCAGGATGGGAATAAAAAAGAAGCAGGCCGTTCATGCGTTTAAAAAAAGCGTGGACGCACAACGTGCATGCATCAAGGAAATGAAGGATATCGGACGGAAGGCGATGGCGGCCTTGGAAAATGATCCGGACAGAATTGCGGTGGTGATATTTTCAAGGGCCTATAACGGGTTTGCCGGGGAGGCCAATATGGGAATACCCCATAAACTGGCATCCAGGGGCGTCCAGGTTATTCCGTTTGACTTTCTCGCGTCTGAGGATGAGAAGGATAAAAAGCACATGTACTGGGGCATGGGGCAGCGGATTTTAAGGGCGGCCCGGTCTGTAAAAAACAACCCTCAGCTTTTTGGAACATATATAACCAATTTCTCATGCGGTCCGGATTCGTTCCTCATCGGATATTTCAGATCCATCATGGGAAAAAAACCATCCCTTACCCTTGAATTGGACAGCCACACGGCGGATGCAGGGCTTGAAACACGGATCGAGGCCTATCTGGACATTGTTTCCAGCTACAGGCAGCTTAATATCGAAGAAAAGTCACCTGGTAAAATACCCACCGGGTTTAAAATAGCCGAAACATCCCTTGAAAACGGCGATGCCATGGTGACAGCATCAGATGGACAATCTTTTTCCATGACGGATCCCAATGTCACCCTGCTGTTCCCGTCAATGGGCAGATTTACAACCGAGGCCATGGGCGCTGTTTTTAAATCCGAGGGGATCCACACCGTCGTGCATCCTCCGGCAGATGAAAAGATATTAAAGGTAGGCAGAGCCAACACGAGTTGCAAGGAATGCCTTCCCCTCCTTTTGACGACGGGATCCCTGTTAAACTATATCGAGAACCATAAAAAACAGGGGGAAATACTTGTCTATTTCATGCCCACGGGGTCAGGGCCGTGCCGCTTCGGACAGTATTACGTATTTATGGAGGACCTGATCAAAAGGATGGAGATCCCTGATGTGGCGCTTTTATCCCTGTCCTCCGAAAACGGCTACGCCGGTCTCGGCAATGATTTTCATATCAAGAGCTGGTGGGCGGTAGTCGTATCCGATGTCATGGAAGATATCCGGTCCATGATTTTAACCAATGCCGTTGATGTAAATGAGGGGATGGAAGTATTTGAAAGCGAGTGGAGCGGCATACTGGAAACACTTGAGACCAGGGATTTCAAAGGCCTGGAAGCAACACTCCATAAGACCAGCCGGAATCTCGCACGGATTCCCATGAAGATCCCGCCGGGGGATGTGCCGGTGATATATCTTGCCGGTGAAATATTCGTAAGGCGCGACGGTTTGTCCAGAAGATACCTGACGGAACTCCTTGCAGGCAAAGGTTTTGCGACAATTTGTTCACCCATTGCCGAATGGCTGATCTACTCTGATTATCTCGTAGATAAAAAACTGGTGTACATGTCCATGACGCTCATGGACAAGCTGGGGTTTATGGTGAAAAAACGGATTATGAGCAAGCATGAAAAACGCCTCAAATCCATCATGAGGACCTCAGGGCTTACCCATGCCGAAGTAGTGGATATAGACACCATTATCAAGAACGCCGCGGCATATATTTCACCCAAATTGACGGGGGAAGCCGTTCTGACGGTGGGCAGTTCAATCACCGAGGTGGCGACCCAGGCATGCGGTGTTATTGCAATAGGTCCTTTTGGCTGCATGCCCAACCGAATGTCAGAGGCGATACTTAACGATACCATGAACAGGGAAAGTAAACTTGCCGCCTGCCCAAAAGACAAACGGCTCATCTCACTATTAGACGACCTGGAGGAACTGCCGTTTCTTGCAATTGAAAGTGACGGGTCACCGTTTCCACAGTTAATTCATGCCAAACTCGAGGCGTTTTGCCTGCGGGCAAAACGGCTGCACCGGAAAATGAAACGCGAATAGAAGTTATTCGTTGGAGAGCTCAATGAAATATTAGTACCATCATTCCGTGTATTGTTGCTGTAATCACTGCAGCAATTCCTAACCGTTTATGCCATGGAAATAATATCTTCCGTTTTTTGGGCATCACAACGCCCAATATGAAAGTGGATAGCAGACAGATAAACGTTAAAATCCCTAATGCAACTATAACGCCGCCAAAGCCCGGGCCTATCCCATGTCCACCTCCACTTCCATTGGCATATGCCGATCCTGTAACAGCCATGTTTAAAAAGGCAAAACTAAAAACATTTAAGTACTTTTTTATCATTATCAATTACCCTTGTTAATGAAGAGCATTGTTTATGCGGATCCTGTGATCTGTCACAACATACCACGTCTCTTTACCATCTACAATGTCCATCACCACGAGGACCATAGCCCCGGCCCATTCCGGGACCGTTCGCGTAAACGGAAACCGCTGTAATGGAGAACAAAAACCCTATTACCGTTAATATTAATGCATTTATTTTCATATCTTTCACCTCCTCCCCATCGTTTGTTTGCATGACGAACCCAATCTTTTTTAATAAAAAGAGCAAACAAAGTGCCACTGTGTGGTATACAAAGTGTAAGCATTCCAACGCATATGTAAAGTTGAAATTAAAAAGGGGGATTTCTGTTCCCTAAAATCCTATCCGGAAATCCCAAGTGAAAATGGCTTCGGCCGGACTGATTAAATCTGTTGCACGCTGGAAAAATCACAACACAAAAAAATTGTCAATTGAGATCAGAGTATAGATCACTGATCTACCTTATTCTTATATATCGTATTGTTTAATTGGTTTTTGTTATTTTGAGATGGCCTCTAATTTGATACAGATTCTGATATTGATCAATTTATTTTATATAAATAGCAACCTTCATATCATCAATCTACTGCATGCATACAGTTAAGCAAATCGCTGACTGCAACGGTTGCTATACCGGAATTGATATCAGACATAGCGTAAGGAATGACCATCTCGTTATTATGAATTAAAGCACCGCAGGAATAAACAACATTGGGGACATATCCCTCGCGCTCTCTCTCACGCGGGGTAAGCAATGGCTCCTCCAGGCGGGCGATGATTTTTGATGGATTTTTAAGATCAAGCAGTATCGCACCGATGCAATATTGACGCATGGGCCCGACACCGTGAGTGAGCACGATCCAGCCGTTATCGGTCTCCAGCGGAGAACCGCAGTTGCCGATCTGCATGAATTCCCACGGATATTCAGGCTCCTGGATGATTTGTGACTCTTGCCAAAAATGGATATTGTCTGAAAACATAATATGATTGTTTTCACCGTCTTGGCGTGAAAGCATGGCATAACGGTCGCCAATTTTTTTCGGGAAAAGCGCCATGCCTTTGTTTTCTATTGCTTTGCCGTTGAGCGTGACAATGTTGAAACTGATGAAATCTTTGGTTTCGATCAGTTGCGGCAAGATGGTTTGTCCGTTATAGGCGGTATAGGTTGCATAATATGTGGCTTCCTGCTGGTTATTGAAAAATTGAACAAAGCGGGCATCTTCAATGCCTCTGCTTTCGTTTTTTGAAACCGGAAAGATCACTCGTTCGGATATGCGATGATCGGCATGAAAACTCACCTCATAATTGGAATTTGCAAGCAACCACATCGCTTCGAAGGCCTTGTTTTGGCGAACCTTTGGAAATAGTGGTTTGTCACGAAGTATTTCAATTTTGTCTATCAACTCATTATACGTGAAGTCATCCGGCATCTGCCTAAGAATATGGGCAGTTATCTCATTATCGGCCTCCATCTCGATAAGCTTGCGCTGAAAAGGTTTGCATTTGTATACCGGGTCTAATTGAAGATCCGGCGTTTCAACAAAATTACTGATTGGGTCGAAGAGAAACCTATTCTCTTTGTCAAGGACACCACTTCGAAAGACGATTGAAGAAATATGACCCTCGCCGGTTGCCCGCAGACTCATGACAAAGCGCAAGCTTCCTTTGCCCAAATTACTTTGGTCAGGATGGGGAACGATGGAAGGGTTAAAAAGGGCCGCTGATTCAATTGAGTATTCCTTAGTAAAGTAGGCGCCGATGAGTGATTTTTGAACATCGCTGAGCACTGTATCCGGTGGAAGATAATTCTTCACTGTATTCAGGTGCCGGTCAAAAATGTGTTCGATGTTTTCGTGTCGTCTGGAAAAGCCTGCCATTATTTGAGTGATTAAATTTTCGGCCGTCGTTTCCGGCATGCTAATTATACGCTTAATTATTTTATAGATACGATACCGCTCATTGGGAAGATGCAGCCGGGAGATCACTCGTGATGTATCCCCTGTTATCTTAATTTTTTTTCTTTTAACTTTAAGCCTTTGATGTCTTTTTGCCTTCATATCATTAGACTCCTTAATGTCGATTGAGTTTTTATGCGATAATTTACAACGGTGGGCGGGAATCCGAAAGACAAACCGATACCAGGTCATCGATTATGGCTGTGCCGCCGCACATGACCGTATCCGCGCCACCCCAATATATTTTTACCGTACCGTCGTCTTCCGGAACCGCGCCGCAGCTGAAGACAACATTGGGCACATAGCCGGTTACCTCCCAAGGATCTTCCGGCTGCAATATCCACCGGTCAGAAACGCCGATGATCTTGGCCGGATCATCAAGGTCATGCAGGGCCGCGCCGAGTCGATATACTGTTCCGGACATGGTCTTAAAAACGCCATGGTATATATGAAGCCAGCCTTTGTTGGTTTTAAATGGCGGCACACCGGGCCCGATTTTCATTTCATCCCAATGATACGCCAGCGGCTTCATAATCACCCGGGAATCACCCCAGTGCACGAGATCGGGAGAATAGGAAAGCCAGATCGACCAGGGCGAAATTTCGGAATGTGGCCGGTCCAAACGCACATACCGACCGCCGAATTTTTCTGGGAAAATGACGACGTTGCGGAGGTCGGCTTGGGTGATCATCGCAACACGTTCGACTTTTTTAAAATCCCTTGTGCGCGCCAGAGCAATCCGAACGCCGTGACGGGAATAGGCGCTGTAAGTCAGCAGATACGCATCCTCTAAAGGACAAATTCTGAGGTCCTCGACTCCGAACGCCTCATATTCCGCAAAAATGCCATCCTCTGACGGCAAAAGAAAAGGTTGGGGATGAACCGTAAATGAAAAACCATCCTCGCTGTCGGCCCTGCCGATGATGGAGCGCCCGTTTAGCAGGTGCGACCTGAAAAGCATAATGTAACGATCGTTGTGTTTGACAATGCCTGCATTGTGAACGGTAGCGACTGGATACGGGACATCCTTTCGTGTCAGTATGGGGTTTTTTATAAAACGTAATATGATTGGATCATTAGTTTTCATATTGCTCTGTCCTGTAAAATCATTTCATAAACTTTTATGTATTCATCGATCATGCGGTCGACGGTGAAATGCCGTTCAACATGGCAACGACAGGTTGCACGTTCAATCTCTTTAATATGTGCAACCGCCTCAATGGCCTCGTCCACGTTGTTGACCAAAAAACCGTTTTTGCCGTTTTCGACAAGTTCAGCCATGCTGCCCCTGTCAAAGGCAATCACGGGCGTACCGCAGGCCATGGATTCAATAATGGAAAGACCAAAAGGCTCATCAAACTGTATTGGGTGCAATAGCGCGCAGGCTTTGCCGAGAAGCCGGTTGCGTTCAAGGGGCCCGACGCTGCCGGCATAAATCACTTTGTCATTGTTTATGTGAGGGGCGACATATCGGTCATAGTAAGTCTGATCTTGTATAATACCCGCCAATATCAGCTTTTTATTGCAAGTCCTGGCGATCTTCAGGGCTTCCCGGGTGCCTTTGTCCTGGTGAATGCGTCCGAAGAAAAGTAGGTAGTCGTCCGGGACGGATTGAAAATCAAATTGCGTGATATCAATTCCGTGATGGATGGTTTTGATATAATCAAGTTCCAATGATCGGTCGGCATCGCTTATGGAAACATAAAACGTTTTGTTGTTGTATTTTTTATAAACAGGCAGAATCCCTGGCGATGAAAACCCGTGAATAGTGGTTACCACCGGTTTTGTGGTAAGACCGATATAGGTCAGCGGCAGATAGTCAAACTGGTTATGGATTATGTCATACACATCTGCATGCTCGAAGAGTTCTGAAATGTGCAGGCACTCCCAGACTTTTGGTATGAGTGAGCGGTCTTCCTCATAACCCCGCGGACAAATCGCGCGCAGTGTGCCGCGTGTTTGCGAATCCTTGGTTGCAAACAAGGTGACATCATGACCACGCGCCACCAGCCCTTCGGTCAAGAGTGAGGCCACGCTTTCCCAAGGACCATAATGGCGTGGCGGCGTTCGCCATGCAATGGGTGAGAGCATTGCGACATGCACGGCTTATCCTTTACCCAAATTTGCTTTCGGGGACGATGACTGTTTAAGAACCTCGTCGGCATAAAGCTTTTGCAATGTCATCAGCGAAAGCAGCCAGGCAAGACACGATTCAGCGCCTTGATTCTGGTTGATGCCGTCCGCCATCAATCCATCCCGGCAACCGCCGGTCTTTGGATCATAGAGCGGCAGATTCAGGTCATTGTGTCCGAGAAACCAGTTAAAGCACATGACCGCATTCTCAAACCATGTGTGATCCCGGGTAACATTAAAAGCTTCGACACAGGCTTCAATCATGGCGTTGGCTTCGACAGGCTGCTGGTCGAAACGTGCTCTATGGCCACCTTTTTCATACCATCCGTTGCTGCCGATGGGCACAAAGTGATTATCTTCAGTTTGAATGGCAAGCAGCCATTTGAGGGAGTTGAGTGCCATATCGGTCATGTCGTTTCTTTGCATCCGTTGGCCGGACAGCAGGAGGGCATGAGGCAGTTTGCTGTTGGCATAATTTAGAGAGTTCTCAAGCCAGGGCCAATCATTGGTTGCATTGTTTTTAAACTGATTGAAAAGCCTATTGGCAAAAACTTCCTGGATCTTGCGCACATCAGTGTCTCCGGAAAACCTATGCAGGTAAGCATGCAGGCCCAATAGACAGAAAGCAGTGGCGCGGGGCGAATGGAAATTCTCGATAAGTTGCAGTGCCTTTTTGAAAAGGTTGGTGCTCATTGCGAGATGCCCGGGATCGTCAAAAAAAGCCACAGCTTTGCCAATGGACCAGATCGCTCTGCCATGGGCATCCTCGGAACCGATTTCTTCCACCCATTGCCGCGAATACGCCATGAAGTTGCGGAATCGCCCATTTTTGTCATTGAAGGCATACAGAAGAAAGCCGAGATAATGACCGCTGAGAAAATTAAGTTCCAAGCCGTTTGTTGACAGGTATTTTTGCCCCATGGCGCTAACCAGCAGCGCTCTTGCATTATCATCGGTGCAGTAGCCATGGGTGCGATCGGGAATGGTAAAATTGGCATGCTGCAGGATTCCGGTATCATCGGTAAAGGCCTTCAGGTGATCGAGCTTGATTTCCGGAAGCTCAAAATTCGTGATGGCCTTGATGTTTTCAACGTAGGAATGCCGGGGACGGGGTTTCCGGGTGCGATTTTGACGCGCTTTACTGAAAACCTGGAGATATTTTCGGGATACCTCCTTCCATACCGCTGAACGAGTGAATGTATAGGCTTTTTTACGCATGGCGTGACGTTCTGAGTCGTTGTCCAAAAGTCCGATAATTTGTTCCGCCATGGCATCCGGATTGTGGAAGGGTACAATTCGGCCCCGGCCTTCGGCAAGCATTTCGCTGGCATACCAGTATGGTGTCGAAATGACGGCTTTACCTGTGCCCATAGCATAGGCAAGGGTTCCGGAAGTTATCTGAGCCTCTTCAAGATAAGGGGTTACGTAGATATCGGCAATGCCTAAAAACTCGCATAACTCTTTAAGTTCCACAAAACGATTTTGAAAAATAACATGCTCGTCGATATCGAGTTTTCGTACGAGCTGCTGCAACATGAT